>Ga0302320_10009259_pt1 | contig 21205 bp, 14 predicted proteins | sample Bog_T0_3_FD_202130 | JGI IMG/M metagenome (GOLD analysis project Ga0302320, IMG submission 202130) | Peat permafrost microbial communities from Stordalen Mire near Abisko, Sweden - Bog_T0_3 | ecosystem: Environmental > Terrestrial > Soil > Wetlands > Peat | place: Sweden: Abisko, Stordalen Mire...
CGCGACGGCTTCTGCGGCATCGGATTCTACGGCGCCGGCCGCGTGCGCCAATCCGGCTCAACAATATGGCTGCCTACCCTTGAGTTTCGAGGCGAACCAAGGTCAAACGGGGGATCAGGTAGAGTTTCTTTCGCGCGGCAACGGCTATTCGGTTCGGTTGACTCACGGCGGGGCCATCCTTGCGCTGCGCAGACCCGCGGACGGCACAATCGGCATGGTTCCCCGCACGAATCATTACAAGACGGAGGAAATCCGCATGGAACTGGTCGATGGCAATCGCGACACGCGGGCCGTCGCTTCGGCCCAACTCCCCGGATATGCCAACTATTTTGTCGGCCAAGATCCTGCCCAATGGCGCCGTAATGTGCCCACCTTTGCCCAGGTAAGATATTCGGGGATCTACCCCGGCGTGGATCTCGTCTACTACGGTAATCAAGGCCAGTTGGAATATGATTTCATCGTTGCTCCGAAGGCCCGGCCAAAAGCCATTGCACTCCGCTTCTCCGCTGCGAGGGCGATCACCGTGAGAGCCAATGGAGATCTCAGCGTCGCTGCAACGAATGGCGAAGTAGCGTTCCGCAAGCCGGCTATTTATCAGCAAGTGAACGGTCATCGTCGACGAATCGCCGGCGGATTCGTTGTGCGCCGTGACCGTCGGGTCGGATTCGCCCTCGGTAGCTACGATCGTTCCAAGCCTTTGATCATCGACCCGGTGCTCGAGTACTCGACCTATCTCGGAGGCACCCTGGATTTTGGCAGTGCAATCGCCGTGGATCATGACGGTAATGCGTACGTGGTTGGCGACACCGCCTCGAGCGCCCTGCCCGTAACCACGGGGGCCTTCGATACCCATTTCGACGGTTCCGATGACCTCTATGTCACTTTCGTCTCGAAAATCGATCGTTCCGGCACGGCGCTGCTGTATTCCACCTACCTTGGTACCGGCGCTTGTTACAGCCAAGATTTTCTCGACAACGGACTCGAACCGCTGCCGCAAAATGCCCTGGCCGTCGATCAGCATGACAACGTCTATGTTGCCGGCTCCGTGTGCTCCGGTAGTTTCCCGGTCACCGATGGAGCTTTTCAAACCAGCATCCGGGGCGGCGGCGCCCCTGCGTATGTTGCCAAGTTGAACTCGAGCGGCAGCGAACTTCTCTATGCCACCTATTTGGGTGGCAGCGGTGGCGACGTGGCGACTGCGCTGGCTGTGGACGCGGCTGGAAACGCCTTCATTGGCGGATATACCGGATCGACGGACTTTCCCGTCACGACGGCTGCCTTCCAGACCCATAATCGCGAGGCAGAGAACAACAGCGGCTACACCGCTTTCGTGACGAAGCTGAACCCGACTGGCACCGGCCTGATCTACTCATCGTACCTGGGGGGCAAAGGTAGTCCCGGGGTTGGCGGCGACACTGCCAATGCGCTCGCCTTGGATCGCGATGGCAACGCCTACGTCGCGGGAGTCACGTTCTCCGACGACTTCCCAGTCACCGTCGGCGCTTTTCAGACCACGAACCGGGGCCATACCAGCGAAGCGGTCAGGGGGAACGCTTTCGTCACGAAGTTCAACGCCACTGGAAGCGCTCTCGTTTATTCGAGCTACCTGGGCGGGAGTCCTCCCGGAGGAAGCGCGGGCACAGATGCCGCCTACGCGCTGGCGGTCGATGCCGCAGGCGACGCCTACGTTGCCGGCTCAGCGGTCTCCGCGGACTTTCCCGTGACCAAGGGAGCCTACCAGACCATCAACAAAGCAGCGGGCAACGGTCAGTATCCGGGCAATAATGGATTCATCACGAAGTTCGACCCTGCGGGAAAGACACTCATGTACTCCACGTTTCTCGGCGGGAGCGGAATTGGGCACGCCGGCGATGGTGTGGGTGGTGATGCGGTCAACTCCATTGCCGTCGATGGCACGGGCCACGCCTACGTCGCCGGCATCACCTCTTCCGCCGATTTTCCTGTGACCCGCAAGGCGTTCGAGACGACCAATCGCAGCCAGATCACCGCGGCGCCACTCCGGATCAGCGCATTCGTCGCCGAATTGAACGGCACGGGCGAATCCCTGGTGGCGTCGACGTATCTGGGGGGAACGGGCGCGGACTACGCGACGGGGCTGACGGTTGATTCGAGCGGTCGTGTTTACGTGACTGGATATGCCAATTCCGCGGACTTCCCCATTTCAAAGAACGCGTTCCGCCAGAGCCGGCACGGTTATTCCAATGCGTTCATCGCCAAACTCGATCTGAGTGCTCCGACGGCCGCCTCCGTCACGGAACTGACTTCGAGCGCTAATCCGCAGCTGGCAGGTCAGCCGGTGACTTTCACCGCCACCGTTGCAGCTGCCGCGACCCCGGCAGCCGGCGCGGCAGCGCCGGCGGGGTTCGTTGAGTTCGTCTTCAATTCCCCGGGCAGCAACCCATTTGCCGTGAAAGTGCCGTTGGACGCGGCAGGCAAGGCCCGGTATACCACTCACGATCTCGCGGCGGATTCGTATTCCGTCGTGGCCAGCTATTCGGTCCTCGCTCCGGAGTTTGGCCCGAGCAGCAGCCCCGTACTGACCGAGACGATTACCGTTTCACCGGAGTCGCACGAGTAGGTGACGATCACCGACCTCGCGCCGGGCTGCAAACCCGGCCGGCAACCTGCACGTGCTCTCAAGGAGTGCCGGAGCCGGTTATTTCCTGTAATTGCCTCCCCGCCGGATACTGGACCGCGTAGGCCTCGTGAATGGTCACGGTCTGTTGCGGCGCCGGCTCGAGCTTCCACAGCCAGATTCCGGCCTTTCCGTCCAGATCCTTCACGGTGGGTTCGGTCGCGCCTTTGAGAATCTCCACGTGGACGTCGGCATTCTTGCTGACCGGAATTCGGTCGAGTAACTCGACCGCAATCGCCATCGGATGGTAGTTGGTGATGTCGATCCGTAGGTAGAAATGCCTGGGTCTCCGCCTCGCCAACATAGGCTCCATCCCGGTACAACTCCAGATGCCCCGCCTCGATCGGAAGCGTGTCCGCATAGGTGAAGGCCGCCTCCAAGCGCGCCGCATGGTCGATACTTGGGATCACGCGAGCCACCAGAGTCACGTCGAACCGATTCTCGGCGATCGGAAACAGTCGGGCCTGCCGGTCGCGTGGTCAGGGTCAGTTCGGCGTCGTTCCAGTCCTCCCCGGTGCCTTGAGCCACCGAGCCCTGACGATCGAGCACCAGACGCTTCTTGGCGGTGTCGAGTCTCGCCTGGTAGATCCAGTCCCAGCCCGCATTGCCGACCTTGTAGGACACCGCGACTCCCGCCGTCCCGGCAGCGCCGGCGAGGATGGACGCGCGCACCTCGGTGCTCTGTCTGCTCGTCGTAGCGACCTTCGCAAGATCCGCTTTCAGCTTCTCCAGTTGGCGATCCACCGTGCGCAGCTGCAGATTCGCGTCGCGGACGCGCTTGCGCGCGGCGTTTTCGCCGGTCGCCATCGTGCCGAGCACCGCCGCGAGATTGGCGGCATCGACGACAGCCTTGTTGGCGCTTCCGGCGGGATTCGACGCCAGGGAGTCGAGCAGTTTGAGCTGGTTCTGCGCCGTGGCGATCTCGTCCTTGAGCGCTGTTCTGGTCCGAGCGAATCGCGAGGTGTTGAGCGACTTCACGGCGGAGCGGGCCGTCTCCGCACCTGCGGACACTCCGCAGCTACCACTTGTAGGCGGTAGACAGAGCGAGTACGTATTGGCGGTTGGTTTGCGTGAGGGGACTTTCGCGCGCGCTGCCGAGAAGGCGATTGGCCGCCACCTCGGCATTGAGGAGCCAGCGAGTGCTCAGAATGCGGGTGATGCTGAACCCCAAGCCGGCCGACTCGAACCCGCCGTGCGCTTGGTAGTCGGGGTGGCCCGACGCGATGGCTTGGTTGCCGTTGATGCCGAACAGCGTCTGTAGATGCAGGCGGTCGGCCAGCGTCACGGAGGGCCCCGCGAACATGATCAGACTCGCGGAACTTCCCGGCAGCGGTAAATACATGTTGATATCGGCAACCGCGCCGTCGGCGCCGCCCACGAATTGCCGCACGTCGGCGCGCAGCACCAAGGGAAATTCCTTCGAAATCGCGTAGGAGACGAACAGCTTCACCACCGGCGCCGGAGAGATGTTCCCCAGGCCCTTCAAATGGGTGAGATCATCGTCGGCTCGTCGCCCGAGATCGTAGGCGAGCGCGATACCGGCGCGATAATTCTCGCCGCGGACGACGTTGACTCCGAGGCCTTCGCCTACCGAGGCGAAGGCAATGTCGTAATACTGAATATCGATCACCGGTCCGACCAAGGACCGGTAAGTGTTCGACCCTTCGTAAAGCGGTCGGGTCTCGACGGACAGCCCAAATTCGTTGTTCCATTCAGGAACATTGGGTTCGAACATTTTCTCGAGAGTGATGCCCGGCGAGTACTGCCACTCTTGCAGTGGGGCGGGCGTCTGGGCCTGAGCCGCCCAAGGCGCCAGCAGGCAAACCACGAGCATCGGTAAGTGCCGGACAAGGCGTCGGGCGCATGTCAGCGGATGGGCATCGGGCCGCTCGAGTTCCGGCGATTTGGGCAGAAACGAGTCAACTAGCATGGAATCCGAGTCCGATATGCATCGGGCAGACGCTAGCAGCGTCCGGCGCGAATCGTCCGTACGTTGGCCCGCATAATCTCGCGGGCCATCCGGCGAAACGGGGCGGCGGCTCGAGTCTCGCCCCGGCTGATCTCAGTTCGTCCGATCCGACGGGTCAGAATGGATAAGCGATGCCGGTGAAGGCCGCGACGCCATTGCTGCCGTAGCCGATATCGACGTAGCCGACCACCGACGGCCGAGCAATGCCGCGGAAGCCGATCCCATAGACCTGATGCAGCTGTTCGAGCGGGAACGTGCTGTTGCGCGCGAACACGCGGCCAAGATCGACGAACGGCGTGACTTCGATTTCCACGTGGGTCGCGACCGCGTCGAAGGAGGCGACACGACGGCGCAGTTCCAATGTCGTCGAGAAAGAATCGCGATCGTAGAAGCGGCCCTCCCCGTAGCCGCGCAGCGGCTGGGAACCGCCGATGACGCTGTCGCCGCCGCCGATTGAACTGAGGGCCCAGAACGGCACACGATTCGTGGACAAGAGGTAACGGAGCGCCATGTGCGTCGCGAGTATCGTATCGGGCGTGAGCCTCCAGAAGCCGCGCCCGTCCACACCGGTCTCACTGTACATGGAGTCATTGAACAGGCCGCGTCGGCTGGCGAGGCCGCCGTAGGCTACCCACTTCACGCCTTGGGTGGGCAGCGTGACGTTGTCGCGAGTATCGTAGACCAGGGACAAGCGATTCAGGATCTGATCGTTCGTTCCGATTCCGAGGATGTCGCCGAATCGAGTTTGCAACGAGACGAGGCGGGCGAGCGTACCCGGTCTCACGTCGATGCGCTGCGCGCGCGCGGTGTACAGCAATTGCCAGGCATGGCTCAGGTTCAAACCGAGCTGCGATTCAGCGAGTTCGCGCTGCTGGGTATAGTCCGTGTCATCGTACTGCGGTGAATTGTTGCCGACTCCATAGAAGCGCGGCGTGCCGTCGCGGTCCACGATCAGGCTGCCGTGGAACGTCCACAAATCGTTGCGCAGGCGCCCGGCCTCGTATTCGAAGTCGATGGCGCGTTCGACGTACTGTTGGACCTGGGTCACGACCGACCAATGCTCTTCCTCGGACGGATAGGAGAACAGCCGGAAATGCGCGCCGATACCGAAATACGGGTTATAGAGCAGGTCCGGCGCGATGATGCGCGTGATCTGTTGCTGATCGTTGGTATGAATCCAGGTCGGGAGCACCCCCAGGGTCGTCCCGCTGTTGGGGTCGACGGCGATCAAAGGCACCGGTATGAATGGCAGCTTGGTCGGGTCGAACCACCTCAGCCCGCTTGCCGACGTGATCGCCGTTTGTGCCTGGCTGCCGGTGGTCGCGGGGGCATCCGCAACGGTGGCCGATGCGGCGGCAGCAGCGGGCGTCACCGGCGTGGCCGGGGGCGAGGGAGTGGCAGAGGGAGGGACGACCTGACCCCGGTCTTGGTCACTTGCCAGACCCGTCTCGAACGCTCGGGTTTGCGGCACCGCGGTCAATAGCAGACAGCTCACGAGCCCCAAAACCCGCTTGCGCTCACCCGTCATGAGGGATGCCGCAGCGCGCCTTGCAGCCGGCGCCCCTCGACCCATTGCCAGGAAAGCAGCGATGGCAGCCCGCAGAGCAGCTCGCGCAGGCGTTTGGACATGGAAATCGCGAGCGCCAATTGAGCGTCTATCCCCAAGCTGTGTCCGAAGATGATCAATCCGGCTTCCTGTACCCCAAGCGCGCCCGGCACGATGAACGCCAAGTGGCGTACGGCCTGGATCATGCTCTCCAAAATGATCGCCGCCTCGACCCCCACAGGATGGCCGAATAGGCGCAATGCAAACCAAATTTCGAACGCGCCCGACAGCAATGCCAGGAATTGCAGTGCGCCCGCAAGCATGCAGCGCACGTAACGCCGCAATGTGGAACTCAGCTCCGCGTCGAATGATGCCGCGTCCCGGACCGGAATGCTGTTGCCGAGCAGTGGTCGCAGCAGCCGATGCAGGCGTTGAGCGACCGAACCATAGCGCAGCAACAGCAGCGCGACCACAGGGACCGGCAGGCTGACGGCGAAACCCACCAACAGCCGGCGGAAGGCGGGCTGCGCCCCGTTGCCGTCGATCGAGAGCACCAACCCCAGGGCGACGAATAGATACACCACGATCAGGGTCAGAATGATTTCGACGAGCACAGTGGCTGCGATCGGCACACCGGCGATCCCGCGCCAGCGGACGAGACGCACGCCGACGACACTGCCGCCGACACTCGCGACGGGCAGCAATCGGTCGACCGCATCGCGTACGCTCGTGACCCAGAAGAGATACCCCAAGCCGGCGCGATGCTCCGGATCCGCGGGCCGCAGCAAGGTCAGCCAGCACAGGGCGAACAGCAGGAAAAACAGGGCGCGATAGGGGACCAGCCAGAGCAGGTTCCAGCCGCCCAGGACGAGCGTGTGCAGGATCGCAGCGAGATCCTCGCGCACGAACAATACGATGAGCAACGCCCCACCCAGGACGCCGGCGATATAGGCCGCTTTCTTCAACACTCAGGAGATCCGGCGCATCGTGCCATCGGCGTTGACGACGAATTCGCTTCCGCGCCAAGTGACTTGGGAACCGAACAGGCTGCGCCACCAAACCCAGCAGAGCAAAAGATCTCGAGCCGGCACCAGCCACAAGTCGGTCAGGAGGGAGGGATCGCGGTGCCAGCGATGGATGAAGTGCACCGCGAGACGGGCCCCGATGGTCAGCAGGAAGAGCACCCAGGCCGCCGCCGAGATCGGCGGCCGCGTCGCGGCCAGACTCAAGCCGACGAGCGCAAAGGGGAGGCTGAACGTCACGAAGATCCAATGCATGCCGCGCGGCGCCAGCGCGCGGAGCGTGCGCATCCAGCGCAATTCGTGGCGAGTCACCGCATCCAGATCCTGTTCATGAAAGTCGCCCAATACGAGGTAGGGCGAGAGCGCGATGCGCAGTCCGAGTGCGCGCACGAGACGCCCCATTTGATGGTCCTCGGCGAGGTGGTCGGCAAGCGCCTCGAAGCCGCCGATGGCTGCCAAGGTCGTGCGGCGCAGGGCAATCGTCTGGCCGGAAACGTAGCCCTCGTGCCCGAATAGCCATGCCAGCAGGACTTGCGGCACATACCATTCATTGATGTACATAGCCCCGATGCGCGACCAGACGGACCGGGCCGGCATGCCGCGGTAGAGGCAGGTCACCAAACCTACCGACGGATCCTGCAGCGGCGCGGTTATACGATCGAGATAATCGGGCCCCACGGTGCAGTCGCTGTCCGCCATGACGAGCAGGTCATGGCTCGCTGCCGGGAGCATATTGATCAGATTGCTGACTTTGCCGTTGTTGCCGTGGATGCGCGAGTCGATGACCACCTCGACCCGCATGGCGGGAAATTCGGCGCGCAGCCGCCGTGCCACGGCGCAAGCGGGATCAGCCGCGTCGGCAATGCCGAAGACGACTTGAAACGCGGGGTAGTCCTGTTGGCAGAAAGAGCGCAAATTGGCGTAAAGGCCGGGTTCGGCGCCGCACAGCGGTTTCAAGATCGTGACCGGCGCCGCCGCCGCGAGTGCGACGGCCCGGCGCGGCAGGCGCCACACGATCGCGGCGAGGACGGCGAGGAGCGCGTAGGCGGCCGCGGCCGCGAGGCTGGCGACGGCGATCGCGGCCGGCAGCCACCGCGGGATGTTCATCTTCGGGCCGGGCGCAAGGGTCGCGGGATGGGTCAGGCCCCGTGGGTGCGCAGAAAGCGGAAGAATTCGACGCCTTCGCGCAGTCGCCGCGTCATCATCTCCCAACTGCCGAGCATTTCCCGCACGATTTCCCATATCTTGCGAGGCCGGAAATAGAACCTCTTGTAGAATACTTCCATGCTGTGAAAAATTTCGTCCTTGGAGAGGTGCGGATAACTGATCGCCGCGAGTTGGACGCCTTTGTCATTGACCAGATTGACGGCGTCATTCTCCTGCAGCCAGCCGTTCTCGACCGACTGTCTGTAGAGAGAGGTCCCGGGGTAGGGCGCGGCCAGGGACACCTGAATCGTGTGTGGATTGATCTCCTTGGCGAAGCGGATCGTCTTTTCGATCGTGGCCTTGGTCTCCCCGGGCAAGCCGAGGATGAACGTGCCGTGAATCAAGATTGCGAGTTTGCGGCAGTCCTCGGTAAAACGGCGCGCGATATCCGTGCGCAAACCCTTCTTGATGTTCAGCAAGATCTGATCATCGCCGGATTCGTAGCCCACGAGCAGCAGGCGCAGCCCATTGTCTTTCATGACTTTCAAGGTTTTGAACGGCACGTTCGCCTTGGCGTTGCAGCTCCAGGTGAGTTTGAGTTCGCCCATGCCGCGTGCGATCGCCTCGACCCTCGGCAGATTGGAGGTGTCCGTGAACGTGTCATCGTCGAACATGACTTCCTTCACCTCGGGCATGTTCTCCTTGATCCAGCGCACCTCCTCGATCACGTTTTGCGCCGAGCGCACACGATAGCGATGGCCGCCGACGGTCTGCGGCCAGAGGCAGAACGTGCATTTCGAGCGGCAGCCACGGCCCGTGTACAGGCTCACGTAGGGGTGCTTGAGATAGCCGATGAAGTAATTTTCGATCTTGAGGTCGCGCCGGTAAACGGGCGCAACGAACGGCAGCTCATCCATGTTCTCGAGGATCGCCCGCGGCAGGTTGTGCACGTTGCGGCCGGTCTCGTCGCGATAGGAGAGCCCCTTGATGTCCTTGAAGTCATGGCCCTGAGCCACTTCCAGGCAGGTAAAGTCGAACTCCTCGCGGCAGACGAAGTCGATGGCCTTGGTGGCATTCAGCGAGCCGTCGGGATCCACCATCGGTTTCGCGCCGACGAGACCCACCTTGATCGCCGGATTGGCCTGCTTGAGCAATTCCGCGAACTTGGCATCGGTGGGAAAGGACGGCGTACTCGTGTGCATGATCACGAGTTCGTACTGCTTGGCGATTTCCAGGCTCTGAGCGACGCTCAGTTCGTCAGCGGGAGCATCGAGCACACGCGACCCCTCGACCAGCGCCGCCGGTTGGGCGAGCCACGTCGGGTACCAAAAGGACTTGACCTCGCGCTTTGCCTGGTAGCGCGAACCCGCGCCGCCGTCGAACCCGTCGAACGAAGGGGCTTGGAGGAACAGGGTCTTCAAAGCAACTCCTGCGCGCTTGTCATGCATTGCGGTAGCGATCCCCAGGGTCTGGGCTAAAGAGCGAGAGTAACATCAAACGACGCTGTCTCGGCGACGGGCGGTCGAACCCTATAATGATATGACAGTTCAATGGCTTAGCGCCAGACCATCGGGGTTGCGGATGCCGATCTGCCTCGCGATCGATGCGACTCACGGCCCGATCGGGTCCTTCTTGCGGCCGACGAGACACATCAGCGCGATCAGCCCATCGTGGTCGCGGGGTACCGCCCACATGATGGAGTTTTCGCGTCCCACCGGCGGTCGCTCCTCGACGTAATCATGGAGGAGTTCCTCGCTCTCGGCGAGATACTCCGCGTGCAAGACGTCGACCATACCCGTCTTGGTCCAGTGGCTGCGCCACCATTCGGCGCAATGCACAAAGGACCAGTGCGTCGGGTAGCGCGTGCGCAGGTATTCCGGGGCATCGGCCGCGGAACGCAGCTCGCGCGTAAAGGCGATATCGACCAAGCCCAGGTATCCAGCCGGTTTGAGGAAGCCCGCGAGGTAGGCGAGATACCGATCGTCGGTTCCGAAGTACAGGTACGAATCGATGGCGATGACCGCATCGAAAAAGCCTGCCGCAAACGGTAGAGCATGCGCCTCGACCCGCAACGGAAAGACGCTGCGTTCGCAACCGAACTCGACGGCGCGGGCGCGATTGTGATCCGCGGATACGGCGCCATCGACGGCCCAGACCTCGACATTGAATTCGCGCGCCAGAAAGATCGAACTGGTTGCATTCCCGCAAGCGAGGTCCAAGACCCGCATGCCGGACCGGAACGGCAGCCGCCGCGACAGGATTTCGACCTGGCACAGGGCGTTCTCGCCAAGTGCGTTGGCGCGAATCCAGTCCGGAGCATAGCGCGACGTCAGCGGATAGGCCGCTTTCGAGCGGGCAAACCGATCCGCCTTGGGTTCAGCGGGCAGGTCGGGCACAGGGAGAAATCCGGGCATCCGGCAGCCGCGTCGCCGGACCAGCCGAAGTCATGGGCTGACCGCGAGCCGGGGCGCTGCGACCCTCACGGCAAAGACCTTGCGAGGCTTCTGCGGCTCATTGACGATTGAGGCCGGCTTGCCGCCGTCGCTCCAGGCGGCAATGAGACGGCCGACGAAATGAATCGTCCCGGCGAGACTCAGGTCGGTATCGCCGGCGATATGTGGTGTGATCAGCGCTTGCGGGAAGCCCAAGAGCGGATCCTGCGATTTTGGCGGCTCATGGCGCAAAACGTCAAGGCCAATTGCGGCGAGTTGACCGCTACGCATGGCCGCACACAAGTCGGCTTCGTTGACGACGCTGCCGCGGGCTACGTTGATCAGGATCGAACCGCGCTTCATGGCATCCAAGACGGACGCATCGATGAGATTCTCGTTGGCCTTGCTGCCGGGAACGCAGAGGACCACATAGTCGGCCGTTGCTACTGCGCGTTTCAAATCCTTCGCGCAAAATACCGTGACGTCTTCGGGTGCCGGCAGGGCGCCATGGTCGGTTGCGATCAAGCGCACCGCGAACGGGCGCAGACGATCGACGAGATGCCGTCCGACGCTGCCGAGGCCGACGATGCAGACCGCCTTGCCGCTGAGTGCACGGTTCGAGCCGACGACCATCGGTGTGCCACTGCGGTCCGCACCCAGCGCCGCCGTCAGATGACGCGATGTGCCGATGAGCAGCATCACGGCGAATTCCGCGACGGACGCGGCATTACCGGTGAGACCCGCCGGCGCATTGGAAACCCAGATGCCCAGTGCATCGGCCGCCTCCACGTCAACGGAGTCGTAGCCTGCGCTCAGCGTCTGAATGAGTTCGAGTTGCTCGAGGGACTCGACGCGCTGTCGCGGAACCGCACCCAGGGTGAGCAGGATCTGTATGTCCTGAACGGGGGCAGGTTCCCCGGTCGACCAGGCCAGCACGTCATGCGGCGCGAGCTCGGACCTGAGGCCACGCAGCAGCTGCGCGGCGTGGTCACCCGGCGGGTGACTGAACGCAATGATCATGCGGGAGGCTCCGGGTTGTCCGCGTCAGCCTTGCGGCGCGGTTTGATGGCGATATCCTCGGGAGTCTTGGATTAGGCCTCGCAATCGACGGACCATCGACGGACCATCGACGGACCATCGACGGACCATCGACGCGATGCACAGTGCGCGCTGCCCACCAAGGCCGTCTGTTCGCCATCCCTCATAGGCAACGCCGCGATCCTGGGTGTCCCTGTTCAGCTATGATGCGTTTGGCGAACTCACATCGACCGGGTCGATGCGCATCGGTCCCAGCGAGTCCGGGTGCCTATAAGAACAGCGATACCACAGGGAGCATCATGAAGTTCAACGCGTCGGCCCTTGGGCTGATTGCTGCGGTGCTGACGAGTGTACCCGGGGGGACACCCGTGCGCGCGGCGGGCAACGACGTGGTGATCGGCGATATCGATGATCTGTCCGGCGTCTATTCGGACGGGGTTGGGCAGGGCGGCGTAGAGGCCATCAAGCTGGCCATCGTTGACTTCGGCAACACGGTTCTCGGTCGAAGGATTGCCCTTCTGGCAGCCGACCACCAGAACAAGCCCGATATCGGCGCATCGAAGTTCCGCGATTGGGCCGACCAGAACGGCCTCAACCTGCTGCTAGGCGGTGCCAACACCGGCGTTGACCTCGCCATGTCGAAGGTTGCGGTCGTGAAGAAAGTGCCGATGATCATCATTGGCGGCGGCGGCGCATCGTTGACCAACGAGGACTGCACGGCCTACAGCGTCCAATACGTCTACAACACGACCGCACTCGCCAATGGCACGGCATCGGCGATCCTCGCGGCCGGCGGTAAGAGCTGGTTCTATCTGACGACCAACTATGCCTTTGGCACGCAGCTGCAGAGTGCGGCCTCCAAAGTGGTCGCGGCCAAAGGCGGCAGGAATCTCGGTGCAGTTCGCGTCCCGTTATCACCGGCGGATTTCTCGTCGTTTCTTCTTCAGGCACAAGCCTCCGGCGCAGAGGTCCTCGGCCTTGCCCTCGCCGGTGACGATTTCACGAACTCGCTGAAGGCCGCCGAGGAATTCGGCCTCACACGAACCATGCGGCCTGCCGGCTTGCTCGTGGCCATCAACAATATCCACAGTCTCGGGCTGCAGGTTGCGCAGGGGCTCTATCTGACGACCGCCTGGTACTGGGACCTCAATGCGGAAACGCGCGCTTTTGCGAAGCGCTACTTCGAGAGGATGCACAAAGAGCCGACGATGTATCAGGCAGGGTATTACTCCGCCACGATGACCTACCTGAACGCCGTCAAAGCGGCCGGCAGCACGGATGGCGACAAGGTCATGGCGGAACTCAGGAAGACCAAGATCAACGATATGTTTGCGAAGGGGGGCATCATCCGTGCGGACGGCTTGATGGTGCACGACATGTACGTGATGCAGGTCAAGGCGCCGCAGGAATCGAGGTACCCCTGGGACTATTATAAAGTTCTGAACGTCATGAGCGGGGAGGACGCGTTCGGGCCGATCACCGGACTTTGCCCGATCGCCCCGAAATAGACCGGCGCCCCTCGGATCCCTCTCCCGATGCCGCCGCACGCGGCGACCCTGGGTTCGCCACGATCACCCGCTGAATGGTCTGCTGAAGCTCGCCGAGCTGGTAGGGTTTGCCGATCACGGGACTTCCCGTCAGAGTGTCGGGCAATATGGCGGAAACGTCATAGCCCGTGCCGAAGACGAACGGTATGCCGCGCTCTTTGAGGGCGATGGCAACGTCCCACGACATTTTTCCGTCGAGATTGACGTCGAGCAGCGCGGCGTCCAACGCCTCATGTCGTGCAAGCTGCAACGCGTTGTCGAGCCGCGTCGCCGGTCCTATCATTTCCCATCCTAAGGCGTCGAACACGTCCTGCAGCAAGGTCACCAGCAGATAAGCATCCTCCGCCACGAGGATGCGATAAGGCTTGCCCTCACCCGCGCGATCGAGGTCAGTTCCGGCCCGCTCCGGCGCCGGCGCCCCGCTCTCCTGGGTGGCACGCAGCAGTACCGAAGACGATGGCAGAAACACGTCGCAAACGACGCCCGTCGAGTGATAGTGAAGTGTCGCTCGGCCGCCGGTTTCCATGGCAAGCGCGCGCTCGATCAACGCGGTCCCAAACCCGGCGTGCGAGGGAGGCATGACGAATGGTCCGCCCATCTCCGTCCACGACAGAGCAATACCGCCATCCGTGGTGATAGCCCAGCGCACGGCGACGCTGCCCGTCGGCCGGCTGAAAGCCCCGAACTTGGCCGCATTGGTTGCGAGTTCGTGAATGGCGAGCGACAGCGAGAGCGCTGACTTGGGCGTCAGCGTCGCGTCGGCTCCGCTCAGTTCGACCCGCGTTTGCTCAGGCGTGTAAGCATCGAGTTCCTCGCGCAAAAGCCGATCGATGGAGACCCCCTCCCAACGACTTTGCGACAGCAGGCTGTGCGATTTCGCCATTGACCGGATCCGCCCGTCGAGCCCCTGCACGAATCCCGTCAGAGACTCCGCGCTGCGGCTGGTTCGCAAAACGAGCGCCTGAATATTTGCGATCGTGTTCTTGACCCGGTGATCGAGCTCCAGCATGAGCAGCGCATCGCGTTCTGCGGTCCGCTTTCGCTCCTTCGCTGCCTCGGTTATGCGCCGTAACACGACGTGGAGCAGGGAGACACGAAGGTCGAAGGCGGCATCGAGGTCGCCCGAGGTCCAAGGTAACGAGCGGCCTCTGACGGTCTCCTTCCATACTTCAAAGGATTTTCGAGGATTGAGCGGGCCGCCGTCGGCGGTGCCTTCAAAATGTTTCTTCGGCTCTCCGGCCCACTTGACCGTCCCGATCAGCTCGGGGCGAAACCACATGATGAAATTCGACGGTTCCGGCGACACGGAGATGACGAGGAGACCCGAAGCGACGTCCGGGAATGCGGCGGCGGGCGACCACTGCTCCTGGAGTCGATCCGTCGAGTAAATGCCGGGCGTCTGGGCCATCTGCGAGTCCAGCCAACCCACGAGACTTACGATCCGCTCATGGCTCGGTGTGGTTCCCAAGGCGGTAAGCTGGCCATTGACGCAAACGGCGACGCCGCCCTGGCGCATACCGTCTGCCGCAGCCGTGCCCCCGTGGATGTAATCGAGCAGATTCGGTGATTGCTGGGTCAGACCGACCGCATAGTCATCGGCGCCCGCGAGATTGAGCATGAGGTTTTGCAGCACCATTCGGCTTGCGAGCCGGGCACCGAACTGTTCACCCGTTTCACGTGCCTCCAACTGCAGCGAAAACATCGAGCCGAACAACTCGCACACCGCACGTAGGTGGCGCGGCAAGAGACGCGACGAATAGTGGTGACAAGCAATGAGACCCCACAGCTTGCCGCCTCGGATGATCGAAATCGACATCGAGGCGTCGATGCCCATATTGCGCAGGTATTGACGATGGATGGGCGAAACGTCACGCAAGATGGCCTGGCTCATGTCGAGCGGCTCGCCGGTCCGAGGATTGTTCCTCGGCAGCAACGGCGCCGGCTCGTAGTCGACCTGAGTAATGAGCCGCAGCCAACTCTTGAGGTAGAGCGCCCGCGCTTGCTTCGGAATATCCGCAGCCGGATAGTGCAGGTTCAGGAAAGGCTCGAGTTCGGGATTACGGCTTTCCGCAATGACCCATCCGGAGTCATCTTGCATGAACCGATAGACGAGCACGCGGTCGTACCGCGCGACGGCGCGCACGCGTTCGGCAGCAAGCTGGCACAGCGCCTGAAGCGAGCCGGCCTCGCCGAAGCCCGCGATCATCTCCTGAACTCCTGCCAGGGGGTCGGCCGCAAATCGGTCTGCCGTGTCGGCGGCTTCCAATTCCAACACCAAAACGCCGCCGCTGCGATGCAGGCTGACATCGAGCGGAAAATCGTCTCTGATCCGAAGCAGAGGATCCAGCAAGTGGCGCGGTTTCTTGAGGTCCAGGGCAGCCGCCAGCGCCCGGACGCGTTCGATCTGATCGGCCCGAAAGATCGTGTCTGCGCAGTGACCGAGGAGTTCTTGCGCAGAGACGCCCACCAGTCGCGTGCAATCCCCGGCCGCCTGCAATACCTCGAGACCCTCCGGGTCAAGCACGAGCATTGCGCCGTGGGGCAGGATTGCGCCAGGAATATGGATGGGTTCCCGGTCACAGTTGGTCAGATCGATTTGGGCCGGCGAGGGCTCCGTCGCACTCATTCCGTCAAAGTCCTCACGGCCGCGCATCGACCGCCAGCTTCGAATCGCTCGACTGCATGGACGACCATCCCCCGTTACACCAACCATTTTCGAGGCGTCTGCGAGCTTATCATTGTTGCGAGCTCGGACCCACCCGTTGCTCCTTCCACACCATGCACGCGGCTGAGAGCCGCGACTCCTGTTCGTGATGCCGAATCCGCATTCGCACGTTGCCCAAACCGCAATCGCAATTGTTATGTGTGTTAGCGTACAGAGACCGCCCGGAATAGCCGCTAAGCTGGCGCAAAGGCGCGTCTGAGTCGCCGTTTTAAAAGGGTTCGATGATGGTCGAAAAAGGGAGCGATTCCGACATTCTCGATGACCCCGGCGTCGCCGACGCTACCGTCCCGTCCCTGACTCGCGATGCATGGCTTCGGTCCCCGATGTTGCAAAATGCCATTTTAGCGAGCGCCCATGTCTCGGTCATGGCGACCGATCTGAACGGTTGCATACGATTGTTCAATGTCGGCGCCGAATGCATGCTCGGTTACCCGGCACTCGAAGTCGTGGGCAAACTCGGGCTGGTCGACATCCACGATCCGGACGCGCTCCTCGAGCGTGCGCGCGCACTGAGTCGCGAACTGTCGACGCCGATTGCGGCGGACTTCGCAGCACTCGCTTGCAAGGCTGCTCGGATGGGCGACGAGCGTTACGAATCGACGTTGATGCGCAAGGATCGCAAGGGCCTACCGGTTGCCATATCCATCACGGCCCTGCGCGATCAGAGCGGCGGCACTGTCGGGTACTTGGTGATCGTGACCCACACGTCCGCCCATCAGCAGAAGGAGCTCGCGCGTTACGATGTTGGGTCGCGTGCCGCGCACGCCGACTCTTCCCCATCGGAGTTGCTCGCGCGCATGAGTCATGAATTGCGCACACCCCTGAGCGCGATATTGGGCTTTGCACAACTCTTGGGCTCCGGCGCGCCCTCTCCATCGAGCTCGCAGAAGAGAAGCATTGATCTGATTCTCCAGGCCGGCTGGCATCTCGAGGAGCTCATTACGATGACGTGTGATCTCGCTCTTCTCGAGTCCGGAGCCATGTCGCTATCGCTCGACGCCGTGCCGCTCACGTCAGTCATGCAGGACTGTCAGGCGACGCTGGAGTCGCAGGCGCCGATGCGCGGCGGTGTTCCGGTGACGTTTCCCCGGCTCGAGGCCCCGTACTTTGTGTTGGCGGACCGATTCCGGTTGCAGCAAGTCCTGGGCATCCTGTTATGCGCTGCGATCGAGTTTAGCGGCGTGGGCGCCGCGGTGGTCTTGGACTGCGATACGCGGCGCTCGGAATCGATTCGTGTTGAAGTCAACGACGGCGGCGCCGGATCCTCGCCACGGCGACAAACGCAGCGGTTCCAGCCGTTTGACGGCCTTGACCACGGAGCGAAGGCGACACCCGGAGCGGGGATCGGCTTGCTGCTTGCGAAGCGTCTCGTGGAAGTGATGGGGGGCACCATCGTCGGGGAGAGCATCGTCGGGACGGGGAAGGTATTTTCCTTCGATCTCAAACGGATGCCGGTGCCGATTGGCGCCAGCCCGACGTTCGCCCACTCATGCCTCGGGAAGGCGGAAGGTCCCACCGCCGCCCGGTCGCAAAGCACGATTCCTCCGGCGGAAAACCATGCCAATCCACCTCGATGAGTTCTCGAGTACCGTGAACTCCCCCTCAAAGCAGCCGAAACCCAGACGGCTCACACCATTATGGAGACAATAATATGACGTTCGACCCGTGCGAGATTCTCCACGCAAGCATTCTGATTGTGGATGATCAGAAGTCGAGTGTGCATTTGCTGGAGCAATTGCTCCAGGATGCCGGTTATGAGAACGTTTCTTCGACGATGAACGCGCACGAAGTCTGCGCGTTGCATCGGCAAAACGACTACGACCTGATTTTGCTCGACCTGCAAATGCCCGGCATGGACGGATTTGAGGTGATGGCGGCCCTCGAATCGAACGAGGCGGACAGCTATCTTCCCGTAATCGTGCTCACCGCGCAGCCGGGACATAAAGTGCGCGCGCTTCAGTGCGGCGCAAAGGACTTCATTAGCAAGCCGTTTGACCTGATCGAAGTCAAGACGAGAATCCACAATATGTTGGAGGTGCGCCTGTTGTACAAGCAACTCGAGACCTACAACAGGGTGCTGGAACAGACCGTTCAGGAGCGGACGGCTGAATTACGGGAAAGCGAGGCGCGTTACCGCTGCCTCACGGAACTCGCTGCCGATTGGTACTGGGAGCAGGACGAGTGCGGAAACTTCATCAAGGTGGGCGGTCCGGTCCCCGAGTTGCTCGGTGTTTCGGGCAACGAGTCGGCGGCCAAGGAGGATGCGGCGCTGGGCGGATGGGATGAGGTGGAGCGTGTGGAGCTCAAGGCGAGGATTGCGGCACGCCAGCCCTTCTTGGACTTCGTATTGTGCCGGGTCAACGACGATGGATCGCGACAGCGGTACCAGATCAGCGGCGAGCCGATGTTCAACCGCACCTGCGGCTATGTTGGCTACCGCGGAATCGGCGTCGAACTCGGTGCAGGAACCTGAGACCGCGTCCGTCAGCCGCGCCATGTCCTTACGCGACCATCCCAGGAGCAACCATCTGCTCGCGGCGCTGCCCGAGGAGGAGTTCCGGCGCCTGGCACCGCACTTGGAGACGCTTTCTCTGCGACTCGGCGACACCGTCTACCGTGCCGGAGAGCCCATGCAGCATGCGCACTTTCCGACGACTGCCATCGTATCGCTGCTCTACGTGATCGAGTCGGGTGCATCGGCAGAAATCGCGAGTGTCGGCAACGAAGGCGTCGTTGGAGTCTCGCTGTTCATGGGCGGCCAAACGACACCCAGCTCGGCGGTCGTGCAGACCGCAGGCGTCTGCTGCCGGATCAAGGCGAGTGTGCTCCAGGAAGAATTCAATCGATGCGGGAATACCCAGCGCTTGTTGCTGCGCTATACGCATGCATTGACCGTACAAATTGGCCAGACGGCAAGTTGCAATCGGCATCATTCGATCGAACAGCAACTCTGCCGGTGGCTATTGTCGACGCTCGATCGCCAGCCTTCCAACGAGGTCGTCATGACCCATGAATTGGTCGCCGGCATCCTGGGCGTCCGCCGGGAAAGCATTTCGACCGCGGCAGCGAAACTGCAACGCGCGGGTGTACTCCGCTATCGGCGTGGCCACATCGCAGTTGTCGGACGGCCCGGCTTGGAGGCGGCGGCCTGCGAGTGCTATACGGTCGTCAAACACGAATACCTTCGCTTGCGCGCAGATGTTGCGACCCACGCCCTGCGGCCGACCGCGCCCGACTACCGGAATATGCGGGCGCTCTAACGCTGCGAGGACATGACGCGGCGGTGTTCTCCGGCTCCGCCCACGGCCAGATTCTCAGCATGGATGCACTCGTTGATGACGGTCGGGAACGCCATGGTGATGGAACAAGATTCTATCTCATCGAGACACAGCCTCGCTTGATCTCCCGTTGTTCTTGCTCGATGATGGCGCACAACGAGGTGTTGCTTGTCCGTGAAACGTGATCATTCGAAGTCCCGCAGACACTTCCTGCGAACTGCCGCCGTCGCCGGCGGCGGACTGCTGGTCATACCGCGGCATGTTCTCGGCCGTGGCTTCGTCGCGCCCAGCGATCGACTCGTCATCGCGGCAATCGGCGTGGGCGGGAAAGGCCAGGACGATCTGAAGAAATTCGACGCTGCCGGCAACGTCGGGATCGCGGCGCTATGCGATGTCGATGACCGGCAGGCCGTTGCATCCGTCGATCGCTTTCCGAAGGCGAGATACTACAAAGATTTCAGGAAGATGCTCGACAAGGAGCACAAACACATCGACGCGGTATCGGTGTCCACGCCGGATAACACGCATGCCGTTGCCGCGATTGCCGCAATGCAAATGGGTAAGCACGTCTACGTCCAAAAGCCGCTCACGCACGATATCTTCGAGGCTCGCATGCTCACGCAAGCTGCGGCCAAGTATCGCGTGGTCACACAAATGGGCAATCAAGGTGCCTCAGGCGACGGGGTACGGCTGATGCAGGAGTGGTACGCGGCCGGCCTCATCGGCGACGCGATCTCGGTCCACGTCTGGACGAATCGCCCGGTCTGGCCTCAGGGCTCCGGACGGCCGAAATCGGCGAGCGAGATTCCCAAGGAACTGGACTGGGACCTCTGGCTGGGTCCGGCAGACTTCGAGGACTACCATGAAGAATACGTTCCGTTCAGCTGGCGAGGGTACTGGGCTTTCGGGACGGGTTCACTCGGGGACATGGGCTGTCACCTGATCGATCCGGCGTTCAAGGTCCTTGGGCTTGGGTTTCCCTCTGAAGTGGAGTGCAGCGTGGCGAACGTCTATGAAAAGATGTGGAGCCCGGCCTACCATCCGGAAAGCTGCCCCATCGCCTCCTCGATCACGTTTCGTTTTCCTGGAGCGCCCGGCAAACCGAACATCAGTCTGTACTGGATGGACGGTGGCCTCACTCCGGAGCGTCCCGTGGAACTCGGCTCAGATGAACCGATGGGAGACCGTAGCGGCGGTGGCATCATCGTGGGCAACCAGGGCAAGATCATGTACGGCACCTATGGCGAGAAACCGACATTGCTGCCGGCGTCGCGGACGAAAGACACACAATTGCCGCAGACCCTCGCGAGAGTTCCGGAGGGGCACTACGCTCAGTGGGTGAATGCGTGCATCGCCGGGTTCGGCCGAAAGCCGGTGAGTTCGCCGTTCGAATATGCGGGGCCATTGACCGAGACGATCCTGATCGGAAACCTCGCCCTGCGTAGTTGGAACATCAAGCAGGACAAAGCGGGTAAGGATGAGCCGGATGGCTTTCCCGGCAGAAAGGGGCTGTTGTGGGATGCGACGAGCATGCGGATGACGAATTTCGAGCCAGCCAATCAGCTCGTGAAGCGACAATATCGGGCGGGATGGACCTGATGGGACCGGGCCACCCGCAGGTGGCCCGACCGATTCGCAGGCGGGGGCCCCTTCCTAGGGGAACACCGTCTCAGGGGGACACCCTCTCAGGGGAACACCCGCGCGCCCGGCACCACCGACTGGACGCACCCTCCCGTGTAAGCGCACCCCGTCGTATTGAGCGAGATCCCATGCAAGCCCTCGTAGCCCGCCGAGCCGCTGTAAACGTCTAGAATATTTTGGTCGTTGGTGTCGTCTCGCATCGAAA
>Ga0302320_10009260_pt1 | contig 21203 bp, 15 predicted proteins | sample Bog_T0_3_FD_202130 | JGI IMG/M metagenome (GOLD analysis project Ga0302320, IMG submission 202130) | Peat permafrost microbial communities from Stordalen Mire near Abisko, Sweden - Bog_T0_3 | ecosystem: Environmental > Terrestrial > Soil > Wetlands > Peat | place: Sweden: Abisko, Stordalen Mire...
CGCCAGTCACGCAGGTGAACAGGCCCAAAGGAATCGTCGCCGTGACGTTCTTGAGATTGTTGCCGCGGGCGCCGACGATCTTCAGTTCGCGCTGAGGGTCGGCGCGGCGGCGCTGGGCCGGCATCGGCACGAAGCGGGCGCCGGACAGATATTGCCCGGTCTGGGAATTCGGGTCGGCCTTGATCTCGGCCGGCGTGCCCTTGGCGATGATTTCGCCGCCGTGGACGCCGGCGCCGGGGCCGATGTCGACGACATAATCGGCGGCCAGAATCGCGTCCTCGTCATGCTCGACGACGATCACGGTGTTGCCGAGTTCGCGCAGCCGCTTCAGCGTCTCTAGCAGCCGCGCGTTGTCGCGCTGGTGCAGGCCGATGGAGGGCTCGTCGAGCACATACAACACGCCTGTCAGCCCCGAGCCGATCTGCGAGGCCAAGCGAATGCGCTGGCTCTCGCCGCCCGACAACGTGCCCGAAGCGCGCGCGAGGGTCAGATAGTCGAGGCCGACGTCGGACAGGAAGGTCAGGCGGTCGACGATCTCCTTCAAGACGCGCTGGGCGATCTCGTTGCGCTTGGCGTCGAGATTTTGCGGCAGGTTTTTGGCCCATTCGACGGCGGCGCGCACCGAGAGCTGGCTGACCTGCCCGATGTGCTGGCCGTCGATCTTCACCGCGAGCGCTTCGGGCTTCAAGCGATAGCCGGAGCAGGACTCGCAGGGCGTCGCGGTCATGTAGCGCTCGATCTCCTCGCGCGACCACTCGCTCTCCGTCTCCTTGTAACGGCGCTGCAGATTGGTGATGACGCCCTCGAATGGCTTCCTCACCTCGTAAGCGCGCATGCCGTCGTTATAGGCGAGGCGCACCTCCTCCCCGCCCGAGCCGTAGAGAATCGCTATCTGCGCCGATTTCGGCAATTCGCTCCACGGCTTGTCGAGCCGGAACTTGTAGTGCTGGCCGAGGCCCTCCAGCGTCTGCAGGTAATAAGGCGACGACGATTTCGACCAGGGGGCGATGGCGCCCTTGCGCAGCGACAGCCGGGCGTCGGGCACGATGAGGTCGGCGTCGACCGTGAGATGCGAGCCCAGGCCCCCGCAGGCCGGGCAGGCGCCGAACGGATTGTTGAACGAGAACAGCCGCGGCTCGATCTCGGGGATGGTGAAGCCGGAGACGGGACAGGCGAATTTGGACGAGAACAGGATGCGCTCGCCGCTGTCGGCGTATTCGACGAACGCCAGGCCTTCGGCGAGATCCAGCGCGGTCTCGAAACTCTCGGCGAGCCGGCTCGCCATGTCCGGGCGGACCATGATGCGATCGACCACGACATCGATGTCGTGTTTGAGTTTCTTGTCGAGCGCCGGCGTGTCGGCGATCTCGTAGAACTGGCCGTCGATCTTGAGGCGCTGGAAGCCGCGCTTCATGAACTCGGCGATTTCCTTGCGGTATTCGCCCTTGCGGCCGCGCACGACGGGGGCGAGCAGATACAGCCGGGTGCGCTCGGGCAGGGCGAGCACGCGGTCGACCATCTGGCTCACCGTCTGGCTCTCGATCGGCAGGCCGGTGGCGGGCGAATAGGGCACGCCGACGCGCGCCCACAGCAGGCGCATGTAGTCGTGGATTTCGGTGACGGTGCCGACGGTGGAGCGCGGGTTCTTCGAGGTCGTCTTCTGCTCGATGGCGATGGCAGGCGACAACCCGTCGATCTGGTCGACGTCGGGCTTCTGCATCATTTGCAGGAACTGGCGCGCATAGGCCGACAGCGACTCGACATAGCGGCGCTGGCCCTCGGCGTAGATGGTGTCGAAGGCGAGCGACGATTTTCCCGAGCCCGAGAGGCCGGTGAACACGACTAGCTTGTCGCGGGGGATGGTGAGGTCGACGTTCTTCAGATTGTGCTCGCGCGCCCCGCGCACCGTGATGGCGCGGCCGTCGAACAGCTTTTCGACAGGCAAGGGGGAGGGCGTCTTGGACTTGGGACTCGCCATTTCGAATTCGGCTCGGACAGGGTTGCAGCGGGGGCTTGCGCCGTGACGACATCTAGGCTAGAACAAAAGCGGAACAAAGAAAAGTCCGCTTTTCATGCCGTTTATCTAGTGCGTACGCGATGGTCTCCCAATAGCGCGGCCGGCGTGACGACTGTGGACAAGTAACATAGGGGCGGCCTTAGAGCCGAGCGTGGAAGGCGCTTGCGCTATAGGGTGCGGCCCAATCGGGCGGCCGGGTGGCCGCGCAGCCGCAGGCGGCGGCGGGCCAACGTAGCGTCGAGGAGAACACATCATGGCTGGCGTCAATAAGGTCATTCTGGTCGGCAACCTCGGCAAGGATCCGAAGGTTGCAAGTCTGAATTCCGGAGATCGAGCGGTCAGCTTCACGCTCGCCACCTCGGAGACCTGGAAGGACAAGAACACCGGGGAACGGCGCGAAAAGACCGAATGGCACAACGTCGTCGTCTATAACGAGAATATCGGCCGCGTGGTCGAGCAATATTGCAAGAAGGGCTCGAAGGTCTACCTCGAGGGGCAGATCCAGACGCGCAAATACAACGACAATTCGGGCCAGGAGAAATACATCACCGAAATCGTGTTGCAGCGGTTCCGTGGTGAGCTTCAACTGCTCGACTCCCGGGCGGGCGGCGAGGGGCGCGACAGCTTCTCCGGCCCCGAAGAACGGTCCTCGAGCTTCGGCCGCTCCTCCGCGCCGGCCGAGCGGCGCGCCCCGGCGATCGGCGGCGGCGGCGGTGGCGGCCAAGACATCGACGACGACATCCCGTTCTGAGAACTGCGGCGGTTCGACCCCGCGGTTCGGCTGTCCAGAGCGTAAACCGGACCGAATCCCGGCAAGCGCGGGCGCGTAGCCGAGGTCGCTGGCCCATGTGCGCCAGTAAGCGTGGCGATCGACCGTCCCCCGCCGTCATGGCCGGGACAGGCTCCGCCATGACGGAAAAAGCAGTTACTCGCCCTGACAAACCGCTTATCCTCGCGCCTTACGTTCGCCGACCTCGCCGGGACCGTGGGCGCCTAATTTTGTTACGTTCCGGCAGCGTCACCGCCGAGGTCTGGTTCGACAAGCGCGCCATGAGGGGCCTCGGCTTGTTCGACTCTCGCCGCGGCGTCGGGCCTGTCCGACCCTACGGGCAAGCTTGAGCGTCTTTCGAGGCCCATTCGGGGCGCCTCAGACGAGGTTTGTTGTCGACACGGCCATGCGGGCAGCGACGCGAGCTCCATCACGTCTCGCGGAAACGCTCGTAGCCCTACAATAACGCCTCGATATCCTTCGCCAGCGACTCCGGGGCGTCCGTCGGGGCGTAGCGCTTCACATATTCGCCCTTCTTGTCGACCAGGAATTTGGTGAAATTCCATTTGATCGCCTGAGAGCCGAGCAGCCCGGGCGCGGCGGCTTTCAACGCCTTGAACAGCGGATGCGCGGCGGAGCCGTTGACCTCGACCTTGGCGAACAACGGAAAGGTCACGTCGTAAGTGAGCGAGCAGAACTTCTGGATCTCGGCCTCGTCGCCGGGCTCTTGATGGCCGAACTGATCGCAGGGAAAGCCGAGAACGGCAAAGCCCTGATCCTTGTAGCGGCGGTAGATCGCCTCCAGCCCGGTATATTGCGGGGTGAACCCACACTTGCTGGCGACATTCACGACGAGCAGCGGACCGCCCATGTAATCGCCGAATGTCTTGACTTCGCCGTCGATGGTTCGCAGCGGGAGTTCGGCCAGAGAGGTCATGCGCGCCTCGTTTTTGTGAGAGAAGGAAGCGCGCCTTGTAACAGCAAAGGGCGGGAGCTGGCGAGCCCCCGCCCTTTTTGTCTCTCGAGTCCGGTTACTGCACGGAGGGCATATCGGAGGGCGCGAGCATGCCGGGGTTGACCACCACCGGCGGCGGGCCCTCGACATAACCCTGGGCGGCGGTCAGCGGGGGCGCATCCTTGCGCGCCGCGGCCAGCACGGTCGCGAACGGATCCGGGCCGCCGTCCTTGCCGGCGGTGATGACGCCGTTGTTGCAGCCGCGCGCCCCGGAATTCAACGCCAGGAGTTGCGGGAAGGCCTGGCCGTAGCGGGCGAGGATGAGCCGGTAAGCGTCGAGGCGGTTCATCTTGCGCGCGGTGACGGCGAGGCCGGTCGCTGCGGGTTCGTTAGGCGCCCAGACCATCGAACGGCCGAACCACAGCGCGGCGTCGCGCGTCAGACTGGCTTCATACAGACGCCAGCCCATCGCTTGACCGCCGAGCGCGCTCTTCTCGACCTCGACCTCAGCCTTGAAGCGCATCAGCCGCTCGAGTTCGGGCTGCGTGAGCGCGCGCTGCGGACCGCAATAGACGAGCGGCTTGTCGAGCGCCTGACCGTAAACCGAGCCGTTGCTGCCCTCGAGCCGCTTCTCCACCGGGACCTGCTGCTCGGTGGCGCGTTCGGACTGCAGGCGAACGACATCCGCGTCATGTCCATGCGCGGTGATCGAAGTCGACACGATGTCGATATACATCTTGCGGAACTTGTCGTTCTTGTCGCGCCACTCGTAGGCCAGGGCCTCGGCCTCGTCGAACTTGAACGCTTCACGCTCGGCGAGCGCGAGGCCTTCGGCGCTGTTCTCGTTGGGGTCGGCGGCATAGGCCAGCCGCATCCAGGCGAGCGCGTTCGGGCGATCCTTGACCTTGCGATAGTACCAACCGATCAGCAATTCGTCCTTGCCGTTCTTGCCCGCCTTGACGGCGGTCTCGAACGCGGTCAGGCGCGCGGTGTCGGCGACCTCTTTCGAGGTTCCCCCGGCGTAGGTTCCCAGCGTCGCCCGTATCGGGCTCCAGCGCAGTTCGGCGAACTCGCTGACGCCGGCAGGCGTCTTCTTGCCCAACGCGACGAGCGCGTCGATCTTCTCTTGATCGGTGAGGACCTCCAACGCCTTTAGGGCGGTCGCCAGCCGGTTCTTGTCGAGATTGCAAGTCGTGAGCAGGAACTTGTAGACGCTGAGCGCCTTGTCCTCGTCGCCGCTGCGGCCGAAACCTTCGCCGATGCGCCAGGCCAGATCCAGCTCGTTGCAGGCCACCATGCCTTCCTGGCTAGTGGCGAGCTGGGCCACCTGGGCCCAGTCCTTGGCCGTGGAGGCGTCGAGGATCGCCTTGCGAACCTTGGCGTGAGCGAACTTGTCGAGGAAATCGCGGGTCGGCGTCCAATCCGGGTGCGCCAGTTTGAGCTCGGCGATCTTGGCCTCGACGCCGGAGAAGTCCTCCTTCTTATAGAAGTCCCACAGCGGCTGCTCGTCGACCTTCGGCCTCTCGTCGGCATAGAGGTCGTCGGGCGGGGTCCAACCGGGATGGTCGGCCTTGATGCGACGGATTTCGGCGGCGACGCGGCCCTGATCGTGGGAATGCGCGTAGTAGCGCAGCGCCGTCAGGTCGGGCGCCTTGTCGTCCGGATTGAACGTCGCGGCTTGGGAGCTGGCGGGCGCGGTGGACTTGAAATCGTCTGCGTAGGCGACGGCGAGGGTCAGGGGCGCCAGCGCGCACGCGAGCAGCACTCGTTTCAGAGACATGAGATACCTCCGGATCGATCTGCGCAGCCGGGGCGACGGATGCGGGTCGAGAGCTTGTCGGGGCGAACCCGGGCGGCGCAACCGCCACGGGTTCGGGTCGGGGGAACGGGCCGGGCGCCTCAGGCGCCCGAGCGCTTTTGGTTCTGGTGGACGTGGAGATGGGTCAGCAATCCCATAGTCGCAGCGCTCAGCATCGTGGTCAGCAGCAGCAGCACGCCGACATAGGCGACGATGTGATCGGAGAAGATCACCGCCATCGCGTCACGCAGATCGGAGAACGTCCAATCGCGCGGCAGGGCATAGAACAGCGGCGTGCGCGAGATCGACGCGACGCGTCCGGTCGACGGTTCGAAAACCGCGGCCTGACCATGGAACTGGTCCCACTTGTCGCTGGCGGCGAGCGCCGACAGGCTCTTGCTCAACTGCTCGTTGGTGCGCGAGGCGACCACCAGCCAGGTCGAAGGCGCGGCGCCGATCGTCGGCACCGCAAAGCCGGCGCGCGCAAACCCCCAACCGCCGATCGGCGCTTCGCCGATGAACAAGTCCTCGTTGCTGACGATCAGCTTCTGCCGCTGCGTGGGATCGTCGAAGGCGAAACCAACCCAGCGCAGATCGCGCACGATACGGACCCAGATCGCGCGCGGGCCGCCGACGCCGCCGGCGCCCTCCGCCGCCGTCATCGGCTGCAGTTCGCCTCTGACGCCGTGATTTTCGTAGCCGATGGCTTCCGCGCCTTGCAGATAGAGATTGCGCAGGCCGCGGGTCAATTCGCCGGGGATCGCGTCCAGCGGGCCGAAAGCGATTCCGGACTCGGCAAGCGTCGTCGGCGGGCCATAGGTTACGTCGACGACCGTGCGCCGACCCTGTTGCGCCAGATTGGCGAACAGCGTCATCGCGGCCGACAGCGAGTCGCGATCGGCGCGGATCAGCGCGACGTGGATATGGTCGGCGCCGTCGGCGGAGCGCACGGCGAGCGCCCGAGACACTTCGGGGCCTACTGCCAAGCGGGCGAAGTGCGGGAACGTGATCGTCGACTCCGGCGACAGATTGAGCAGCGCGCGCTGGCGATGCGTCGTCGTCTCGCAGACTTCGTCTTCCGCGGACACGGTGACCGTTTCGAACGTCAACTTGTTGACGCCCGGGTGGAACATCGCGAAGGGCAGATATAGCGCCTGTCCTTCGAGATCGAACGCATTGTCGCCGGCGATCGGAACGCTGGAGGCGCCAACGCCGTTGATTCGCACGTTGACATTGCTGCCTTCGAGCAGGCCGCCGGGGATCGAGCCCTTCAAGCGCAGGGTTGCGTGTTCGTAGACGCTGGGGACGAAGTTCTGCGGCAGCGACAGCGTGACCGTGCGCTCGCGACGACGGCCGTGGCCGCTTTCGTCGTCGATCCCGAGTTGGCCGAGCTTGACGATGGCGTCGCCATCGATCGCGACGCCCGACACCTGAGCGGCCGCGCGCAGGCCCTGGGGCGAACCGGCGACCATATAGTGGGTGAGATCGGCGACCAGCGCGTCGACCTGCTGGCCGACCGAGCTGTCGTCGGCCCCGCTGAGCAGGATGAGCGGACGATTGTCGTTGGTCCCCACCGAGATGCGGGTACGTCCGGAGACGTCGACCTTGTCGATGTTCATCTCGCCATGCGTGCCGACCGCCAGTTCGAGGCCGGCGTCGCCTTGCGGAGGTTCGCCGAACTGGACCACCGGGCTCGGCAGGCGCAGGCTGTTGGCCAGCGCATTGACGACGCGGATGAGCCGCGCGGCTTCGGCCGGCTCGGGATTGAGCGGCGTGCGCACATAGATCGGGGTCACGCCGTTGGCGTCGGCATGCACCGTCAACAGGTCGGTCAGATCCCGCGACGCCGAGCCGCCGCCCTGCTCCGGGAACACCAGTCCGGTCGTCGTCGGATTGATGCGCGCCCACAATTCATAGGTGGCTTGCGCGCTGCAGTCGACGCGATGCACGCTCTCGAAGCCGATGCGCACCGAATTGAGACCGGGCGCCAGCAGGCCCGGGTCCAGTTTCAGCCGCCGGACGACGTCGGTTTCGCCGCCCTTCAGTTCGATGTCGCCGACCTGATGATCGTTGACGAACACATGAAGCTTGGACACTTCGGGGGAATCGGAGACCGAAGCGGAGAAGCCGATCTGCAGCGTGTTGGCTTTGCCGACCTCGGGGTCCTTGACGTAGATCGGCCATTCGTGATTGGCCGATTCGCCCTGCAGGAAGCCGGTATGGCCACCCACCGCGAGCCGCCGCAGGTCCTCGCCGGCGTTGAGGGGCGCCGCTGGCGCCGCGTCCGCGGACGTCGGGGGCGCGATCAGGGGCATGACTTGCGCTTGGGCCGCGGAGAGGACTCCGGAGGCGAGGAGCGCAACGAATGAGATGAGGAGACGCGCTCGCATGATTTCAGCCCTTCCTGATCGCCGACGTGTACGAAACATCCTTGCGGTTGGCTTCCGACGTCGGCGAAGCCTGGGTATTCTTGCGCAAGGCGAATGAGATGGCGCGGATCGACTGGTGCAGCGCCCACTGAAGCACGCGGATGCTGCCGTTGATTACGCCGCGGTCGACGTTGCGCTTGGCGCGCGCGGCCCTCAGCTCGCTGAGATCGGCGAACATCAGCGCGGCGGCGAACTTGGCGCGCTTGGCCAGCGGGCCCGTGTACTCGACGCCCAGGTTCGTGTTGGCGCCGACATGTCCACGGCTGCAGACGACGAACGGCACGCTCTCGACATGATAGCCGTTCCAGGGCTGGGCGAGGGCGAGCACGCCTTCGTCGCCGACCTGCACGCCGTTGGCCTCTTCCGCAACCACGTTCATCGAGGCGCCGCCGGTGGAGGCGTCATCGATCAGCGCGGTCGCCAGTCGGCCGTCGGGCCAGCGCACCGAACCGTGGCGAGCCAGCGGACGGCGCGGAGCCACGCGGCGCTCGCGCAGTTCGGTGACGACGCCCAGGCCGATGCCGGTCAGCACGAGGTTGAAGAACGTCCACATTCCGACGACGGCGATGAGGTCGCGATCCACGGGCTCATGGGCGTAGCGGTAGCTGAGCACGGCGGCGCTCAACGCGACCAGACCGAACAGGAAGAACTGCGGACGAGCGAGCGACGACAGTGCATCCTTCTCCAGAGTCTGGCCCTTGCTGGTGACGCGGAACGTGGGCTTGCGCGGGTTGGCGAACACCGACAGCACCGGTCCGATCAGATACATCGACTGGACGTACTCATAGAGTTCCGACATCCACGGCCAACGCAGTCCGCCGAAGTTGTGGCTTTGCAGCATCACCGAGGCGATCAGATAGGGAACCGTGTAGGCGAAGAACTCCTGACGGTTCGCGATGTAGATCTTCAGGTCGAAGAAGATGAAGAACATCGGCGCGAACAGGAAGATGGTGCGCGCGATCGGGAACAGCCAGTACAAGATGTTCGAGAGATAGGCGACGCGCTGCGCGACGGTGAGCCCCTTCATGAACAGCGGGTTCTTGAGCAGCAGGAGCTGGAGCATGCCCTGCGACCAGCGCGTGCGCTGACCGACGAAGGCTTCGAACGTGTCGGGTTGCAGTCCCGCCACCATCGGCTTGTCGACGAACATGCTGTTCCAGCCGCGGGCGTGCAGTTCGAGCGACGTCTCGCAGTCTTCGGTGATCGAGGAGCCGGCGAAGCCGCCGACGTCTTCCATCGCCGAGCGGCGCAGCACAGCCGCCGAACCGCAGAAGAACGAGGCGTTCCACCGGTCCAGACCGCGCTGGATCAGGCTGTAGAACATTTCGTTCTCGGAGGGCATGTAGGCGAACGTCTGCAGGTTGCGCTCGACCGGATCGGGGTTGAGGAAGAAGTGCGGCGTCTGCACCAGGAACATCTTGGCGTCGCGCAGGAACGGCCCGACGGTCTCGCGCATGAACTCGCGCGCCGGAGCGTGATCGGCGTCGAACACGGCCACCAGTTCGCCGTCGGTGACGCTGAGCGCGTTGTTGAGATTGCCGGCCTTCGCCATCACGTTGCGTTCGCGCGTCACGTAATGGGCGCCCAGTTCGCCGCACAGCTGCTGCAGATTGGCGCGGCGTTTGCGGGCGTTGGTGGAGATCGCCGGATCGGCGCTGGCGATGCGTTCGTCGGTGCCGCCGTCGTCGAGCAGGAACACTTTGAACTTGTCGGCCGGGTAATCCATCTCCAGCGCGGCGCTCAAGGTCACGGCGAGCAGTTCGTCGCTCTCGTTATACGAGGGGATGAGGACGTCCACGGTCGGCGCTTCGCGATCCGAGAACGGCACCGTCTCGCGCTCGATCGGCTCGAGAATGACGAACAAGCTGGTGAAGAGCATCAGCAGGCAGTAGACCTCTGCGCCCAACAGGATGACGGCCGGAATGAAGTTGAGGAGATTTTCGCTTCCGGGCATCGTCGACAGGAAGCGCCACGCGAAATATCGCACGACGACGAGAAGGCTTAGTCCGAGATAAATGTAGCGGTAATGGTGATTGAGCTTCGTCAGACGAAGCAACACCAAAACCCCGACGATGGTGGCGGCAAGTGCAAATTGTGCCTCGACCGTGATCGGAGTCGACGCCACAAGCGCGATCGCGATCGCTAGTGTGAGCCATACGGCTGCGAGTATCCACTTAAGCATGTGTGCTCGACCTCTGCGCGACTTGGACAGACATGGCGGCACGCCACGCCCATCGCTGTTCGGACTATAGGCCTACGCCCCTGGATAAATAGTTATGGCAAAAGTTAAGACCAAGTAACGTTAAGAGTTATTAGTCGTTCTCGAGGGCAGCGGCCGCGCCGCCCGTCGGCGCCCCCGAACGTCCAAAAACGGGATTTAATCCTGTTATTTCATTGTATTACATTTTCCTGCGGCGCCCCGCCGGAGAAAGACCGGAGCCATCGGACGCCAACGCCTCGCCCGCGCCGGAAAAAGGTATTGAATAAAATGACCGAAAAGCTTGGTAAAGAAAACCACGCCGAATATACGAAAATGGGGTTACATCGTCTTAACTAAAGCCCTTTTACGCACGCGGGCGTCCGAACTCCGGCATTTTCGCTAGGGAAAGCCCGTCGCAGGCGCAGCGCGCCCGCGCTCAGGCCACCGGGGAGACCCGGCGCTTCCGTAGTATCCGTCCAGCCTGGCGCTGTCGGTCCTCGCACGGGCCGAGTTCATCCCTGGGACATCCTTCGAGGCCGCGCGCCTCGGGATGAGGTCGTGGGCGGCGCGGTCAATCGCCGCCCCTCACCGCTCCGTCAGCTTCAACTCGATGCGTCGGTTGCGGGCCAGCGCGTCGTCGTCGGTTCCGCTGTCGATCGGCTGGAATTCGCCAAAACCCGCGGCGGCGAGGAAGCGCGGCTCGACGCCTTTGCTGACCAGATATTGCACCACAGCGATGGCGCGCGCCGAGGACAGCTCCCAGTTCGACTTGAACTGCCCGCCCGAGATCGCGCGAGCGTCGGTGTGGCCGTCGATGCGCAGAATCCAGGGGATGTCGGGGGGGATCTCGCGTTCGAGATCGAGCACGGCGGAGGCGAGGCTTTCCAGCGATTTCTGTCCGGCGGCGCTGATGTCGGCCTTGCCGGATTCGAACAGCACCGAGGACTCGAACACGAAGCGGTCGCCGACGACGCGGATATCCGGGCGCGAGCCGAGAATCTGCCGCAAGCGGCCAAAGAAGTCGGAGCGATAGCGCGCCAGTTCCTGCACCTTCTGCGCCAGCGCGACGTTGAGCCGCTGCCCGAGGTCGGCGATCTTGGCCTGGGACTCGTGGTTGGAGGATTGCGAGGCGTCGAGCGCGTCCTGGATCGCGGTGAGCTGCTTGCGCAGCGCGGAGATCTGCTGGTTGAGGATGTCGACCTGACTGAGCGCGCGCTGGCTGAGCGCGCGCTGCTGGGAAAGCGCGTCGGAGGCGGCGCTGGCCTTGTCGGCGGCGGCTTGCGCGCCCGCGCCGCCCTGCTGTGCGTCGGCGCGCAGCTTGTCCTGCTGTCTCTGGGCGTCGGCCAGCGTCGCGTTGAGATAGGCGATCTTGCCCTCGTCCGCGTTCTTGGCGTTGCGCTCCATCGCGAGAATGCTGGTCAGTTCCTCGATCTGTTGATTGAGCCGCACCAGCGCGGCGTCCTTGCCCGTCACTTCGCGCGACAGGAAGAACTGCGCGAGCATGAACACCGACAGCAGGAAGATGATGACCAGCAGCATCGTCGACAGCGCGTCGACGAAACCGGGCCAGTAGTTGACGGCCTCGAAGCGGCGGGAGCGGCCGAGCGCCATGGTCGGGCTCCGTTCAGTTGGGACCGTGCTGGTCGATGAGCCGGCGCAGCAATTGTTTGATGTCTTCCTGCTGCGTCGTCTGCGCGTCGACCCAGGTGCGGATCATCTGCTGTTCGTGGCGCATATGGCCGATCAGCCCTTGCAGTCCCTCGGCGAGGCTCGCCATCGCCTGCGCGCTGCGGCGCTGGTCGGTGGCGTCGACGGTCGGCGCCGGCGCCGCACTGGTCGCGGTTTCGACGTGGCCGGCGAGGAAGTCTTCCAGTTCGGTGTAGAAGCGGTTCTGTGCCTGACCCGCTTGCAGATCGAGAAAGCCGAGGATCAGCGAGCCGGCGAGGCCGAACAGCGAGGAGGTGAAGGACACGCTCATGCCGGCGATCGGCGCCGACAGACCGCTCTTGAGATCGTCGAACATGGTGGTCGAATCTGCGCCGGTCTTCATCGAATCGATGACGCCGCTGATCGAATGCACGGTCTCCAGCAGGCCCCAGAAGGTGCCGAGCAGCCCCAGGAACACCAGCAGCCCCACCAGATAGCGGTTGAGCTCGCGCCCCTCGTCGAGCCGCGTGCCGACCGAATCGAGGATCGCCCGCGTCGTCGCCGTCGATAGGCCGCGCTGGCCCGCGCCGGCGCTGAGCATCGTCGCCATCGGCGCCAGCAGTTTCGGCGCTTTGGCGCGAGCATAGGCTTCCGGGTTGCTCAGCGAATTGACCCAGCCGATCTCACGGAACAGCCGCGCCACCTGGCGGAACGCAAACAGCGCGCCGATGACCAGCACGCCGATGATCAGGCCGTTCAAGCCGGGATTGGCGCTGAACGCCAGCCCGATCGGCTTGTAGAGCGCGAGCGCGACGAAACCGACCAACACCAGGAACGCCACCATGCCGGCCAGAAAGATCTGCGGCGAGGTGAGAGCGCGAACGTCGGTCGGTTTGGCCATGCGGGACTGCCTGTGGGTAAAGAATCACCGTCGAGGAAAGCGCGACGACTCTAGCAGAATTGCGACGGGCGGGAAAAACCTAACCGGGGGAGAACCCGGCGCTTCGGTAGCCGAGGCAAGCCGACCTCGGCGGTGACGCTGCCGGAACCCTCGCGAAATCGAGCGCTTTCGTTCCGGCCGAGGTCGGCGACCTCGGCTGCTGTCCCGCGCTTGCCGGCATTCTCCCCCGGGTTACGAAAAAATCCTGGGGATCAGGCCTTCAAATACGGCGCGATCAGCGACAGATCGGCTGCGCCGAGCCGGTCGTTCGCCGTCCACGCCTGATGCCAGTAGGGATAGAGCAGGGTGGGCTGGCTCACTTTGTCGAGCCGCGCGCGTTCCTCGGCCGTGAGCTTCAACTCTGCGGCGGCGAGGTTGTCCTTGAACTGCGCCTCCGTCCGGGCGCCGATGATGACCGTCGTCACCGCGGGCCGGCCGAGAGTCCAGGCCAGCGCGACCTGTGCGGCGGAAACCCCGCGCGCCTCGCCGATGGCGACGAGTTCGTCGACGACGTCGAACAGCTTGCCCTCGTCGGCGACCGGCGGCTCCTTCCAGCCCGCCAATTGCCGGGTGCCCGCGGGCGCGGCGACATTGCGGCGATGCTTACCCGACAGCAACCCGCCCGCCAGCGGGCTCCACACGAGCACGCCGAGTTTTTGGTCGAGCGCGATCGGCAGCAATTCGTATTCGGCTTCGCGCGCCTGCAAAGTGTAATGAATCTGCTGCGAGACCAAAGGTATGCGGCCGTCGCGGCGCGCGATCTCCATCGCCTTCATCACATGCCAGCCGGAGAAATTCGAGCAGCCGACGTAGCGCACCTTTCCGGCGCGTACGAGGCTGTCGAGCGCCTCCAATGTCTCTTCGAGCGGCGTGACGCCGTCCCATTCGTGCAACTGATAGAGGTCGATAGTGTCCATCTTCAGCCGGCGCAGGCTCGCCTCGCAGGCGCGAATCAGATGATAACGCGACAGGCCGGCGTCGTTGGGGCCGGAACCCATCGGGAACCGCGCCTTGCTGGCGATCAGCATTCCCGGCTTGAGCTTGCCGCCGGTGGCCTCGCCGATCAATTCCTCGCAGGCGCCGAACGAATAGATGTCGGCGGTGTCGATCAGATTGACGCCGTGATCGGCGACGAGATCGATGGTGCGGCGCATGTCGTCGAGACCGAGGGCGCCGACCGCGGCAAATTGCGCCTTACCGCCAAAGGTCATCGTCCCCAGGGTGAGCGTCGAGACTTTGAGCCCGGAGCCGCCGAGCGCACGATAGTCCATGATCGTCCTCCATAGCGGCCAGAGGGCCGCGAATCTCGCGCCGTATCTAACATGTCAGAACGCCCGGATCCAAGCGCTTGCGGGGCGCCGCGAAATATGGGCAATTGCCCGATAACGCGGATTCGTCTCCGTCCCTGCCCATGGGAGCCTCGACCTTGTTACGAATTTCCAGTCTTTGTGCGGCGTTCACGCTCGCGCTGTCGCTTGCCTGCGTGCCGGCGCTCGCCGCCGATGCGCCCAAGCCCGAGCGCGCCGTCGACATGGCGGCAGTGTTGAAGCCGGGGCCGCTGCCCGAACTGGTCGAGGGCGACGCCAACGGCGTGCCCGTGGTCGAATACGGCTCGCTCACTTGCTCGCATTGCGGGGTGTTCGCTCGCGAAGTGCTGCCGAAATTCGAGAAGGCCTATGTCGAGACCGGCAAGGTGCGCTTCATCTTCCGCGAATTCGCGCGCAATCCGCTGGATTTGGGCGCCTTCGTGCTCGCGCGCTGCCTGGGCGACGACAAGGCGCTGGCCGCCGTCGAGTTGCTGTTCGCCCAGCAGGACAAGTGGGCCTTCGTCGACAAACCGTTGGAGCCGCTGATCGCCGCCATGCGTCCGGCCGGCCTCGCCCACGACAAGGCGATGGAGTGCCTGAAGGACCAGCAGAAAGCCGAGGCGATCCGCTCGATCGGCAAGACCGCCAGCGACGTCACGCAGATCGAGGGCACGCCGAGCTTCGCCATCGACGGCAAGTTCTACGGCGGCGAGTTGACGCTCGATCAGCTCGACGCCATCCTGAAGCCGCTGGTGAAATAGGAGCGGCGGCCTCCAGGCCGCCGCTGGCGCGTCGAGCGTTGGGCGGCGGGAACGCCCTCACCACCTCAGCCACCGCCGCCCGGCCAGCGCGCCGGCGGCGACGACGATCGCGGTCGCCAGCGGATACCAGCTGGCGACGAACAGCGGCGAATCGTCGGTGCAATTGCTGGCGTACATCAGGGCCGCCACGCCCGCGGAAGCCGCGCCGGCGAGCGCGCCGGTCAGCGCCGGAGAACGCGGCGCGCCCGAGCGCAGCGCCGAGATCAGCGCCGCCAGCGGCGCGATCGACAACAGCGGGATCACCGTCAAGCAATGCCACCAGTTGGTTCCGATCAGCCGCACGCCCCAGAGATCGCTCGGCATCAGCGTCAGTTCGGCGACGACCCCGGCGCCGAGCAACGCGACGGGAGCCAGCAACCACGCCAGCAACGCCGACGGCTCCGTCTCCGGACGCGCCAGCGCCCGGCAGAACAGGAAGCTCGGCGCCGCCCAGGCGGCGGCTTCCAGGAATTTGAGGTCGAAACGCAGGGTTCGCAGGGCGCCTAGAGCATCGGGGCGCGGACCCAGCAGCGCCGCAAACAACGCCAGCGAAAGCAGCGCGCCTCCGGCCAGCGCCCAAGCGAGCGCCTGCCCGATCGGCCTTTCCTGCGGCGTGGCGTCCGCGGCGAGCGCGGCGATGAGGTCGTCGGTGTTCATCGGATCGAACGCCTCCAGGCGTCGGCGAGCGATTTCAAGGCGCGATGCAGCGCGACGCGCACGGCGACCTCGGTCATCGACAGCCGCTCGGCGGTCGCCGTGATCGATTGCCCCTCCAGCGAAATGGCGGTGACGATGTCTTTGGCGCGAGGAGACAGAGTTTCCATCAGCCGTTCGACGTCGGAGCGCTGGTGCGGATCCTCCTCGGGCGGCGCCGCCAGCACGGACTCGAAATCCTCGATCGGCTCATAGCGGCGCACGCCGCGCCGCCGCATCGCGTCGATGATCTTGTGGCGCGCGATCGCGTTGACCCAGGGGGCGAGCGGAGCGCTGCGTTCCCAGGTCTGCCGTTTCAGATGGATCGCCAACAAGGTTTCCTGCACGACATCCTCGACATCCGCGTCGCCCACTCGCGAGCGCGAGAACGCGCCCCGCGCCATCGTCCGCACCGCGCGGCCGACGTCTTCGAGCAGACGGCGATAAACCGCCTCGTCGCCAGCGAGCGCCGCGCGCATTCTCAGCGCCCAGTCTTCCTCGCTGTCGGCTAGGGACGGTTGCATGCTTTCGAGATCTTTCGCGGCGGGGCGGGGCTTTGTTACGCTCTCGTGACCGCGCCCATGAGGAATGTTTCGCGCGGCTCAGGCTCTAACACGCCCGCGCGACGCCGCTCAAGGCGCGGCGCGGAACGTCGCCAGATAGCGCAGCGTGAACACCGCGAACAGGAACAGGAAGAACACGGGATCGGCGCGGTCGTAGAGGAAACTCTCCAGCGTGGAGACCCAGACGCCGTAGACCCAAATCTGCGCACACAGCGCAACCAGCGCGGGGTCGCCGCGCACCGAGGCCTTGCGGATGTCGCCCAGCGGCTGGATGACGAACACCCACAGCGTCAGCGCCAGCCCGACGACGCCCATCGTCAGGGTGGCGTCGAGATAGCCGTTGTGGCCGTGCGCCGCGTTGGTGGCCCAGCCGTTCTCGGTGTTGTAGTGAACCGCGGGATCGTCCCAGAACACGTCGAAGCCGCGTCCCGTCCACAACAGGCCGGGCAGTCGCTGCACGGCGAAGGCCCAGACGTCCGAGCGGCCGGTGAAGGTCGAGTCGAACGGCAGCGATTTGGCGAAATCGGCGAAGGGTTCGTACATTTGTGCGCCGACGCCGAGCGCGCAGATGGCCAACGCCGGAAGGATCGCCAGCGCCTTGAACACAAAGCCGCCGAAGGAGCGGGCGCCCCAATAGCCGACGATCAGCGCCGGGAGCCACAGCGCCGTGGAGGTCTTGCCGTGGGTGTTGGCGAGGAAGACGAGCGAGGCGAGCGCAATCGCGCCGCCCTGCCAGCGTCGGCCCTCGCGCATCAGGTAGAAGCCGAAATAGGCGAAGAAACCGACGACCGGGCTGGTGATGTTCTTGTGGGCGAACACGCCGCGCCACGCCCCGGCCAGATCCGGCTCCAGCGTGTCGGCAAACGTATGGATGGCGAGGCTCGGTATCGCCACGACGCCGAAATAACTGAGTCCCAAGGGAATCGCGACGGCGATGGCGATCAGCCGCGCCATTTCCGACCGTCCGACCGGCAACAGCGGCGCCGCGGCGGCGCAGGCGCCCACCAGCAGCACCAGCACGGCGCGTTTGAGCGACGCAACCGGCTCGTAGCACGTCGCCGCGCTGAACAGAATCCAGCAGCACAGCGCAATCAGCCCGGGCGTGGCCAGCGCGGCGAAAGCGGGGGCCGCATAGCGCCGGGCGACCCAGATCGCGGCGACCGCAAGCCCTAGAAAAGCGAAATAGACCATAACGTCGCGGCCGACGACCTGGCCGTCCGCCGCCTCTTCGCGCAGATCGGCGAAGGGACGCAGCGACACCAGCGTCAGCGTGAAGACGGCGATGAACACGCCGGCGCGCGCGAAATGGCCGTCCGCGCGCGCAGACGATGGTTGCGAGGCGTAGGTCGCGACGCTCACGAGGCGCCTCCAGCGAGAATGCCGCCGATTTTGCTCATGCCCCCTTCATGCCTGGGAAAGGTAACCAACGCGTTCACCATGACCGGAGGCGAGAGGTTAACCACGGCGGAATGAGAGGTCGGGCGCGGCAACGCGTAATTGACGGTCTGCGGGTTGAGTGGGGACGGCTGGCTTGCGGCGGGGGGAGGGGACCCCTCACGGCAAGCGAACGAATTTCGAGGTCGGAATGCACATGAAAGCGGTGAGCTTCGAGGGCTGCTTTGGCTGGCTGCACCAGAACAACGGCGGGCCGCTCGGCGTCGTGATGTGCGCATCGTGGGATTACGAAGCGCTGGCGACGCATCCGAGCTGGCGGGTGTTCGCGGACCGACTGGCGCTAGCGGGTCTGCCGACCTTGCGCTTCGACTATCCCGGCTCGGGCGACTCGCTGGGCGAAAGCGCGGCGCGCGGCGCTTTTGAGGCGGCCATCGCGTCCGTCGGCCGCGCGGCGGCGTTTCTGAAGGAGACAGCCGGCGTCGAGCAAGTCGCGCTGGTGGGACTGCGGCTCGGCGCGGCGATGGCGTTGCAGGCGGCGAGCCAGAGCGAGATCGCCGCGGCCGTGCTCATCCGCCCGGTGTTGCGGGGTAAAACCTACATCGCCGAGCAGCGAGCGCTCGGCAAAATCATCGCCGCCCGCGAGGGTGCCCATATCCGGCGCGATCCCGCGCCGGGCGCCATCGAGATCGAGGGCTTTCGCCTCGCCGCCGACGCCGTCGAGGCCATCGCCGCCCTCGACCTGACCAAGAGCGACTATGCCGAGCCGCCGCGCGTGCTCGTCGTCGGCGAGGCGGGATCGCGGCAATACGACCCGCTGCGCGAAACGCTGCTCGTCCGCGGCGCCCTCGTCAGCCGCATCGATCTCGCCGAAGTCGCCGCCTGGGGGCCGGCGCCCGTGCCGCCGCCGCCGCCGCTCGCCGACGCCGACCGAATCGCGGCCTGGCTCGCCGAGGGGCTGGCGCCGCGCATGGCGTGGCCGACGCCGGATATCCCGGGCTTGCAGACCCCGGGCTTTGCCGAGACGGCGGTCGCCTTCGGTCCGGACGACCGTCTGACGGGAATTCTCTGCCGGCCGCGCGGCGCCGCGCCCGCCGAGGATCGGCGCGTCGTCGTGTTCCTCAACACGGGCGCCAACAGCCACATCGGCTCCGGGCGCAGTTTTGTCGACCACGCGCGGGCGCTGGCCGAGCGGGGCGTCGCCAGCCTGCGTATGGATTGCCTCGGGATCGGCGATTCGCAGTGGCTGCGCGAAGGACCGCTCGGCGCGATCCATCACGTCGCCCGGGTTGCCGACGTCTCCGCCGGGATCGACTGGTTGCGCCGCGCCGGGTTTGACGAGGTTTCGTTGGTCGGCGTCTGCTCGGGCGCGTTCCTGGCGTTCCAGAGCGCGCTCGCCGATCCTCGCGTCGGCCGCATTCTCATCGCCAACCCCAGCTTCTGGCGCCCGCCGCCGGAGGAGGCGCTCGCCGATCCGCTCACCGGAACCCACGGCTCGACGTCGGGCTATCTGTCGAAACTGACGACCCCGCTGTTCTGGCGCCGCCTCGCCTCGGGAGATCTGACGCTGGCGTCGATGCTCTCCATCGCCCGCGCGCTCGTCGAGCGGCAGGGGCGCAAATTCGCACAGGGTCTTGCGGCGACGGCGGCGAAGATTTCCGGGCGGTCCCGGCCGCAGAGCCCGCTCGTCGCCCAATTGCGCACCCTCGCGCGGCGCGGCTGCGAGGCGCGGCTGCTGCTCAGCGGCGGCGACCCCGCCCACGAGACGCTCGCCGCCGAATTACCGGGCCGCGACCGGGCGGCGCTCGACGGCTTGCTGACGGTGATCGACCACGCGAACGCCGACCACGCCTTCGTGACGGCGAGCGCCCGGGGGCAATTTTTCGACGCGCTGGAGCGGCTGATCGATGGCCGTGGGCTCGCGCGGGCTGTCACTGACGCCGGTAGGCGCCGCAGAGCGGCTTGAGTCCCCGCGTCCCGCTTGCCCAGGCGACGAAATCCTGACGCTTGGCTTCCTTGGCGCTCGACCCCGAGGGAAATTTCTCGCCGACACGGGACCTCGCCGTTTTGGCGATCCGGTTTTTCGCCGCCCGCTTTTCGTTCGGAAACCCGAACGGGTTTTGCCGGCGCATTTCGGAAATCCGTTCACGGGCTCTCGGTCCAAGAGAATTTATGCGTTAAAACAAATACATAGCAAGACGCCCGGTGGCACGTCGGTTGCGCCGTCCGCCGCGACCGACAGGGGGGGCGATCCGACCCGTCCGCTGGCCGTGGAGGAAGCATCATGACACAAAGCACGGACGTCGCTGTTCCCGGCGCATCGCTCGGGACGAGTCTGTTACAAAAATTGCGAAGACTCTCCGACGCCAAAGTCGGCGCCGTGCCGCTGCCGCTCTATGTCGCAATCGCGGCTGTCCTATTCGGGGCGGCGTGGGTGCAAAAGCTGCCGGCCGATATGATCGGCGGGTTCGCGTCGATCATGGTGTTCGGCTTCCTGCTCGGCGAAGTCGGCTCCCGGATTCCGGTGCTGAAGGACATCGGCGGGGCGGCGATTCTCTGCCTGTTCGTGCCCTCGGCGATGCTCGGCTATAAAGTGCTCGATCCGCAGATCAACAATGCGATCGTCGCGGTGATGAAGACTTCCAACTTTCTCTATCTCTACATCGCCTGCCTGGTCACCGGCAGCATGCTCGGCATGAACCGGCGGGTGTTGATCCAAGGCTTCCTGCGGATGTTCGTGCCGCTCGCGGTCGGGACGCTGGCGGCCATCGCCGTCGGCACGGGGATCGGCATGCTGTTCGGCTATGCTCCCAAGCACACGTTTTTCTATATCGTCATGCCGATCATTGCCGGCGGCATCGGCGAAGGCGTCTTGCCGCTCTCGCTGGCCTATTCGGAGATTCTCAACGTCACCCAGCCTTCGTTGATCGCCTCGTTGATCCCCGCCGCCCTGATCGGCAACGTCGTCGCCATCGTGTCCGCGGGCACGCTCAAGCGCTTCGGCGAACGGCGGCCGCAATATTCCGGCGGCGGCCTGCTGGTTCGCACCGGCGACGACGCCGACATCCTGCGCGAAATGGGCCAGGAGAAACCGCTCGATCTGTCGCTGATGGGCATGGGACTGCTGATGGCGTGCACGATGTATATTTTCGGCGCGTTCCTGTCGCCGTTCGTCGGCATCCCCGGTCCGATCATCATGATCCTCGGCGCGGCGCTGTTGAAAGTCTCCAAATTGCTTCCGGCCAGCGTGGAGACGGGCGCGCATCAAATGTACCGGTTCATCGCCACCAACATGACCTTCCCGCTGCTGGTCGGTCTCGGCGTGCTCTATGTTCCCTGGAACGAACTGATCGCCGCGTTCACGGTTCCCTATTTCATCATCTGCACGGCCAGCGTGCTGGCGATGATCTCCGGCGGCTGGTTCGTCGGGCGCCTGCTCAACATGTATCCGGTGGAATCGGCGCTGGTGACGGCCTGCCACAGCGGCCTGGGCGGAACCGGCGACGTCGCCATCCTGTCGGCGAGCAACCGCATGGAACTGATGCCGTTCGCGCAGGTTTCGACCCGCATCGGCGGCGCGGCGATGGTCGTCATCGCCGTATTCCTGCTCAAGATCTTCCATTGATTCTTGTGGAGCGTCGGGCACGCGGGCGTAGGGGCAAACCACCGCCGCGGGGCGGGCGCCGCGCCCGC
>Ga0302320_10009265_pt1 | contig 21197 bp, 13 predicted proteins | sample Bog_T0_3_FD_202130 | JGI IMG/M metagenome (GOLD analysis project Ga0302320, IMG submission 202130) | Peat permafrost microbial communities from Stordalen Mire near Abisko, Sweden - Bog_T0_3 | ecosystem: Environmental > Terrestrial > Soil > Wetlands > Peat | place: Sweden: Abisko, Stordalen Mire...
GCAGCGCCACGCCAAGGAGCTGGCTGCTCGACCCGCCGCATGGATGCCGTGGAACTATCGCGAAACTCTGGCGCGAATCGCTCCGCTCCCCGATTCGACAGCGTTATGATGAATCCGACATGACCGAAAAGGATCGTCTTCGGCCATACGCGGGGAGCGTCGTGAAATGCCCGTAAAACAAGGGCCTGGAATCAGGAAATCCGGAAAGGTTTTTGGCCAGGGTCCAAAGACCGCCAAAACGATCCGCGCCGGCCTCTATGCTCGCGTCTCCACCCAAGATCAGCAGACGCTCCCCATGCAGAGCCGGGCCATGCGCGAGTATGCCGCTCACCGCGGCTGGATAATCGCCCAGCAAGTAAAAGAAGTCGGCTCCGGTGCGACCCAAAGGCAACTTCGCGAGAAACTTCTGGAAGCTGCGCGGCGCCGTGAGATAGATGTCGTCTTGGTGTGGCGGCTAGATCGCTGGGGCAGATCGGTCACCGATCTGCTCGCCACACTGCAGGAACTGGAGCATCTCGGCGTCGGCTTCGTGTCGCTGACCGAGGCGCTGGACTTGACCACACCGGCGGGCCGCGCGATGGCCGCGCTACTGTCCGTCTTCGCCGAGTTCGAGCGCGAAATCCTGGGAGAGCGCGTGCGGGCAGGACTCGCTCATGCCCGGCAAAACGGCAAGCGGCTTGGCCGGCCCTTAACCGCTGGACTTCATGCCAGCCAGATCCGTAAACTACATCGCGCCGGCCTAAGCAAATCTGAAATCTCCCGCCGCCTCAACATCGGTCGCACGTCTGTGCGCCGAATCTTAACATCGGAAAAGGGCTGATATGACAACAAAGAAGATCGCGAGTTCTCCGGACATCTATCAGATCAAGGTCACTCTGCTTGGCACCAAACCGCCGATCTGGCGCCGTCTGCTTGTTCCCTCGTCTCTGACGCTGGCGCAGCTGCACGATGCCGTTCAAACCGCAATGGGGTGGCAGGGCGGACATATGCACGAGTTCCGTGCTGGCCAACGATACTTCGGCAAGCCAGACCCGGAATATCGGAGCATGGGAATGGATCCGGTCGAAAACGAGCGCAAAGTGCGTCTTTCCGAGGTACTGCGGAAGCCTGGCCCCAAGCTTATCTATACCTATGACCTCGGCGATAGCTGGGAGCACGCAGTCGTCCTGGAGAAACAGCTTCCAGTTGATCTGGAGGCGAGCTATCCGATATGCACGGATGGTCAACTCGCATGTCCGCCGGATGACTGTGGGGGCATTCCAGGATTTTATGATCTCGTTGAGGCCATCGCTGACCCCAACCACGAACAGCACAAAGAACTGAGAGACTGGCTCGGCTATGACTTCGACCCGCTGGCCTTTTCGGTCGACCGCGTCAACAAGATGTTCTTACCCGCTCGTCGTCGCGGCAAAGCCGCAAAGAAATAGGCCGCTTTCCTCAACTACGCAGGCTTGCCGAAAACACACAAATGTTCGTCATGCGGTCACAACCACAAGCAACCAGCGCTTTACCCCGGTGGGCGCTTTTCTGCGCCGTTGGAAGCTCGATGAACTGCCCCAGTTATTCAATGTGCTTGTTGGGGATATGAGCTTGGTGGGAACCCGCCCCAAGATGCCCGAACATGTGAAGTTCACGCTCTGGGCTCGTCCGGGGATCACCTGCGTAGCCACCATCGCCTTTGCTCGCGAAGAAACAATTCTTGCCCGTGTGTCGAAGCATGATTTGGACAACTGCTATTACAAGCTCATTCTTCCTACCAAGCGCAAGCTCGACAGGGAGTACATGGCCCGCGCAACTTTTCTTTCCGATCTCAAACTCATCTTCAACACCCTGTTTCGCCGCTGGGACAGCTCTGTAATGGAAGAACTGCTCAACTCCGGGGCGTTTCAGACGAAAGACTGCATGCTGCTAAGCTATGCGTCTGAAGCAGCCGCTGCGGAAAAAACCTTCGCCCATTTGCAGATTCCGCCCAACCTGGTTCAGTCTATATCTACGGAGAATCTCCCGGCTTCCTGACAGTTTCCGGCCAGCGAATGGCCGGTTGAGGCGGTCGCGCTCTAGGCGCGTTCGGCGTGAGTTCTTCTCCGTGCCCGCATAATTGTGTTCGTCTCGGATACGCCAGACCAGGCAGAAAGCCATAACGACTGCGCTTGTCCAGGATTGCAGTTGACAGTTCTTACTTCGGCACGCGCGTGAACCAGGTGATCTGGACAGAGGCACTTGTATCGCTTTGGGCGCCTGTCTTGTACAGCGGTGCCTTCCAGGCCTCGTACTGAATCCATCCGCGAATTTCGATATCCTTCTGCACCCGCTTGCACACCTGCAATGCGTAGTCGTTCTGCGTAGTGCCGCCGGGAATAAAACTGGTTGCGGCCTTTGCCTCCCGGTACTGGAACTGCACCTCTTCCTGCGGAGACAGGTGATAAGTGAGCCAGGCCTGTCCGCCTTTGCCCTGTCGTCCCACCCAGTCTCCCACCAGAAAACCCTTGTTCGTAGGCCCTTGCCGCTGGACGGTTTCCCAGTAGGTGTATTGGCCCGTTTGTGTCGTCCACACAGGCGTATCGGTATTAGCTCCCTCCATGCGCAGGTCGAGATGCTCAAGGCCAGGAAACCGCGCCAGATAAATCCCCGGACGTTCGCCCGAACGCTCAGGATTGCCGACCGGGCTCACGCTGTCGTGCGCCACTGAATCGGTGTACAGCGTCACCCAGTGGCGTAGAAAGGGCAGCCGGTAACTGAAGTCGAAGGTGCCCAGGCGTGCTCCCGGATCGCCAGATGAAAACTTCTCTGAGCTGGACACATTCTGGAAGCTGAAGAAGCTCTTCAGAAAGGTGTGCAGCGTAATCGGCCCGTGTCCTTTGCCGCCCCAGATCGACAGGCGGTCAAAGCCGAATTCCAGATTCCGCGTCGGCTTGAAGCTGATCTTCTCCATGTGTACCCAGGGATCGTTGGGATAGGTATGGCCCTTCAGGCTGCCTACGAAAAAGTCGTATCGGAAGGGCCCTGTCAGCCGCGAAAGCAGCGGAATGCGCAACGGCTCCACCCGGTTGATCTCGAAGTCGTAGATGCCCTCGGCATTGTTGCTCCACAGCATTGATCCGCCCTTGTCCGGGCCCAGCCAGTGGTCGTTTTTGCCTATGGAGACTTCGTGCCCCATCACATGATATGAAAGGTTCGCCTCCAGTACCCGAACGTTGTTGGCCGTGGAAATAGGACCTTCGGGGATGGTGTCCTGCAGCGGGCTGGGACCGGCAGCAATGCCGTTGACGCAGGTGTTCGGAGGAATGACGGTGTTGGAATAGCCGGTCAAGGGAATGCCGTCGATACAACTGGACAGATACGCTGCCAGCGCCGGGGAGTAGCCCGTCGCGGAAGGCGCATGCTGAACTTCACCGCGGTAGTAAACCGAGAAGCGTCCCGCCTCGGCACGGGCGCTGAATCCGCTGTAGCTGTTGAATCCGCTTTCATACGGACGGCCGTAGTCGTTGATGATGGTCTGGCCCAGATGGAAACTGTCGCGCAGCGGCGTGCCGCTGATGCCCTGCAGCGCCGTGTACACGCTTTCCAGTTCGGTGCGCGGATGGATGAGTTCCGTCGTGTGGTAGACGTCCGGCTTTACCTCGCGCTGCAAGGCGAGATAGATCGTAAGCGCCTCGTCGTTGTTCGTGTCCGTTTCGACGCGGTCCGCGCTCAGACCCAGCATGTGCGCAATGCTCAGCCGCGTCCATGGACGAAGACCCAGGTAGGCGGTGTCCACATAGCCCAATGCGTGCAGCCGGTCCATTGCCGTATAAATCCAACTGTCGACCGGCACATAGGTAGAGCCTTCCCGAGCAGTCTCGATGAGGTCTGTATCTGACTGGACAGCGGAAGGTATCGTCTGCCGATTCGTAGTCTGCGCCGCGGCAATTAAGCACGCTTCGCTGCACATCAATACAGTAGACAAGATAAAAAAGGAAGACTTCATCCAAACCTCAACGTCCAGCAGGAACCTTACCCGAATATCTTTACTAGTTCAGACGGCACAGCTATACAGAAGGTTCAGTCTCGGCGAAGCGCCTGCCGCTGTCAACCAAAAGCAGCACAATGTGATCTCGTTCCGGCAAACGGCTGACTATGTTCTTGTTGATATAGGCGCCTGCCGTGCGCCGTTTAGGACGTTGTGTCTAAATACTCGCGCCGTCACTTCATCTATGGTCTGACCCAGGGAAATGGTCGGTCGCGGTGCATCGACCGGCGGAGGCGCGATGTTCGGTAACGGAGGCGGGGCAGGCGCCTGAGCGGCCGCAGGGGCTTGTTGACCACGTATGAGAATGAGCGAATGCCTTAGGGCTACCTGACACCCGTCTTAATTTACGGTCAGAAACTCTTAAGGAACACTTCAGATGCGAATTCGCTCCAATGGGATATACAGAAGAGAGAGGCCCGAAGGTGCAGATTCTACTGGTTGAAGATGAGACCAAAGTGGGTAACGCGCTATCCGCAGGTTTGCAGGCTGAGGGATACGAAATCGTATGGGCGCAAACCGGAGAAGAAGGCTTCTTTCACGCCAGTTCGCAGAGCTTCGATCTGATCCTGCTGGACGTGATGTTGCCCGGCCGCGACGGTATCGAGGTTCTGGACACGCTGCGGAAGCACGGCAACAAAACGCCGGTTTTGCTTCTGACGGCAAAAGATGCCATCGAGGACCGGGTGCTCGGATTAGACACAGGTGCCGACGACTATCTGGTCAAACCGTTTGCTTTCGCGGAACTGAGTGCGCGCATTCGGGCGCTGATGCGGCGCAATCAGCAAGAACCGCCGGCTTCATTGACCGTCGGCCAGCTTGAGATCGATCCGACGCGTAGATCAGTCACCCGGGAGGGCCAACGCATCGAGCTGACCGCTCGCGAATTTGAACTGTTGGAATACCTGGCGCGTCATCATGGCCGCATCGTTTCCCGGGACATGCTGGCCCGCGATGTGTGGAGAGAAGGCTCAAGGGCAACCCCACTCGACAACGTGATCGACGTGCATATCGCGAGGCTCCGCAAAAAGATAGATGACCCCTTCGCCATCAAGTTGCTGCATACGGTAAGAGGCGTCGGTTTCACGTTCAGTGAGGACGCATCATGAGTGGGTTCATGCGCACAACGCTTCGCAGCCGCCTGACAATTCTTTATGCTTCGCTGCTGGCGGCGGCTCTTCTGCTTTATGCGGGCGGCGTTTCGTCATTCTTTCTGCACAACCTGCATAAGCAGTTGGACTCAAGTCTCGACCGGGACGTCGAGACGGTGGAAGGGGTGCTGTCGACGGATCCCGGTGGAGCGCTCACGATCAGCGCGCACGATGGTGAAGCTGGGCATGGCGAGCGAGACCACGGCTATCTCCTTGAGGTCTGGTCACTCGACGGTAAGCTGCTCTATCGCTGCGAAGGACTAAACGGCCAGACGCTTGGCCCAGTGCCCGTGAGCGCGGTTTCGGCAAGGCAGTCTCCGCATTCGCTTCAACTTCCCTCGGGAATGCGGGTCCGCGCGATCAGCCGAGTTCATCACATGGGCAAGAACAATGCAGTTATTGTGCGCCTTGCCGTGAATGAACATCCGCTGTGGGAAGAGTTCTGGGAGATGGTGTCACTACTGGCCATTGGGCTCCCGGTGACGGTGATTCTTGTCGCGATCACCGGGTATCTTGTGGCTGGCCGCGCTCTTAAACCGGTAGATGCCATGGCCCAACGCGCTCTGCACATTACCGCCGAGCAACTCAACGAACGTATTCACATCGAGAATACAAATGATGAGTTGGGTCAGTTGGGCGCCGCGTTCAATACCACCCTGGCTAGGCTCGAGCGTTCCTTTGAGCAGTTACGCAGATTTACTGCCGACGCATCGCACGAACTGCGGACTCCGCTGACGGCCATTAAGAGTGTTGGCGAAGTTTCGCTGAGCATGCCGGGCGACGTGAACTACTATCGCGACACAATCGGCAGCATGCTTGAAGAGGCAAACCGTCTCACTCACCTCGTTGACAGCTTATTGACCATGGCCCGAGCTGATGCCGGAAGTATTCAGCTGCACCGAACGGGGGTGAACCTTTACGAATTGGCGAAGGAGGCCTGCGCGCTGTTGGATGTGTTGGCCGAAGAAAAGCAGCAGGATATTCGGGTGGAGGGAGATATCTTCGTCGCCGTTCTGGCAGACCGGACGATTTTGAGACAAGCGGTTGTGAATCTCGTTCACAATGCCGTGAAGTTTTCGCCAGTGAACGGCTTGGTGCGGATAGTTGTTGGCGAGTCGGGTAAGGACGCCGTGATTGAGGTGCATGACAGTGGGCCCGGCATCCCGGCAGAACATCGCGCTCATATCTTCGAAAGATTCTACCGGGTGGATAGAGCGCGCGCCCGCGCGGTTGGTGGCGCGGGATTAGGTCTTTCGATTGCGCAATGGGCCGTGAACATACACGGGGGAGCAATCGAGGTTGAGAGCGCACCTGGTGGCGGGTCGATCTTTCGGCTTCGTATACCGAAGAGTGTCTAGTGTCCTGTCTCTAAAATTCACAGAAAAACAGAGAGTGTCATTCTGAGTGAACGGGGCCCCGAACGCTTTTCAGTTCGGGGGTGGTGAGCGAAGAATCTGCTTTTGTTCTTTCGCGCATTGTTCAAAGAACTTTAGAGACAGGACACTGGTTGGCGACTGAACAATTGCTTGGTACGAAAAGGAATTGAATGATGGTTTCATTTTCATTACGCGTTAGGGATGTCAGAATGCATCGGCCTGGCTCTGGAAGGATTGGGGACGCCGAGTCATCTTGCGCGATCAGCTTCGCTCAGTATCACTGCAGATTCAGCTCTGAATACGAACAGCGAGCTGGTTGATGACACGATAATCCGAGGGTGCGGCACGATATAAGTGACGCGACAGCCCTTGGCGGATTCTAGATAGAAATTGGGAGCTTTTAAGACATGCGTTCAAGATTGCAAGAGATTCCTTGCTATTTTCTCTATGTATCGCTGGTGATTTCATGGGCAGCGTTTCTGCCGGCACAGGTTGCGACGCCGGCAGACAGTGCAGCCGTGCATGGAGCCGCCTCGACGACGCCGGCGGTGATTCGTGGGCAGGTGGCTGATCCCTCGGGTGCGCTGATACCGGGCGCGAAGATCACCATTACGGATGCAGCGGGTGGCAACGCAACATCGGCGACTTCCGATGCGTTAGGCAACTTTCAAGTTAAAAACCTGACACCGGGCGACTACATCATTCAAGCTCTCGCTGAGGGGTTTGCCCCTTTCCAATCCACAAGCATCACTGTCGCCGCAGGCCAGGCGAGGCGCGTCAATATTGTGATGGCTGTTGCCGTTGCGCTGCAGAATATCGTGGTGAGCGACGAAGCTCCCGAAGTGAATGTCGAAGCCGGAGGCAATGTGAGCGCCGTCGTGCTGAAGGGTAGCGACCTCGGTGCGCTCTCCGACGATCCTGATGAGTTGGCGAATGAGTTGGCGGCGCTGGCCGGCCCTTCGTCCGGACCCAATGGCGGAGAGATTTATATTGATGGGTTCAGCGGCGGCGAGTTGCCGCCGAAGACGGCGATACTTGAGATTCGCATCAACCAGAACCCGTTTTCGGCTGAGTACGACCGCCTTGGATATGGACGAACGGAGATCCTGACAAAGCCGGGATCGGAAAAGACGCATGGCCAGTTCTATCTGCAGGGCAATGACAATTCGTTCAATACCGGCAATCCATTCACGAAGAACATTCCTCCGTATCACAGCTATCAGTTCAACGGAACGCTGAGCGGAGCGCTATCGAAATCTGCGTCATACTTTCTGAGCGTTGATAGCCGCGATCAGCAAAACGTGAATACATGGCTGATTCCCGATGCGGTGCTGCCCAACAGCGCGGGGCAATTTGTCGACTACCTGAACTATGGCGTGAGCCTGTTGAGCCCGCATATTCGTGACAACGCGTCGGCGCGGTTCGATTGGCAGATGGGCAAGAGATCCACCATGACTGCGCGCTACGGATTCTGGTACGAGAACGAAAAGGGCAATCTGTCCTCGGGACAGCTGGCGAGTGCATCGACGCACGAGTCGAACTCCGACCATACGGTGCAGATCAGCAGCTCGACAATCTTTAATGATCACCTCATCAATGAAAGCCGGGTGCAGTTTGAGAGGCACAATGAGAACCACTACCCCGACTCGGCCAATCGTTCGATCAGCGTTGCTGGCGATTTTGTGGGTGGCGGTTTTATCGGACAGGAAAGCCAGGACCATACCATTCAACTTGAGTTTCAGAACATCACCACGCTGAACCACGGCAATCACGCCATCAGGTTTGGAACGCGGTTGAGAGATACGCGCGATGCGAACCTCACCAACGCCAGCTTCAACGGTAAATTTGTTTTTTCGCCTGTCACAATCGGGCAAACTACCTACGCCGCAAGCCAGGTCTACGAAATGATGGCCAACGGTTTGGCGTCAGGGCATACCTTCAATAGTCTCGCCAGTCAGGGGATTGGACCGTCGTCGGCAAGCTATGCCACCGGCAACGAATCAGCGCTCGCCAATGTTTTTGATCTTGCCATCTTTGCGCAGGACGATGTGAAGATCAATCCGCGGCTTACGGTTTCGGGCGGATTGCGCTGGGAGGCGCAAAACCATATTGCCGATCACGACGACTGGGCGCCTCGCGCGGAATTCGCTTTTGCGTTGGATGGTGGAAAGGGCAAGAAGACCAAGACCGTTCTTCGCGCCGGCTACGGATTCTTCTATGACCGGTTTGTAGCGAAAAACTTCCTGACGCTGAAGCACACAAACGAGCAGACGCAGATCGTTCTCAACAATCCCACCTGCACTTCGACGGCTACGTCGCTCAACACGATCGACATGGCGACCTGCTCGAGCGGTGTCGGAACTGCCACCAGCAGCGCCGCGCCGGTGCAATATGAAATCGCGCCACATTTTCACGCAGACTATACAGAGCAGTTGGGCGCGAGCCTGGAAAGGCAGTTGCTGCCGGGCACCAGCGTCACCCTCACGTATCTACGCTCGTTTGGAGTTCACCAGCCAGTGATCCGCGATGCCAACCAGGCCAGTGGAGGAACCCCGCAAAACGGTTCGCAGAATTACCTGTACGAGTTTTTTCCTGAGGCTGTCTTCAAGCAGAACCAACTGATCGCCAATTTCAATACCAAGGTCAGTGCCAATCTTCAATTCAGCGGCTTCTATACGTTCTCTTCGGCTGACAGCAACGGCGCGGGCAGCAATGGCGTTTCGAATGCATACAACCTTGATCAGGACTACGGTCGAGCCGGCTTCGTTTTGCGTAACGTGGCGTTCTTCATGGCCACATACAATGGACCTTGGGGCATCAGTTTCAATCCGTTCATCTTGGCTCAATCCGGCCGCCCATTCAACATCACACTGGCCACCGACCCCTTGAACAACCTGTTCAACCAGCGGCCCACGTACGCCACTTCGTCCACGCCGGTGGCCGACCAGGTGGAGACGCCCTATGGCCTTCTGGACTCTGCCTCACTCCCGGGGGAGAAGCTCGTTCCTGTCAACCTGGGCAATAGTCCGTCATCAGTTACTGTGAACCTGCGGATCAGCCGTGCATTCGGTATCGGCCCCAAACGGGCAGGTGCAAGTCCATCGGGCGGCGACGTGAACCCCCTCATGAATCTTCCCAGCAGCAACGCCGGGCAGCACCCCGAGCGCGGTCCTGGGGGCGGCGGCCTCGGTCCCGAAGGGTTTGCCAGCGGCGGCGGTGGAGCCCCTGGCGGGTCCGGTGGTTCGGGAGGGACTGAGCGCAAGTATTCGTTGCGGTTCAGCATCCAGGCTCTCAACGTATTCAACAACATCAACTACGGAGTGCCGGTGGGTACGCTCAATTCCCCGTATTTCAATCGCGCCACCAGCCTGGTCGGCGGTGCCTTTAGCTCTGGTTCTGCGGCGCGGCGCATCTTTGCGCAATGCGCGTTCTCATTTTGAACCTTTGCAAACATTGCGAGCGGGCCGCGTCGAAACGCGGCCCGATTCGTTTACGATCGCTGCGTCAGGCAGGGTTCAGGATAACGAAGAATCTGCTATTGTTCTTTCGCGCATTTTTCAAAGAACTTTAGAGACAGGACTCTAGCCTGAATTTCTTACAGGTCGCAGAAAATCGTAGCGCCGGCTGTGAGAAATGCGGTTAGGAGTTTCGGAACTCGATTGGATAAGGCCTTGTGTTCCATCTGAGGCGAGCAGCGCGCATTCCGGGAATTGAATTTCTGCCACAGCGAGTTGCTTCCTGCCCTCTGGATGCAACTCGCTCGGTCACGGCGCCAACATGATCGGGGCCACCCAGAATGCAACTCGGTGGCCTGAGGGATCGAGAACGCTTATCTGGCACTCGTATTCACCGCGTGCTAGATCACTCAGGCCGATTTGGAAGATGAACGGTGTGACGCCCAGTTTGCTATCGGCCGCCGGCGTCACGGCAACAGGCGTCGTCTCAAATGCTTTCTTACCCTCCTTGTAGAGGCTCACATAGACAATCAGCGGCGTTGCGGGCTTTGCGGCAGCGGAGGGCGTTACTGTCCTGGCCGCGTAGCCCTCATAGGCCTGCAGGTAAACATACATATCCCGCTTGGTTGAGAAGACCCGCGTCACGCTCGGGATCAGTTTGGATCCTTCCTGTACGAGCGGATTATTCGCATCATCCTTGGCTTGTTCCTTGCCTTTGGCCGCGTTAAAGAGTGCATCTTTCAGGTCGACGCGCTGGCTGCTCAACACCACGGAGCTGATGGGAATGCGCGTTGTCTCCTTGTTCAGGTTGGGGATGACGAATGCCGTCTGGTAGGTTCCGATCCTTCCCGTTTCGTCGTCGCGCGCCAGGAACTTGATCGAGTACCTGCCCGGCGTGAGCGTAAACCCGGCGTCGTACTCGACAGGACGCTTGGCCAGCTCAGCCGCCGTCGCATCGTTCAGCTTGATGTTCACGTTGTCGCGCACATTGGTGATGGTGATGCCGCTGACTTCGTCCTTGATCTCGCACACAAAGTCGATCAGCGTGTGCTCGGCTCCGAATTTCTTTGCCAGCGCCAGTTCGCGGCCGGGAATTTTCACCACGATGGGTACAAAATACTCCGCGCGGTTGAGCTGGAAATAATCAATCTCCATGGCGATGGTCAGATCTGTGATTGGGTCGCCCAGCATCAGCGCATCTTCAAGCTGCCGTTCCTTGTCCACTGCCGTAAACCGGTTGAACTCCTTGTTCGCGTAGTAGCCCTGGCGGTACGCCAGGCTGGCGTCCAGCGCGGAGTTCAGCGTGATCTTTACCCGCCGGAAGCGCCCATTCTGCGCGGTGTTGGTGGTGTAGTAGCCCACGATGTAGTAGTCGGAGATTGCCTGCTGTGCCTGCACGATTCCCCGCGTCAGATCGTTGTTGTCGAACAGCGCCTTGCCGCCGGTGTCGGCTGCCAGCGAATACATCGTGTCTTGCGATTGCTGGAACCTGTCGGTCACCGCCTGCGCCGCCGCACCAGAATACATGCCCACGTTGCCCGGCGAGCCCTGCGTTGCGTCTCCAAGCGGTGCACTCGCCACCAGCCCGCGCGCGTCAATGGGCCAAAAGGATACGCCGGCCCGCACCGCTGCGTCGATCGTCGCGTGCAACTGCGCGATGTTGTCCACTCCGTTCAGCCGCATGCCGCTGGCAAAATAAATCAGCGACTTTTTCTCGCTCATCTGTTCCAGCATCCGGGCCGCGGTCTGCAGCGCTGCAAGCTGCCGGTCGGTATTGAAGATGTTGAACTCACTGTCGTCCTGCCCGAACGCGGCGCCGGTGTCGGCGCTTGCGGCGTCATCGACGGAATTCGCCGATCCTTGGCCCTCGCCCACAATCAATGTCTGCAAAATGCTGAGCAGCCGGTTGCGGTCCGCCGTAAAGTCCTGCAGGATATCCACCGACCCGCCATTGAAGCGCATGATTGAAACCAGGTCCGCGGAGGTGATCTGGGTTCGCACAAACTTCTCCGCCGCGCTCAGCGCGCGCAGCTGGTCCTCGGGCGGCAGCGCGGTCATGTCGAAATAAAGCGCCAGCAGCCGACGGTCCTTGTACTTGTTGCTCTCCGGAGGCTCCGGTGCAATCGACGTACGGGTCAGTGTATTGTAAATCGTGATCGCTTCATCGTCCGGCGCCGTTGGAGGCAGAGGTCTGGAAGCGGGCGCCAGTTGCTGATGCTCGCAGATTTTGATGGTCTGCGGCGCGCCATCCTCGGTCACTACAAAATCTTTGGCCGTCAGACCGTTGATGAAGTTGCCCTTCTTGTCCTTCACGTCGACGGTCTCGATGACCAGCTGCGAGTTGAGAGTCAGCTTGTACGTGTCTGTCTGTCCCGGCGTCGTATTCGTTCCAACCTGCTGCGCGCCCGCGCACGTTCCCGTGCCGAGCGCCATTGCCAGCGTCAATACCATGAGCCAACGCATCGTCAAAACCTCAGCCTCCCTGTCACTTGCAGGCTGCGCATGGAATTGGCCGCCACCGGCAACCCGAATGTAGTGCTGTTCACTGTTGAGTTCCATGCGGTGAACGTGCCGTGATTCAGCAGATTTGTTGCATCGACCCGGACATCCAGGTTAAAAGGAGGGCGCAGCCGGAAGGTCCGCGACATGGCCCCGTCCAGGCTGAACTGGCTCGGCCCGGTGATGGAATCCCGCCGCGCCGTGCCCCACGCGCCGCTGGCGGGCGCACTGTACGCCGCGCCATTCAGATGAGAACTGCCCGAGGCCTGGTAAACCGGCGCGCCGGTCATGTCCGGCCTGATGGTGTTTGTAAACCCTGTTCCGGGCACCGCTGCAAGGTAAAGCGGCGTCTCCGGAAATCCGCTTCTTGCCGAGATCTGGCTCATTGCCGTCCATTCCTTCAGCAGCCTTCCCCGCCAGCCGCTCAGCAGTGTCCGGCCGCCCAAACCCATTCCGGTTGTGTATTGAATCTGCGCGCTCAGCAGTTGCCGCTGGTCGAAGGTGGAGAGCCCGCGCTCGGCGCTCGGATTCAGCCAGTTCTGCGCGATCGTGGGCGCCGCGCCTGCTTGGCTTGTACTTGCCGCAGTAGCCGCGGATGTTGCCGCGGCGTGCCCCTGTGCGCCCACCTGCGCATCGTTGTCCATCGCTTTGGCGTAGGTGTAATTCAAGCTTGCCGCAAAGCCGCTGCGCAGTCTGCGCCGCAACTGGAACTGTCCTGCCTCCCGCGACGAGTTGCCGTTCGAGGTCCGGTACACAAACCCCAACGGACAGGAAGGGCATGGGTTTGTGGCGCCGATCGGGTACGTGTTCGGCAGGATCTCCTGCATTCCGTGTGCTCCCTTGGACCCCTGGTAGGTGGCCGTCATCACCAGCGCCCAGGGCAGATCCCGCTGCACGGACAGTTGCCAGTTCTGCGCATAGCCCACGCGCAAGTTGGGATCGACAGCATAAGCGTCAGCCGTGGTGCCGGCGCAGTTCTGAAATCCATTGGCCAGCGTCAGTGGGCACGTGCTGCTGTTGGAGACGTTGACGCTGGTGGAAAGCGGCGCCTGCTGCGCCATGTTCTCCGCGGCCGAAAGATAAACCGATGTATCGTCGTAAATTCCATAGCCGGCGCGCACCACCAGCGTCGAGGCCGGTATCGGCCGCCATGCAATCCCGATCCGCGGCTCGAATCCAAGCCTGTCCGGGCGCACCAGCGAACTTGGATAATTCGTCCCGGTCAGCGAACCTTTCGGATTGCTGCCCAGTACCGGCGCTGCTGCCGTGAATCCCGATGCGATGTCCAGATTCACCATCCGTCCCCGCAGTTCGGTCATCGGCGCGCCGTAGTCCCAGCGCATCCCCGCATTGATCGTCAGCTCCGGCAGTATCCGCCAATCGTCGGTAAAGTACGCGTCGTACACCGGCTGCCGGAAGTATTTGTCGGGGTTGCCGTAGGCCAGCGCGCTGGTGTCGGGAATGCCGAACAGAAAGTCCGCCAGATCCGATCCGCTGGTGCCCGCTGCGCCGCTGCCCTGCGTGGCCGCTCCCGTAAAAGTAAACGTGCCGCGTGGGTTTTGCTGCGTGTATTCGTTGTACTCCTGCCGCCGGAAATCTCCGCCGAAGGTAAAGTTGTGGCGCTTGAGCGTACTCGTCACGCTGAGTGAGACCGCTTCCGTGCGATTGCGGTTGAATTCGCTGTTGGCGTCGCCGAGCCCCGCGATGCTGGAAAACACCAGGCTCGGCGGACCCCAATCCGCCGGATCTGTATCGTTGCCGCCGATGCCGGCCAGGCCTGAAACATCCTCGCGATTGGCAAACTCCGGCTGCACCTCTGTGCGCAGCCGTGTGAAGTGATAACCCAGCAGGGCAAAGATCTGATGATGGAAGCGGTGCGACCAGTTCACGTTCGCATCGATGCCCAGCGTGCTTGTGTCATCCACAAAGTGAAAGAGGTTGGTGCTGTTGGTCCGCGAACTGCGGAAGCCGAAACCGCCGTACACCTGGTCCCTGCGCCCGATGGTCTTGTTCAGCCGCGACTGCAGTGCATCCACGTGCGTGTCGTTCAGCACTTCGGCTTGATAGTTGTAGCGCGAATTTCCCGCCAGGTTCGGCAGCGGCAGCGGATACAGATTCAGCAGGGCCGTTGCCTGTGCACTGACTGGAATGTTTCCGGTAAACGGCAGCCCGGTCGCGGGATTGTAAATCGTCACCGGCTGCCCCTGCGCATTCAGCAGGCCAGCCAGATTGCCGCTTCTCTCGCTTATGGTCGGCACCAGCCCCGTCTGGTTGGCCGCATCGGCGTTGCGCGTCCACTGATAGGCGACAAAGAAGTTCGGCCCATTGGGCAGCAGATGGGGAATGCGCAGCGGGCCGCCCAGCGCAAGCATCAGCGTCATCCGGCTGTAGGCGTCCTTGGGCGTCTGCTGGCCGGCAAGCGAGTAAGGCCGCGCATCGAACACCGCGTTGTCCGCAATGGCGCCTATGCTCCCGTTGTACAGGCCTTTGGTTCCGGGCCGCTGGTTGCCGAACGCGGGCGACAGAGAAAACTGTGAAGTCGCCGCATTATTCTGGCTGCCGTTGATCAGCAGTCCGTCGGCTGCCTGTTCGCTGGTTTCGTCCGGTGGCTGCGCGGCGTTCTGCGCCTCCGCAGGCTTCGCGGCTTGTTGCGGCACGGTCTCGGTGCTGGCTGCCGGGCGCGTCTGCAGAGGCTTGGCGACCTGCGCCTGCGCCAGTGCTTGCGCAAGATCGAGCAGCTTCAACTCCCAATTGCCCTGCGGCGCATTGGCGGCTACCGTCACCGCGCCATCGAGCGTCGAGAAGCCGCGCATCTCGATCTCGATCTTCCATGCGCTGTCGGCAAGGTCTGTGAACTCGTACAGCCCTTGCCGGTCGGTAATAGCCGTGAAGTGCTTGCCGCCTTGCGTAACCGTCACCGTCGCGCCCGGAATCGGCACGCCGTTGAAGAAGACCTGCCCGTGATACTCCCGGGCCGCGGCCACGCTCGAGGCGCAGAGACACGCCAAGGCACACAATAGCGGAATTTTTACCAAGCGCCACGCCATCAGTTGATTCCCACCAGGTACTTAGTTGGCCGAAGGTTTTTCCACGTGATCCAGCACCAGCACTCCAACCTGCGCTTTTCCCGCATCCAGCTTTAATCCAATCTGCTCCTGGATAGCCGTAAACAGCGGCGGCGGCGCGTCGATTGCATCGCTCGGCGGAGGCACCTTCATGCCCATGCCGCCAAACTGCGACTCGTCCGGCGTCCACTTCAGCAGAAAGTTCCACTTGCCCGGCAGGCCTGTCTGATCCACCACAGGCCGGTCCAGCACCGCCGATTGCATTAGATGGGCAAAGTCGTCCATCGTTGCGTTCTGTACAGTCAGCACACCCAATCCCCTGAAGAACAGCGCAGGAAGAGCATTCGGATCGGCATCGCTCTTGGTCATCTTCGGTCCGCTTTTTGCCGCCGACAGCACATAAGCCGAGAGTTCTTTCGTATCCCGGTGAAACTTCAACTGGAAACGTTCGGCCAGCAACTTCTGGAACATGGTTCTTAACTGCTGGCTGTTCGGTGCGCCGGGGGTATCGGGCTGCCCGTCAATGTCGAACTTCTCTGACCCCAGCCAATCCGGCCCGCCGACAATCTGTTTGGCGTGCACGCCGTACGCGAAGGTGATCAGATCGCTCAGCGTCGTATTGATGGTCTTTATGCGGTCTCCGCGTACCCCAAACAGCTTGCCTGGCTGATCCGGCTTGCTCGGCTTGATGGTCGCCACTTCAAAGCCCGGATTGGCGTCGGCGGCCATCGGAGGAAGCTTGGGCGGCGGCTGCGGAATTGTCCACTCCGTCGCCGACGTCGCCCGCTCCAGAAGCAGCGTGAGCGGGTTCGTGCCCTGCGTCCACGTACCGTCGATCGACTTGCCGTCCGAGGACATCTTGCCCTCATATTTGCCATCGATCATGTCGATTGAATACTTCAGCATGCCGTCTTCAAAGCTGGCTTTGTTGGCCGGTATGCCTTGCCCGCTTTGGTCAATGCTGTACAGAACCACTTGCAGAGCGCCCGTGGCCGCCTTGGTAATCTTCACCACAGTCCGCAGATCTTTTTGCTGCGGAATATGCAGCGTGCCCTGCCAGGTGTCGTCGATCTTCTGCGCCTGATTCACGGGCGCAGCTTGCGCGTTGGCCTGACTCGCGTTCATCCCTCCGAAGAGCGCCGTAATCAACCCGGCGCCGATCAGAACCAGTACGGTCGTGGCTTTCCTGTTGAATTTCAGTTTCCGCACAAAGCCCTCCATCATCATCATCGGGACATTCCTCTTCTGCGGCTCGTGTCCAGATATCACGAGACACAAGCCGGCTTATTCGTTAAATTCAAGAAGAATACACCGATAAGACGCGTCCGCATTCCCACTGTTGTAAAGTTCCCGGCATTTTATTGCCGGCCCTGCAGCTCTTCCGTTTCAGCCGTACTAATTGGCCGACGGGTGTTCCACATGATCCAGCACCAGCACCGGGACCTGCGCTTTGCCTGAGTCCAGCTTCAGCCCGAGCTGCTCCTGAATGGCCGTGAATAGCGGAGGTGGCGCGTCGGCCTCGTCGCTGGGCGGAGGCGGCATGCGCATCATGCCCCCAAGCTGCGACTCATCCGGTGTCCACTTCAGATTCAAATCCCACAGACCAGCCAGGCCCGTCTGATCGACGACCGGAAGGTCGAGGATCGTACGCAGCGAGTGGGCAAAGTCAGCCATGGACGAGGCCTGCGCGTTCAGCCCACCCGGCCCCATCCGGGTCGCTTCTGCTCCTCCTTGCCCATCCAGTGTCTGAATAGAGCTCTTGGCCATCTTCGGGCCGCCCTTGGCCACGGTCAGTATGTAGGCCGGCAGCACGCGCTGTTCCGTGTGCTGCTTCAGCTGGAATCGCTCGGCGAGCAGCTTCTGCAGGATGCTCTTCCACTGGTCCTTGCTTGGAGCGCCGGGTTGATCGGGCTGGACCTCAATGTTGTACGTGTCAGAGTTGAACCACGAAGGTGCGTTCACAACCTGTTTGGGTTCCAGATCGTAGGCAAACAGGATCAAATCCTGGAGCGAGACGTTGGACATGGTGATGCGATCCCCGCCGACCCGGAAACTCTTCATCATGATTGCGCCCGGCTTGCTCGGCTTGATCGTCGCCACTTCGATGCCGGGGTTCGCATCGGCAGCCATCGGCTTCATGCGCGGCGGCGGTTGAGGAAGAGCCCATGCGGTATCTGGCGTGGCGCGCTCCAGCACCAGACGCTGCGCGCCGTCGTCCTGTGTCCAGGAGCCGCCGATGGAGTTGTGATCCGGCGACATCCTGCCATCGAAACTTGCACCCATGAAGCCGACCGAAAACTTCAGTTCATCCCCGGTAAAGCTGACGTCTGAAGCCCTGAAGTGCGGTGCGCGCATCGGACGTTGCGCATCGAGCTGGATTACGGTCGCGCTCAAAGCGCCCGACTCATCTTTATTGATCTGCACAACCATGCGCCGATCGCCCATCGGCCCAGGCAGCGTACCTTGCCACGCGCCTTCAATGCCGTTGCCGCGGGTAATCATCATCTGCCCTTCGGCCGCATGCACCAACCCCAGTCCCACCGGCAACACCACGGCTAAAATGGCTGCCGTGCACAGCAGCAGCTTCCGTCCAAAATCCAGTTTGCGTGCCACTTGCTCCTCCATGATGCGTACAATCCGTTTCTTCAAATCCGAACCTGTGACTCCCGAGACGCAGCTCATGGGAGCCTCCACATAAAACTTGCAGACATTCAAAATCCCCTCGGCATAAACGAGCGCTTCGCTCCTGGAATCAAGCACCGCCTCATCGCAAGCCCGCTCCCGCTCTTCAATCAACCGGGTCCGGATCCACCAGGCCACCGGATAAAACCAGAACAGCGCCTCTACCACCATGTGCAGCACGGCGGTCAGATTGTCGCGCCTCCGCACGTGGCACAACTCGTGCGCCAGAATCGCATCCAGTTGCGGCTCTGTCAGCCGTTCCGTAATGCCGCGCGGCAGCAGCAGCACGGGCCGCACGATGCCGAAGACCCCAGGCTCCATGTGCATCGGCGTTGTGAGCACCGGCACGCCGTCCGCCGTCATCACCTGCGAGGCTGCACGCACCGCGCCCTGCAATTGCCGCCAGCGCTTTACCCAGCCGGCCAGCAGCAGCAGCGATCCGCAGCCCCACACACTCATCAGCAGCAGCGAAAGCAAATCTCTGTAGTGTTTCGTCTCTGACGGTGCGGCAACTGCTGATGCGCGTGCCACTCCGGTGCCAGTCTTCGCTCCGTCCGCGTTTGCCGCGAAGGGCTCTGTCAGACCCTCCATAACAATCGAAAATTCAGGCTGCGCCACGGGAGCGTGCATGCGCACTTGCAGTTGTTCGCCCGCCGAAATCAGGATGGAAAGTGGCACCAGAAACTTGGCTGAAGCCAGCACCCACAACCGGTACCGGGTGCGCGCCTGGTTGCGGCGCAGCGCCAGTGTAAGCAGCCATATACCCATCGCAAACACCGTCGATTGCCAAAGGTGGTTCACCAGCTCCACCGACCAGCTTGCAGAACCGAATGCGGAAAGAATCATTTCTTCTCCCCCTTCCGTGCCGCCTTTTCCAGAACCTTCTCAGCCTCGCGCACATCCGCCAGCGTCAGCTTGCCTGACTCGATCAGGTGCGCCATCACCGGCTGGCTCTGTCCACCAAAGTAGGCCAACAGATCGTTCACGATGCCGCGCTGCGCCTCGGCGCGTGAAATCGCCGGCGCAAACACATGAAAATTTCCCACCTTCTTCACGCGATCGACAATCCCTTTCGCTTCCATGCGGTAAACGGTGGTCTGGATGGTCGTATACGCCGGTAGGCGGTTAGCCGAAAACGTCTCCTGGATCTCGCGGATGGACAACTCTCCGCGAGCCCACAACGTCTCCATAATCTGAAACTCGAGTTTCGATAATTTTGTGTCGGCCAAAGTTGATCTCCTACAGATGTAATAATGTCTACTACAAGAGTTCGTAAAATGCAAATCGCACCCTGAGCGCGATCGCGCCCCGGCAGCGTCTCCGGCTTTTAGAGCATTTTAGTAAATGACTTAGACTGAACTTGGCGAGACTCTGCGGCGGTGCCCTACCCCAGCATCTAATATCACGTAACCCATTGATTTAACCTGGTGCCCGGAGGGGGACTTGAACCCCCACGACCTTGCGATCTGCGGATTTTAAGTCTGTTTTTGGGAAAATTGCAGGATGCTGCACCGCTCTGCCATAACAAGCACAACACCTTTGTATACAGCAGATACGTCATTGTTTATGCTTGCATATTGCTGCATCGAAGTGAACATAATCCCAAAACGAACATGCACCAAAACAGGCACCAGATCCGATTTTCAAGTTATTATGATACGTGATAGTACGACACTACCTATGATGATACGTTGTTGGCTGTTTTTCAACCCAAGAGGGCGCTATGGAACTGACGGTAAAGCTGTTTCAGACCTACATAAAAGTGCTTCCCAAGACAAGCTGCTGGGAATACCTCGGGGCTAAAGATTCGCAAGGCTACGGTAGGATGTTCATTGGCGGGAAGGAGTGCAAGGCTCAAAGGGTGGCGTATCAGATGGAGTACGGACCTTTGCCCCCGAAGGCTCGACTGCGCCATTTATTACCCGATGGGAAGTGCATAGGTCGGGCCTGCTGCAACCCAGAACACCTCAAGATATTTGAGCCCTTGTCTTACATTGCAGAATCTCAAACACGAAAAACACCCCTTGGAGTCAAGATTTGCAAGAATGGACATCGGATAACCGGAGGCAACATCGTTACCGAAACCCGCCCGGACGGACGCATCCAAGAGAGATGCCGCATCTGCTGTCAAGAAAAGTGGCGAACCCGTAAAGCAGCGCTGAAAGAGAAGAAAATGGCAACAACATATACATAATGCTGCGAATTGAGAACAGCAAGTCTTAGTGCAAGTCTTCGTTCAAGTCCTCATTTGGTGCGCGATTTTGGGACCATCCATCCCCAAGGCAGCGCGACAATATCGGCGTCAAGCGGACGTGCTTTGCCGCCATGCAACACTACCCCTCGCACAAAAGATGCTTTGCGCTTCAAATCATTTCTGAAGGCGCGAATCCCCACAGCATCGCTTGATGTCACCTGACTGCTGGCCTTGATTTCGAGCGCAACCAGTTTGCCGGCCTCTTCCAGGATGAAATCCACTTCGTGGCCTGCGCGATCACGCCAGTAGTGCAACTTGCGCTGTTGTGGATCGAGAGCGCGCCACGTTTCCAGCGTCTGGAAGAGAGTCTGCTCCAACCAGAATCCCGCGTCCATGCGGATCGTTACGTCTGCGGACGACTTGATTCCAGCGAGCCATGCGGCAAGGCCGCAGTCGGTCCACAGCAGCTTCGGCGCTTTGACGAGCGCCGTCGAAGGATTGGTCGCCAGCGGGCGCACGCGCGCAATCATGCAACCGGTTTCCAGCAGGTTCAAGTACCGATGCGTGGTTGGGTGGCTAAGCGCGGCATCGCGGGCCAGGTCTGCTTGGTTGAGCAGTTTGCCGGTTCGTTGCGCGGCCAGCATCATCACGCGCTGAAAATCCGGCAGGCTGGAGACATCGCTCAATTGGCGCAAATCCCGCTCAAGATAGGTTTGCACATACGCGGAGAACCACAGGCCGCGATCCGCTTCCGACGCGATCTGCAACG
>Ga0302320_10009266_pt1 | contig 21196 bp, 9 predicted proteins | sample Bog_T0_3_FD_202130 | JGI IMG/M metagenome (GOLD analysis project Ga0302320, IMG submission 202130) | Peat permafrost microbial communities from Stordalen Mire near Abisko, Sweden - Bog_T0_3 | ecosystem: Environmental > Terrestrial > Soil > Wetlands > Peat | place: Sweden: Abisko, Stordalen Mire...
CTCGACAATCCCGACATCGCCGCCGAACTGAAGGACGCCAGGACGCCGCTCGACAGAACCGCGAGATCGGCCGAGCTGATGGCCGCGGCTTGCGCGGAGTTCAAAGCCGATACCTGTGCGCTCGTCAAGGCTTTGACTTGCCCGGCGGTCAGACCGGCAATCTGGTCGGTCGAAAGCCCGGTTACGCCGGCTGTGCTCAAAGCGGCGATCTGCGCGGTCGACAGCGTGGCGAGTCCTGTCGTTCCGAGCGTCGTCACCTGATTGGACGAAAGTGCGGAGATCGCGGAAGTGGTCAGGGCTGCGATCTGGGTCGTCGAAAGCGCGGCGACCTGAGAAGTCGAAAGTCCCTCGACGCCGACGGCGCTCAGCGACGCGATCCATGCGGCGGAGAGCGCGGGGATGACGTCGGTCGAAAGACCGGAAACGGCGCCCGAACCGAGAGCGGCGATTTCCGCGCTGGTGAATTCGGACAGGCCCTCGACGCCCAAGGCGCCGATCTGCGCCGCCGTCAGCGCCGCCACCTGCGAACTGGTCAGAGCCGCAATCTGATTGCTCGAAAGGGCTGCGATCAGGGAGCTCGCCAGACCGGCGACGCTCACGGCGCTCAATGCGGCGACCTGGGCGGTCGAAAGCGAGGCGACAGTGGTCGTTGCGAGAGCGTCGAGCTGGTAGGAGCTCAGCGCTCCCACCTGAGCGGTGGTCAGAGCGCCCATCTGACTGCTCGACAGCGCGGCGACCTGCGCGGTCGAAAGGCCCGTCACGGCTGTAGGGCTCAACGCCGCGAGCCATTCGGAGGAAAGCGAAGTCAGAACGCCCGATGTCAGGCCCGCCACGGCGCCGGCGCCGAGCGCCGCGATATCCAAGGTAGACAACGCCGCCAGATCGGTCGAACCGAACGCCGCCACTTGCGCCGAGCTCAACGCCGCCACCTGGGCTGTCGTCAACGCCTGCATTTGCAGGGTCGACAGGGCGGCAACCTGCCCGGTCGAGAGGCCGGTAATGGCGGTCGAACTGATGGCCGAGATCTGCGCGGTCGTGAGCGAGCCCAGGGCGCCCGACCCCACGGCCGCCAGTTGCGCCGAGCTGAGGCTGGCGATCTGCGCCCGGCTCAAGGCGTCGATCTGGGGGCTCGTGAGCGCGCCGATCTGGTCTGACGACAGGCCGGCCAACGCGGCGGTGCTCAACGCGGCGAGCGTCGTGGGGCTGAGCGCTGCGACATTTGTGGTCGACAGGCCGGATACGTCCCCGGAACTCAGGGCGGATATTTCCGCCGTCGAGAACAGACTGAGATCGGCGATGCTCAAGGCCGCGGCCTGGGCAGAGCTCAAAGTCGCGACTTGCGCCGTGGTCAACGCCTGGGCTTCATTTGTCGTCAGCGCGCCGATCTCAGCCGTCGTCAGGCCCGAAACGCCCGCCGCGCTCAACGCCGCGACCTGAGCGGGCGACAGCGCGGCGATGTCGTTCGTGCTCAGACCCGCGACTTCCTGCGAACTGAGAGCGTAGACCTGCGCCGTCGCGAGAGCCTGGACTTGGGTGACGGCGAGGGCGGCAATCTGGTTGGCGGAAAGCCCTCCGACGGCGTCCGTGCTCAGCACGGCGATCTGGCCGGTCGAAAGACCGGCGAGCGTGCCCGTCGACAATCCCAAGACGCCGCCGGACCCGATCGCGGCGATCGCCGAGGTCGACAGGGCCTGGAAACCGGTTGCGCCGAGCGCGGCGATCTGCAGCGAACTGAGGGCGCCGACCTGCGCAGACGACATCAAGGCGATTTGCGAGGCGCCGAGCGCGGCGATCTGCCGGGTGGAGAGACTGCCGACGCTTCCGGTGCTCAAAGCGGCGATCTGGCTGGTCGAGAGCGACGCAATCGCTGCGGTCGACAATCCCGATATGGTGTTGCCGCCGATCGCGGCGATATTGGCGGTCGAGAACGCCGAAATGTCGTTGCTTCCCAGAATGGCGATCTGGACGAGGCTGAGCGCCGCCACCTGGGCGGTCGTCAAGGCGTTGGCTTGTGGGGTCGTGAACGCGGCGAGTTGTCCGGTGGAAAGTCCCGAGACGCCGTCTGTGGTGAGCGCGGCGATCTGGTCCGTGGAGAGCGCCGCCACGTCCCCCGACCCGAGCGCCGTGACCTGATCCGCGCTCAGCGCGGCGATCTGAGCCGTCGTCAGGCTCGAGACCTGCGTGGTCGTAAGCGCGGCAATTTGATTGGTGGAGAGGCCCGAAACGCCGGTCGTGCTCAGCGCGGCGATCTGACTGGTCGAAAGGGTCGCTACGACGCCTGTGGCCAATCCGGTTATGGCGCTGGAACCGATGACCGAGATCTCTCTGGTCGTCAACGTCGCGACCTGCTGTGCGTCCATCCCTTCGAGTTGCGCGGCCTGCAACACGGCGATCTGGGCGCTGGTCAGGGCCGCGGTCTGGCTGGTCGAGAGCGTCTCGATCTGCTGGGAGGAGAGTCCGTAGACGCCAACTGTGCTCAGCGCCGTAATCTGGGCGCTTGAGAGAGCGGCGATGTCGCTCGTACTCAAGGCGGCGGCCTGAACCGAAGTCAACGCCGCCATCTGCTTGGTGGTCAAGGCGGCGACCTGGCTGCTGCTCAGATCGGAAATTTGCTTGGCGGAAAGACCCGCAACCGCCGACGTGTTGAGGACGGCGAGCTGAGTCGAGGCGAGTTGCGCGACGGACACGTCGCTGAGCGCCGAGACTTGCGTAGAACTCAACGCCGCGACCTGTTGAGTGGTGAGAGCGGCTATCTGGTCGCTGCTCAGGGCGGCGATCTGCGAAGTCGTGAGGCCTGCAATCTGGAGGCTCGCCAGGGCGTCGGCTTGGGTGGTCGTGAGCGCGGCGAGTTGTCCGGTGGAAAGTCCCGAGACGCCATTCGTGCTGAGGGCGGCGATCTGGTCCGTGGAGAGCGCCGTCATGTCCCCCGACCCGAGCGCCGTGACCTGAACCGCGCTCAGCGCGGCGATCTGAACCGTCGACAGACTCGAGACCTGCGTGGTCGTGAGCGCGGCAACTTGATTGGTGGAGAGTCCCGAAACGCCGGTCGTGCTCAGCGCAGCGATCTGAGTGGTCGAAAGGGCCGCCAGGACGCCTGTGGCCAATCCGGTTATGGCGCTCGAACCGATGACCGAGATCTCGTTGGACGTGAACGCCGCGATTTGCTGTGCGCTCATCCCGGCCAGTTGCGTCGATTGCAGCGCGGCGACCTGACCGCTGGTCAGGGCCGCGGTCTGGCTGGTCGAAAGAGTCTCGATCTGCAGCGTGGACAGTCCGGAAACGCCATTTGCGCTCAGCGCCGTAATCTGGGCGCTCGAGAGAGCGGCGATGTCGCTCGTACTCAAGGCGGCGACCCGATCCGAAGCCAACGCCGCCATCTGCTTGGTGGTCAAGGCGGCGACCTGGCTGCTGCTCAGGTAGGAAACCTGATCGGCGGAGAGACCGGAAACCGCTGACGTGGTGAGGGCGGCGAGTAGTGTCGGGGGGAGTTGCGCGATATTGGCGTCGCTGATGGCCGAAACGTGCGTGGAGCTCAACGCTGCGACTTGGCGAGTGGTGAGAGAGACGATCTGGTCGCTGCTCAGGGCGGCGATCTGCGAAGTCGTGAAGCCTGCAATCGCCTTGGTGCTGAAGGCTGAAAGTTGGCCGGTGGACAGGGCGGCAATGACGTTCGTGCTCAAACCTGACGCCGCCGACGCGGCGATTGCTGCGATATTGCTGGACGAGAAGGCGGCCATGTCGCTCGTTCCGAGGGCCGCGAGCTGTAAGCCCGTGAGAGCTGCGATCTGAGATGTCGTGAGAGCGCCGATCTGGCCCGGGGAAAGCACGGCGATCTGACTCGTCGTCAGGCCGGAGACCGCGCTCGGGTTGAGCGCGGCGATTTGCGTCGTGGAAAGCGCGGCGATGACATCCGTCGAAAGCCCGGATGCGGCTCTCGAACCGATGGCGGCGAAGGAGTCTGGAGACAGAGTCGATATTTCGTTGGTGTTGAGCAATCCGAGTTGAGTGGAGGTGAGGGCGGCCGCCTGCACTGACGACAGAGCGGAGATGTCGTCGTCGGACAGGGCCGAAAGCTGATCTGAGGTCAAGGCCGCGAGGGCGCCGGTCGAAAGCGACGAGATCTGCGTCGTCGACATCGCCGAGATGCTGTCGTCGCCGACGGCGACGATCTGGCTCGAAGTCAACGCGTTGACCTGCGCCGTGGAAAACGCCTCGATCTGCGGCGCGGACAGGGCGGCGATCTGGCTGGTGGACAAGCTTGCCACCGCGCCCGTCGTCAGGGCGGCGATTTGCGCGGTTGAAAACGCGGACACGACATTGATGTCCAGACCCGTAACCGTCGCAACGGATATCGCGGCGACGTCGGCGGTAGAGAGAAGCTCCAGCCCTCCGTCATCCAGCGCGGCGATCTGCGTCGACCCCAGCGTCGAGATCTGCTTGCTGGTGAGAGCGTCGATCTGCGTATCGGAGAGAATGGCGAGTTGAGCGGTGGACAGCTTGGCGACGGCGTTCACGCTCAACGCGGCGATCCGATCGGTCGAAAGCGAGGCCAGGACGCCGGTGCTGAGACCGGAAATCGCGGTGCTGGTGATCGCCGCGATATCGGTAGTGGTGAAGTTCGCCACACCGTTGGCATTGAGCTGAGCGACCTGCGCCGAACTCAAAACGGCGATCTGGCTGTTTGTCAGGGCTTCGACTTGCGCCGAGGTCAGAGTGGAGATCTGATAGGAGGACAGACTTGCGATCGAGGTCGTGCTCAGACTTGCGACCTGCGCAGGCGCCAGCGCGGCGATTTGTCTGGTCGAGAGGGAGGCCGTCCCGCTGGCGCTCAGAGCGTTGATCTGCTTCGTCGTGAGTCCGGCGATGTCGCCCGTGTTCATCGCGGCGATCTGCGCCGTTCTGAGAACGCCGACCTGAGCCGTGGTCAGAGCCGAAATCTGGTTCGTCGACAGCGCGGCGATTTGCGCGGTGGACAGACTTGCGACCACGCCTGTGCTCAAAGCGGCGATCTGGGTGGTCGCCAGCGCGACGAGGTCGCCCGTGCTCAGGCCCGGCGTCGCCGCGATACTTATCGCCGCCATTTCGGCGGTCGAGAACACCGCGAAATTCTGCGCGCCGAGAGCGGCAAGCTGGGCCGAGTTCAAAGACGGGATCTGCCCGGAGGTCAGCGCCGCGGCTTGCGTCGTGGAGAGGACGGCGATTTGCGTCGTCGTGAGGTTTGCCGCTGCGTTCGCGTTCAAGCCCGCGATCTGCGTCCCGACGAGCGCGGCGATGTCGTCGGTGCTCATCACGGCGACCTGCGCCGCTCTGAGTGCGCCGACCTGAGCCGTCGTCAAAGCCGCGATTTGGCTCGTCGAGAGGGTGGCAATTTGCGCGGTGGGCAGGTTGACGATCGCGCTCGAACTCAAAGCGGCGATCTGCGAAGTCGAAAGCGCGGCGATGTCGTCCGTGCTCATCACGGCGACCTGCGCCGCTGTGAGTGCGCCGACCTGAGCCGTCGTCAAAGCCGCTATCTGACTCGTCGACAGGGCCACGATTTGCGTTGTGGCCAGGGCGGAGATTGCGCTCGAACTCAAAGCGGCGATCTGCGACGTAGAAAGCGCGGCGAGGTCGTCGGTGCTCAGACCCGCCACGGAAGTGTTAGCGATCGCCGCGATGTCGGCGGTCGAGAATCCGGAAATATCCGCCGTACTCATCACGGCGACCTGGGCCGATTTGAGAACACCCGCCTGCGCTGTCCTCAAAGCCGCGACCTGGTCGGTCGACAGCGCGGCGATTTGCGAGGTGGACAGACTGGCGATCACTTTCGTGCTGAAAGCGGCGATCTGCGCCGTCGAAAGCGCAGCCAGGTCGTCGGTGCTCAGGCCCGGCGTCGCCCCGTTGGCGATCGCTGCGATGTCGGCGGTCGAGAATGCGGAAATATCTCCAGAACTCAACGCGGCGAGTTGCGAAGAACTCAGCACGCTGACTTGAGCGGGGGTCAGCGCCCCGGCCTGCGCATTGGAGAGAACGGCGATTTGCGTGGTCGTGAGGTTTGTGGCGACGCTCGTACTCAAGGCGGCAATCTGCGATGTCGCCAGCGCGGCAATGGCGTCCGTGCTCATCGCGTTGACCTGCGTAACTCTGAGAACGCCAACCTGAGCCACCGTCAAAGCCCCAATCTGGCTCGTCGATAGGGCGGTAATCTGGGTGGTCGACAGGCTGGTGATCGCGCTCGGGCTGAGGGCGCCGATCTGCGACGGCGAGAGCGCGGCGAGGTCGTCTGTGCTCAGACCCGGCGTCGCCGTGTTGGCGATCGCTGCGATGTTGGAGGTTGAGAATGCGCCTATGTCTCCCAGGCTCAGCGCTGCGAGTTGCGACGAACTGAGCGCTTTGACCTGAGTAGGGGTCATCGCCGCAGCTTGCGCGCTGGAGAGAACGGCGACCTGCGCGAATGTGAGGGTTGCCGTCGCACTGGCGCTCAAGGCGGCGATCTGGATCGTCGCCAGCGCCGCGATGCTGTCCGTGCTCATGACGGCGACCTGCGCCGTTCTGAGAGCGCCAACCTGAGCCGTCGTCAAAGCCGCTATCTGACTCGTCGACAGGGCCGCGATTTGCGTTGTGGCCAGGGCGGAGATTACGCTCGAACTCAAGGCGGCGATCTGCGACGGCGAAAGCGCGGTGAGAGCGCCCGCGCTGAGACCCGGCGCCGCCGAGTTGGTGATCGCTGCGATGCGGGCGGTCGAGAAGGCGGAAATACCTGCCACGTTCATCGCGCCGACCTGCGCCGCAGTGAGAGCGCCGGCCTGGGCCGTCGTCAAGGCCGCAATCTGGTTCGGCGACAGGGCGGCGATTTGCGTGGTGGACAGATTCGTGATCGCACTCGGACTCAAGGCGGCGATCTGCGACGTTGAAAGCGCGGCGAGTGCGCCAGCGCTCAGACCCGGCGCCGCCGCGTTGGTGATCGCTGCGATGTCGGCGGTCGAGAATGCGCAAGTGGCTCCCGAGCTCAGCGCTGCGAGTTGCGACGAGCCGAACGCCCTGACCTGGGTGGGGGTCAGCGCACCCGCTTGTGCTGTGGAGAGAGCGGCGATCTGCGACGTAGTGAGGTTTGCCGCGACGCTCGAACTCAAGACGGCGATCTGCGATGTCGAAAGCGCGGCGATGTCGCCGGTGCTCATGACGGCGATCTGCGCCGTTCGCAGCGCGCCGGCCTGAACCGTCGTCAAGGCCGAAATCTGGTTCGTCGACAGGGCGGCGATTTGCGTGGTGGACAGATTCGCGATCGCACTCGGGCTCAAGGCGGCGATCTGCGACATCGAAAGCGCGGCGAGAGCGCCTGCGCTCAGACCCGGCGCCGCCGTGTTGGCGATCGCTGCGATGTCGGCGGTCGAGAATGCGGAAACGGCTCCCGGGCTCAGTGCTGCGAGCTGAGACGAACCGAGCGCCTTGACCTGTGCGGGCGTCAATGCCCCAGCTTGCGCTGGGGAGAGAACGGCGATTTGCGCAGTCGTGAGGTTTGTCGCGGCGCCCGCGCTCAAGGCGGCGATCTGCGGCGTCGAAAGCGCGGCGATGTCGTCGGTGTTCATGACGGCGACCTGCGCAGCTCGGAGCGCGCCGACCTGAGCCGTCGTCAAAGCCGCGACCTGGATCGTCGAGAGGGTTTTGATCTGGGTGGTGGAGAGGCTGCTGATCGTGCTCGAACTCAAGGCGGCGATCTGCGACGTCGAAAGCGCGGCGAGAGCGCTCGCACTCAGACCCGACACGGCCGTGTTGGTGATCGCTGCGATGTCGGCGGTCGAGAATGCGGCGATATCTGCCGGGCTCAGCGCGGCCAGTTGTGACGAACTGAGCGCCTTGACCTGAGACGAGGTCAGCGCCCCGACTTGATTTGTCGTCAACGAGCCAAGCTGGGTGTTGGTCAGCGCCCCGACCTGATTTGTGCTCAGGTCTTGCAGGTCCAGATTGCTCAGCACGGCCAACTGCGCCGGCGAGAGGCCGATAATGGCGCTCCGTGAAATCGCGCTCAGTTGGTTCGGGCTGAGAACGGCGACATCATCTGTGCTCAGGGCGCCTATCTGCGCTGACGAGAATGCTCCAATGTCTAAGGTCGAAAGCGATTGCGCATCCTGGGTGTTCCAGGTTCCGATCGTGGCCGTCGCAAGCGACCTTATCTGCATGAGGCTGTATGAAGATATGGCCGAAGTCATTATCTAAATCCCTCGCCCCAGTCGGATAGCGGGACCTCGGGGCTCGCGCAGCCATTCCAAGATCGAAGAGTCACAAGAATCCAACTTCGATCTGAGTTGACTCGCGGCGAAGTCTTCCAAGTTGCGGCTTGTCGACGGGAGCCCTTGGCAGCAGAGTCTCAGTCGGGGGGCTTGCGTGAGCCTGTCGTTGAGTTAATCTCTTGCAAAGATAGCGCTTTTTTGACGGCGAAGGCGCGTGTGGATGGAAACGTCTATTCGGCGATGGCGAGGAGGAGGCAGAAAAAGGTTCTGCGCCGGGGGAGGAGCAGGCGGACGTTGTGGCAGGCCCCAGGATAGCGTTGATCGCGTCGGATTCGCATTACGCCCGCCGCCGTTTATGCCCTCGTGCGGATCGAGGCCGCCAGGCAGGCTGTCGCCGTCCTGCCCAAAGATCCCGCCGTGCTTCAACACTTGCGCGAGACGGCCGCTTTCGCCACGACCCACTATTCGACGGCCATCTAAGGCAATCGACTCACGCTGCCCGAAGTTCGCGCGGCGCACGCCGGCAAGAAGTTCCCCGTCCGCGAACGCGACGAGACCGACGTGCGCAATCATTTTCGCGCCGTCGAATGGATGGAGGCCCTCGCCGATCGGCGTGGCGCGATCACCGAGCCGGCGATCAAGCGATTGCATGGTCTCTGCAAGTCGCGAGCAGCGCTGTTCTCGATATCGGCGAACGTCGGCATCTCCTGTTGCTCAGGGTCGCGAATATTGAACCTAAGGAATTAGCCTCGGCGATTATCGCGGATACAGAATTTGGGGTCGAGCGACGCACCCTGCGGACATGGTGTTGATTTCCTTATCTCTCGCCGATCCAGCTGCAAGCGGTCCTCGCGCGCGGACGGAGATCGCCCCAAGCCGATTTCAACACCGATTGCGACGGCGTCCCCAGCCCATCGAGCCGGCACTCAACCGAAGCCGGTATCGAGTCGGAAAAACGCCGATTCGGGAATCCCCAAAGAGTCTTTCCAACAGGCCGACGGTATTATTAAATATTTGTTAACTATAATCGGTTATCGGATTGAGAATTCTCGCCAGGAGGTTCCCATGTCGGTTTCTGCTGTAACGTCCGGAACAACGACCAGTGCGACCTTGGTCAAACTAGGAAATGGCGAATACACCGCCGATTCCGTTTCCAAAGATCAGACGGACGCAACAAGGCTTGGGTTGGTGAAAGAGAAGGACGGGAATTACGGCACCACACCCCCCGCCCCAACCGATAGCACGGCCGTGGCTCAAAGCTCTTCGGCCGTCCTGTCCAGCCTGTCTTCGTTGAGTATCGGCGGCAAGTAGCGTCCGCTTCGATCTTGCAGATGAAAGCATGACCCGGTCGCGCTTGGTTTTCGCGCCCGGCGACTTCGACGCCACCCAGGCGACCGGCAGGCTCGTATTCGGCATCTCCGCGACGCTCGCCGAGTTTCAGTGTGATCTCATCCACGAACGGACCCATAGCAGGACTGGCGGGCGGCCCGCGTGTGATGACCATGCAGAAACTCCAAGCCGCTGCCCGCGATGTCGGCGCCCAGCTCGGGGGTGTGGTTGTCGGCGCTCTACGCCTGCGTCGACTGAAGGGCCGCCAAGCGAATAGGCGACGTTACTCCTTCGGTCTCCGTCGCAAGGGTTTGATATCCTTTGTTCCCGTTCATCGACCCGGGATCGCTGAGGTCGGCGTCTCTATGAGCCCGACGCTCACATCGATCGTACAGAGTCAGCGCCTCTCACTTGCCGCTCCACGGTGAAGCAACGCGCCCCAATCCATAGCGAAACTTCCGGTTCCCTGCTCAAAGCCCGACGGCGCCTCATGGCGGTTTCCGGGCTGGCGTTGGTCGCTTGGATTGCGGCGCGCTCACGTTTTCGAGGGCGGCGCGCCTCGACGCCGCCCGTTTTCCGGTTTGAACGCGAACCAGCTCGCACCGGAAGCGCTGGCCGGCGCGGCGCCGGCGGCCCTTGGGGGGCATGTCGGCGGGAGCCATGTGCGGCCTTGCGGCAAGCCAAGCCGCAGAACCTGGTGGCGAACACGTCGCCGCGTTTTCGCCCGCGCAAGCGGCGGTGCTGGCGGCAGCCGCCCGTTGCGGGCCAGACCTGCGATGCCGGACGGACGACTTGCGGCTCGAGCGCAAGCGCTTGCGCTCGAGCCCTCCGCGCCTCCGCCGCAGCGCGGCGCGAACCTGCCGCGGACGCGAGGGGACGGCAACTCGCATTGCCCGGAAGGCTTTCTGTGCACGCGAGAGCGCGCGCCTCAGGCGGCCCACTTCGTCGGCCACCTTTTCGCCAATATCCGGCTTGACAAACAGGAAGTGCAGGGAGAAAACGTTTTTTCATGGATGAAAAAACGTTTTCTCATAGGGATGAGCCGCCGAAGGACGAAGAACGCGTCGGCGAACGGGTCACCATCCGCGACGTGGCCAAGCAGGCGGGCGTCAGCGTCAGCACGGCCTCGAAAGCCCTGAACGAACGGGGACGCATGACCGCGGAAACGCGCGACCGGGTGCGGCAGGCAGCGACGCAACTCGGGTTTACGCCCAATGCCTTGGCGCGAGCGCTCGTCAGCCAGCGGTCGTTCACGATCGGTCTTCTGACCAGCGACACCTACGGCCGTTTTACTCTGCCCATCGCGGCGGGGTTGTCGGCGGCCATGGCCGATCGCGGGGTTTCGGTCTTCTTGTGCGCCGTTGGAGACGCTCAGGACAGGATCGATATCAATCTGCGCGCCATGCAGGAAAAGTGCGTGGACGGACTCATAATCGCCGGCAAGCGCATCGATCGGCGCGTCGTGCGGGATTTGCCACCCCTCGGCATGCCGGTCATCCACGTCAATGCCGCGAGCGCTGAAGGCGAGATCGGATTTGTGCCTGACGACATCGGCGGCGCGAGACTGGCTGTAGAGCATTTGATCCGGCTGGGTCGCCGCCGCATCGCGCATATCTCCGGCCCGACGAATTTCGAGGCGGTAACCTTGCGCGAGCAGGGATGGCGCCTGGCCCTGGACGACGCGGGCCTCCTCCTCCCAGGTCCCGCGTCTGCGCTGCCCGGCGAATGGTCCGAAGCCTACGGATTTGCCGTCGGGCAGCGCTTTTTCGATCGGCCGTCGAGTGAAAGGCCGGACGCCTATTTCTGTGGCAACGACCAGATTGCCCGCGGCCTGATTGACGCGCTCTCTTTCGGCGGCGTCTGCGTGCCCGCCGATGTCGCCGTCGTCGGCTACGACAATTGGGAACTGTTTGCGGCGGCGACGCGCCCGCCGCTGACCACTGTCGACATGTGTTTGACCGATCTCGGCGGCGCGGCCGGGTTGACGCTTCTGGAATTGATTGACGGCAAGCCGGTCAGCCCCGGCGTGCGACGCCAGCCCTGCCGGCTCGTTGTTCGTCAATCCTGCGGAACCGGCTCAGCCGGATACGCCCGCCCGCAAATGGGGGGCAAGCCTGAAGAGGAACGCCAGCCAATTGGCTCTTCGACAGGCTAAAAAGAGGGAAGGTTAGTCATGATCAAGAACAGCATTATTCGTGGACTCTTGTTGGCGTCCACGCTTCTGTCGGCGTCCGCCTATGCCGACAGTTTCACCATGTGGGCGCGCACCGACGACAGCAACTTCCTGCCCAAGCTCGTGGAAGCGTTCAACAAGAGCGACAGCTCGCATAAGGTCGAATTGCAACTCGTTCCGACCGCGGAACTCGTTCAGAAATATGCCGTGGCGTCGGCCGGCGGATCGGCTCCGGACGCGCTGTCGCTGGATCTGATTTATACGCCGTCTTTCGCGGCCTCAGGCCAACTCAAGGACATTACCGATCTTGCCAAATCCCTGCCGTACTACGGCAATCTCTCGCCTGCGCATCTTTCGGTCGGCGTCTATAATGGTAAAACCTATGGCCTGCCGTTTTCGTCAGATGCGTCCGTTCTGATCTGGAACAAGGATCTCTTCAAGCAGGCCGGTCTCGACCCGGAAAAGGGCCCGACCAACTGGGCGGAAATCCGCAGCGACGCCGAAAAAGTCAATGCGCTCGGCAAAGACATCAAGGGCTTCTACTTCTCCGGCAATTGCGGCGGTTGCAACATCTTCACCTTCACGCCGCTCATCTGGGCTTCGGGCGGCGATATCTTCTCGGCCGATGGCAAGAAAGCGACGCTGAACACTCCGCAGATGCGTGACGCCATCGCCTTCTTCCAGGGCATGGTCAAAGACGGTTTGGTTCCGTCCGGCGCGCAGACGGACACCGGTCCCAACTTCTTCGCCGCCTTTGCTTCCGGCAAGGTCGGTCTTTCGCCGTCCGGCGCCTTCGCCATCGGCGCGCTCAACGTTCAATATCCCAACCTGCACTACGGCGTGACCTATCTGCCGGGCAAGACCGGCGGTTGGTCGTCGTTCGCTGGCGGCGACAATTTCGTCGTCTCCAAGGACTCCAAGAAGCTGGAGGCGATTACGGCGTTCCTGAACTACGTCTATTCGGTCGATGGACAGACGCTGATGGCCAAGCTCGGCAGCTTGCCCGTGCGCAGTGATGTCGCCAAGGAAGCCCTGAAGGGCCTCGACGAACGTTACCAGATCGCCGCCGACGCCATGGCGCATGGCAGGACGCCCTACACCGTCGTCTTCAACGATCTGATCAATTCCGGCAACGGGCCGTGGATCACCACGCTGAACAAGGCGTTCTTCGCCGACGCCAGCGCCATCGAGCCGGCCTTGAAAGAAGGCGAGGCCGCGATGCAGTCGATCATCGACACCGCGAACTGAGACCAGGTGGGGCGTTCGGAGGGCTTTGCTCCCAGATCTCCGAACGCCGTCACATGATCATGTGAGGCCGCGATGACCGATCAGTTGCCGCCAATTGCGAACAAGGTTCGCAAGCGGCGTAAGCGCAAACCCGAGTGGGCGGGCCTGCTTTACATCGCTCCGGCGCTGGCCCTCGTGACCGTGTTTTTCGTGCTGCCGGTCGTCATGATCGTCTGGATGTCGTTTTACAACTGGCCGCTGATGGGCGCCCATCGCTGGATCGGCTTCGGCAATTACCTCGCGCTATGGCGCGATCACGGCTATTGGAACGCCCTCGGCTTTACCTTCCGCTACACGATTTTCGCGACGGTCGGTTTGCTCGGCGTCGGCCTGGCGTTGGCGCTGTTTGTCGAAAAGCCGCGCCCCGGCGTCGGCCTCTATCGCACCGTGTTCTTTCTACCAGTGGTGATCGGTTTTGCCTCGGCGAGCCTGCTTTGGACATGGCTCTGTAACGTCGACTCCGGCCTGTTCACCCCACTGGCGCAAAAGCTCGGCCTCATCGCGTCCCCCGTCAATCTGCTGGCCTCGTTCGACACGGCGTTCTGGTCGGTGACGCTGATGGTGATCTGGAAAATGTCCGGCTTCTACATGATCATCCTGATGAGCGGTTTGCAGTCGATCCCGGCGGATTTTCATGAGGCCGCCCGCATCGACGGCGCCACGGACTGGCAGCGCTTCCGCTTCATCACCGTTCCGTTGATCCGGCGGCCGCTGGCGCTGGCGCTGATCCTTTCGGTGACGGGATCGATGCTCGCCTTCGACCAGTTCTACATCATCCTCGCCGGCGGCCCGCAGAACCAGACCGTCACAGCCGTCTACTGGATCTTCAATCAGTCCTTTGTTTCGTTCCGTCTCGGTTACGGCGCGGCGCTATCGGTCGTGCTGCTGGGGATACTTCTCGTTCTGAGTTTGATTCAATTGCGGCTGTTGAAAGATCCGGAGGCCAAGCGATGACGCGGGCTCGCACTTTCAAGCGCCGACCCAAGCCGATGGCGATCCGCGTCATGACGCATGTCGCCGGCATCCTGGTCGCTCTCCTCTTCCTGGCCCCCATCGTCTGGGCCGTGCTGGCGACGTTCAAATCGAAGGCCGAATCCGGACGACCGCCTCTGCCGCCCTGGCCGACCGAAGGCGTCAGCCTTGCCAACTATCGCGCGCTCGACGATTTCGGCGCGGGACTGCTGCATTACACCGGCAACAGCGTGTTCGTTTCGGTCGCCACCGCCCTCATAACCGTCGTGGTCTCGGTGCTGGCCGGATACGGTTTTTCGCGCTTTCGCTTTCCGTGGAAGTCGTCGCTGTTCGTGATCGTGCTGGCGACGATGATGGTGCCGTTCCAATCGATCGTCACGCCGCTGTTTCTCATTCTTGCTTGGTTGGGCCTGCAAAATACGCTTGGTGGCTTGGTTCTGATCTATGTGACGCTGCAACTGCCGTTTTCCGTGTTCATGATGCGCAACGCCTTCGACGCGGTGCCGGCGGAGATCGCGGAAGCCGCAAGAATTGATGGCGTACGCGGGTTTAGGCTCTTGATCTTCGTGCTCGGCCCATTGGTGCTGCCCGGCGTCGCGTCGGTCGGCCTGATCGCCTTTCTCAACGCCTGGAACGAATTTCTCGCCGCGCTGATCTTCCTCACCGATCAGGACAAATACACTCTGCCGGTACTGATGACCGCCGTGCGTTCCGGGCGTTTCGGCGCGATCGACTGGGGGGCGGTGCAAGCGGGCGTCACACTGATGATGATCCCCTGCCTGGCGCTCTTCCTGACATTGCAAGGCTACTATATCCGCGGGCTCACCGCCGGCGCCGTGAAATAGCGACTTCCAGACAGCGATAGGAACGCCATGACCTCGTCCGTAACCCATCCTCTGGTGGATGCGAAATTCCGTCCGCCGTCACTCGCGCAAGTCCACGTCGGCGGTTTCTTTGGTTCGCGCATCGACACGATCTCAACTGTCACCGCGTCAATTCTGCTGGACCGCTGCATCGCGGCCGGCATGCTCGACCAGATCGACCCGGATCGCCCCAATCCGGGCCTGAGAATTCCGTCTCAGCACGGCAATACCATTTCCACCCAGATGTTCTGGGACTCGGACTTCGGCAAGAGCATCGAAACGGCCGCCTATGCGCTGTACCGTCATCCCGATCCGGCATTGGAAGCGCGCGTCGATGCGATCGTCGACGCCTATGGACGCTTGCAGGCTGACGACGGTTATTTGAACTCCTGGTATCTGCGCATCGAACCGGGCAAACGCTGGACCAATCTTCGCGATTGCCACGAACTCTATAACGCCGGACACCTGATCGAAGGCGCGGTGGCCTATTTCTACGCCACCGGCAAGCGTAAGTTCCTCAACATCCTGGCGCGCTACGCCGATCATATCGTGCTCGTGTTCGGTCTCGGCGAAGGCCAGAAGCGCGGCTATTGCGGCCATCCCGAAGTCGAGTTGGCGCTGGTGCGTCTCGCCCGCGCCACGGGAGAACAACGCTATCTCGATCTCGCCCGGTTCTTTGTCGATGAGCGCGGACGTTCGCCGAACTACTTCGATCAGGAAGCGGTCGCACGGGGCGCCGACCCGAAGGACTACCATTTCAAGACCTACGAGTATTGTCAGGCGCATCTGCCGATCCGCGAGCAGCGTAAGGTTGTCGGCCACGCGGTGCGCGCCGCCTATCTCAATGCGGGCGTGGCGGATATTGCCACCGAGTTCGCCGACGAGAGCTTCCGGCCGGCGCTGGATGCGATGTGGTCGCATCTCGTCGATCGCAATCTCTATGTCACTGGCGGCTTGGGCCCCTCGGCGGAGAACGAAGGTCTGACCTTCGACTACGATCTGCCCAACGAAACCGGCTATGCGGAAACTTGCGCGGCGGTGGCGCTCATCTTCTGGGCCTATCGCATGTTGGGGCGCGGCGCGGATTCGCGTTATGCCGACGTTATGGAGCGTGCGCTCTACAATGGCGCGCTCTCCGGGCTCTCGCTGGACGGCTCGAAGTTCTTCTATGAAAATCCGCTGGAAAGCCGCGGCGGACATCATCGCTGGACCTGGCATCGCTGCCCGTGCTGCCCGCCCAATATTTCCCGTTTGATCGCCTCGATCGGAACCTATTTCTACGGCGTCGCCGAGGGTGAGATCGCGGTTCACCTCTACTGCGAGAGCGTTGCGACGCTGCAAGTCGGGGCGGGCGCCGTCCGCATCGAACAGACAACCAACTATCCCTACGACGGGCGTGTAGCGATTGCGGTTATGCCGCAGCCGGAACCGCGAGATTTCACGCTGTCGCTGCGCGTGCCGAACTGGGCGCGCAGTCATCGACTGGAACTGAACGGCGAACAGGTTGAGTCCGCTCCGCTCATCCAACAAGGCTATATCCGGCTCACCCGGCGCTGGGCGGCGGGAGACAGGCTGGCCCTGACCCTCGATATGCCGGTCGAGACCGTGTATTCGAACACTGAAATTCGCGCCAATCAGGGCCGTGTGGCGCTGATGCGCGGGCCTTTGATCTATTGTCTCGAACAGGTGGACAACGGCGCGGCGCTCAATTCGCTTGTTCTGACCGGCAAACCCGAATTCCGCTGCGAAGCGATGCCGGAACTCGGCGGCGCGCTGGCCTTGATCGCCGATGGCGTTCGGGAAACTTGGCCTTCGCCGGGCGGGCTCTATTCGACGCAAGCGCCGGCCGTCGCGCCTGCACGTATCCGTGCAGCGCCCTACTACGCCTGGGATAATCGCGAGGGCGGCGAAATGCTGGTTTGGATCCGGAAGGAGGCGAGCAAATGACCGGGCTTTCTCATTCCGGCACAGCCAGCGTTTCGCTGCAAGGCGTCTACAAATCCTTTGGCGCGGTAGACGTTCTGCAGGATATCAACCTCGAGATTTCGCAAGGCGAATTCGTCGTCTTCGTTGGACCTTCCGGCTGCGGAAAGTCAACACTGCTGCGGGTCATTGCCGGGTTGGAGGAAGCCTCCGATGGCGCCATCGCTATCGGCGGCCGCGATGTGACCGACACCGATCCGTCTCAACGCGGCATCGCCATGGTGTTTCAGTCCTACGCGCTGTACCCCCACCTGACGGTGGCGGAAAACATGGGGTTCTCGCTGAAGATGGCGGGAAAGCCGAAAGGCGAAGTCGCAGAAAAGGTCAACCGCGCCGCTTCAATTCTGCATCTCGATCAATTGCTCGATCGCCGCCCCGGCCAGCTTTCGGGCGGGCAGAGACAGCGGGTGGCGATTGGCCGCGCCATCGTCCGCGATCCGCAGGTGTTTTTGTTCGACGAACCGCTGTCCAACCTCGATGCGGAATTGCGCATCGAAATGCGGATCGAGATCGCCAAGCTGCACCGCAGCCTCGGCAATACGATGATCTATGTGACGCATGACCAGACCGAGGCGATGACGCTCGCCGACCGTATTGTCGTGTTGCGCGGCGGAAAAATCGAACAGGTCGGCGCGCCCGCGGAAATCTACAGCAATCCCGACAACCTCTTCGTTGCCGGTTTCATAGGCGCGCCGAAAATGAATTTCATCCATGGCGCCATAAAGGGGGAATCGGTGACGGCAGGCGAGACCATTCTACCGATTCCGCAGATCCTCAAAGGTCTCGAGGACGGAGCAGAAGTTATTGTCGGGCTGCGGCCGGAACACATTCGCATTGCGCCACCGGACTCCGCGAAGCTATTGTTGCGAGTTGATTTCATTGAATATCTTGGCGATAGAACCTATTGCTATGGTCATCTGCCGGATGGCCAGGCGATTGTGGTTGGCTCGCACACCGGCATGCGAGCAGGGCCTAGGTCTATGCTTGGATTGGATTATGACCCAGTTCATCTCTTGCTGTTTGGAAGCGGCGGCGAAAGGATCAGAGCCTTTTGACGGATGAATTGTTTGTGCCCATCAGGTTCTTCAAAGAGGCTTCGGTCGACGCCCCTGGTCAGCCTGGAGCTCTGGAGACGCATCGATAGCAGGCGCAATCGCGAACAATCAGTTGCTCAGACGACGGACTCTACGGCGTCGCATGAGCCTCGAAGGCGCCGTCCATACTCTTGCCTGTCGTCTCGCGTCGCCACCGCGGCGCCGTGTCGGCGTCAACGATCTCGGGCGCGTTCGCATTGACGGCGCGGCTCCAACCACCGCCGAGCGCCTTGGCGAGCGCGACATAATCCTTGGCGATCGCAACGCGGCTCTGGATCAGCAAGTCCTCCGCGGAATAGAGCGAGCGCTCGGCATCGAGCACGTCGAGGAAGCTCGACTTGCCGGCCTCGTACTGGTCGCGCGAGAGCTCCGTGGCTTTGCTGTAGCCTTCGACCGCCTTGGCGAGCGCCTGCGCTCGGACGCGTTCCTTGCTGAGAGAAACCAACGCGTTCTCGACGTCTTCGAGCGCGGTCAACACCGACGTGCGCCAGGCGACCAGATATTCGTCGCGTTGCGCCTCGGCTGCGTCGCGCTCGGCCGCGAGCTTGCCGCCGTCGAAAATCGGCAGCGAGAGCGACGGCCCGTAGGACCATGAGATCGAGGAAGCGCGCAACAGGTCGCCGGGACGTGTCGCCGCGGTCGACAGCGAGCCGGAGAGGGACAGATCCGGATAGAGAGCCGCCTCCGCGACGCCAATCTTGCCAGTAGCTTGCGCGACGCGCCGTTCGGCGGCGCGCACGTCCGGACGGCGGCGCAGAACGTCAGCTGGCACGCCAGTCGGCAATGACTTCCGCGCGGAGGGGATGGCGCCGGCCGACTTCATTGTGTCGATCAGAGCGCCAGGGGCGCGGCCGGTGAGCACTGACAGGCGATGCACCGCTTCGGCGTAGTCGGCCTCGTAGGTTGGAATGTCCGCCGCGGTGCTCGCCGCCACGGCGTCTGCCTTGGCCACGTCGGCGGCCGATGCCTTGCCCGCCTCGAATTTTGCCCGCGTCAGATCGGCGGTGCGACGTTCGGATGCGCCCGTCCGGCGCGCCAGCGCGACGCGCGCCTGGTCGCCGCGCGCCTCGGCGTAATAAGCGCCGACGTCGCCGACCAGCGTCAGCAGCGCGGCGTTCAGGTCCTCCTCAGTGGCCTGCTCGCCATAGACTGCCGCTTCGAGATCGCGGCTCTTGCCGCCGAACAGATCGAGATCCCAGCTCGCGTCGAGTCCGGCTTGAAACGACGAAGACGCACTGGACGCTGCGGCGGTCGAGGCGCCGGAGGCCGCGCCTTGCGCGCCGCCCGACTCGCTGGCCGAAGCGCTGCCGGTCAGGCTCGGTGCGAGCGCCCCAGCGGTTTCGCGCCGCATCGCGCGCGCTTCGCGGATCTTCGCCTTGGCGCTGGCGACGTTCTGATTCCCAGCGACGGCCTCCTCCATGAGTTGATTGAGCCTCGGGTCGGCGAAGTTGCGCCACCATGCGTCGAGCGAAGCGGAGGGCGAGGACGCGCGCGCCTCGGCCGGCGCGTTCGCCCAGTTTGTCGGTAACGCAAATCCGGGCGGCGCATAGTCGGGGCCGACGGCGCATCCCGCCAGCGCGAGAAGCAGCAACGCGGCGGCGAGCTCGAGCCTTGTGCGACGCATCGCGTCATTCCCTCGCCAGCGCGTCGACAGGATCGAGCCGCGCGGCGCCGCGCGCCGGCAGCCAGCCGAAGACGACGCCGATCAAAGTCGAACAGCCAAAAGCGAGCATGATGGAGGACTCCGAGTAGATGAACCGGAATCCCGATCCGAGCAGCGTGAACATGAGTCCGACGCCGAGCGCCGTCAGTACGCCGAGCGCCCCGCCGATGAGACAGACCAGCACCGCTTCGATGAGAAACTGTTGAAGAATATCAGAGCGTCGCGCCCCAACTGCGACGCGCACGCCGATCTCCCTGACCCTCTCGGAGACGGACACGAGCATGATGTTCATCACGCCAATTCCGCCGACGATCAGCGAGATCACAGCGATGGCCGCGATGAGCAACGTCATGGTCTGGGTTGTCGCGGTGATCGCATTGCGAATGTCGCTGGAGTTGAAAATGTAGAAGTCGCGGGCGCCATGTCGTTGCTGGAGAAAGCTGGTCGCAGCGGCCTCGGCGAGATCGTTTTCGACGTTGTCCGCGACCCGGAGCACGATGCTGCGCAGCGACGTGTCGCCGAGAAAGCGCGCCTGGACCGTCGAATAGGCGAGAAACATCGAGATGGTCCCGCTGGCGCCAAAACCCTGCTGTTTCTGCGTCACGCCGATCACCGTGCAGGGAACCTTGCCGACGAGGATCACTTTGCCGAGCGGATCTTCGCCCGGGTCAAACAGGGTTTTGCGGGCGTTCTCGTCAATCACCGCGGCCTGAGAGAGCGTGCGCTCGGCGCTTGCATCGAAGAAACGGCCCATTTGCAGCTTCGTGCCTTTGACGTCGAAATAGTCGGCGCCTACCCCGTTGACCTGCGCGCTCGCCTCGATGTCGCCGTAGCGCAGCGAGCTCGACGTCGAGACCGTCGGCGTCGCGCCGGCGGCGTAACTTTGCTGCGCCAGCGCTTCCGCGTCCGCCAACACCAAGGTCTTGATCTTGGCGGCGCGCGTGTCGCCGAACCCTTTGCCGGGAAAGATTTCCAGGGTGTTGGTGCCGAGCGACGAAATGTTGGAGAGCACCTTGCGCCGCGAGCCCTCGCCGAGCGCCACCATGGCGACGACGGACGCGATGCCGATGACGATGCCCAGCATGGTCAGGAACGTGCGCAGCCGATGGGAAGTCATCGCGAGCGCCGCCATGCGCAGCGATTCGATGAACCGGTCGATCGGCGCGCGCCAGGACGCTGCGGCGTCGGCGCCGGGTGCGACGCGCGGCGCGGCGGCCTGCGGCGGCCCGACGATGCGATCGGCGACGATACGGCCGTCGGAAACCTCCACGACCCGGCGCGCGCGCTGTGCAACCGCCGCATCATGGGTGACGAGGATCACGGTGCGGCCTTCGGCGTTGAGCTCTTCGAGGATTTTCAGCACTTCCTGGCCGGAGTGGCGATCGAGCGCGCCCGTCGGCTCGTCGGCGAGAATAACCTCGCCGCCGTTGATCAGGGCGCGGGCGATCGACACGCGCTGCTGTTGGCCGCCCGACAGCTGGCCTGGGCGATGATGGGCTCGCCCGGCCATGCCAAGGCGGGCCAACAGCCGTTCGGCGAGCTCCCGTCGGCGCGCTGGCGCGACCCCCGCATAGATCGCGGGAATTTCGACGTTGCCGAGCGCGCTGAGTTCGGGAAGAAGG
>Ga0302320_10009267_pt1 | contig 21196 bp, 18 predicted proteins | sample Bog_T0_3_FD_202130 | JGI IMG/M metagenome (GOLD analysis project Ga0302320, IMG submission 202130) | Peat permafrost microbial communities from Stordalen Mire near Abisko, Sweden - Bog_T0_3 | ecosystem: Environmental > Terrestrial > Soil > Wetlands > Peat | place: Sweden: Abisko, Stordalen Mire...
TCGGCGACCCGATAGCCCGTGATCGTACCGCCGCTGTAGGGAACCGGCGAATACCAGAGCGCGAAGCCCAAAGACCCGCTCGTCACGTTGGTCGTCGTGTTTTGGATTCCCGCAACGCTGACCTCCGCTGTGGTTCCATCGGTGCTCGGCAAGATCGTGTCTGTACCGCCTATGAACGCGGCGTCGCCCGTCGAGGCACGAACGAGCGCGGGGAGGCTCCACGACAGGAGTGCCGCGACCAGCGCCAGGGTCGTCGCGCGTTGGAAGAGCAACGCAAAGCGGTTTCTCGCCGCGCCGCGAGTGGCGATTACGAAGCGGCGAGGCGTCCCGCCCTCGTGCGCGATCATTGTCCCTGTGATGGCCGTGCTGTTGGTATTTGACATGTCGTTCCCTCGAATCGTGGTTCTTGAAAGTCGTGGAAGATGGAGTCGCGAATTTCTGCCGCCCGGACTACGATTGCCCGGGACACTGGCGGCCTGCTTGCGTCTGAACGATTGCGCCACACACTGCACCGATCGTTTCGCGCGCGAGCGCGATCCCGCCATGGCTGGCCAATTCATGGCATCACTCCGGCATGATCTCGATCAAGTAATTCGCGACGTCCCGAGACGTCGAGTTCTCTGCATATGAGCCCGTCAGATGGGGATGCAGGTACACCGTTCGCCATGCCGATACCGGCTCGGCCGGAGATTCGTCGGCGGTCAAGAACGACGTACGGACCCGCACGGCCAGATCCGCGTCGGCGCAGGAGACGAATCGGGCGGACACGGCAATCGTGTCGCCCGCCGTGCGCTTGGCGAACAGGTTCTGGACGGCCAGACTCCTCGACGTGGCCGCGTCCGAGAACTGCACTGAATTCAAGGGTATCGGTGTCGTTTGCGGCCCGTACTCGTGGCCGACGAGCGCAGGGCCTGCGTGGCGGTCGCCGGACAGGGTCGGAGAACATTGCGTCACCAGCGGCGGTTGCGCGACGCAGCCCACCGCCGCGATCGCTGCCACGATCATCGAGAAGCCAGATTTCAAATGCGCTTTCATGATCTCCTCCCCAATTCAATTTGCGGCCGTCGTCGCCGGCGCGGCTGCGAAGGTGGACACGAGCATGCTGCGAAACTGTGCGTTGACGGCCTCGTGTCTCGACTCCTCGGCAACGGGGGTGCGCACCTGCTCCAGCGCCGTGCTGAGACTCGAGTGAGTGCGGCCCCAAGCGAACGCGCACTTCCCTGTGCGCGCATTCAGCACCGTCGATCCCGGGGAGCCCGAGTCGCCGTACCGAAACGAGACGGCCGGCACGCCGGCCCCATGGAGTTCGCCGGTTTCCACGGCGATCGCGGCGGGCAGAGACGCCCAAGCGCGCGTGTCGGCGGTGGGTGTCATGGCATGGGAAAAGACGCTTCCGGCGAGCCCCGCCACCATTCCGATCGTCCCCAGCTGAGCCAGATTGTTGTTGTTCGAATAGGCACCCTGGAGAGCGGCGGCATATCCGACCGTCGTCATCGCGCTCGATACCGTATCGGTATTGGTCTTCCATTGCGCCTTGCCATTCAAGATCGCGTCGACCGGACGGCCGCTGCGGGTCGTTGCCTGCCAGTTGACGTCGCCCGCGATTACCGGCTGGTTGGCATCGACGAGCGTCGTGTCGACGCGCTGCAACGGCGCCACGGCTTCGCTCGGTTTGAACGCGAGGCGTTCCTTGTATTGACCGACGCCGAATTTGAGCGGTCCGATCCCGACGTCGACCACGCCGAGGAACGTTACGTTTGGCTTCAGAGCCGAGAAAACTGCCGGCTGTACCGTGGCCGCTCGAGCTTGGAGATCCGACGCACGCGCCTCGTCGCCATCGCAGTAGGAGACCCAACCGGCGAGGAAATCCATGAGCCCGAAGGAACTTTCGTAGGCCTCACTCTCGCTCAAGGTCGATTGCCACTCCGCCGCGAGAAAGCTCGCGCGCGCGTTCTGATAGTCGCCGGCACGAACGTAGAGAATCCCGCGATAGTAATAGGTCATCGCCCGCTCGTAGGGCTCGCCCTTGAAGTCCTTGACCCTTTCGGCGGAGAACAAGCTCTTGGCTTTCTGGGCGCTGGGATTGTTCGCGTAGATCGCCTCGATCCGACCGATCGCCGCATCGAGTGCCCGTTCCGCAGTGACGTATTCGCCCTGCTCCAGCGCGGCAAGCCCGAGATAGTCGAGATTCAACACAGCATTGTGTTCCCCCTCGATGTAGAGGGCCTTGAACAAAGGCCGCAGCTCCTCGGGCTGCGCCGCTGCGAATTGCTCCGCATCGTTGGTGATCCGGGCGGCAGGCGCCGCAAGGGCCTGGTGCACGCCGAACCCCATGGCGATGGCGAGGACGACGGCGTGGATCTTTCGAATGGCGTGAATCATTGCAACTCTCCTTCAACGGTAGACGACGTCGTCGGCAGCGGCGCGTGAGAACTCGTAGAGACCGCTCCAGACGATCTCGGAGCTTTCGACGTCCACCATCTCGAAACTGATCTGGTTGTAGCGCTGCGTGATGCCGGAACGTGCGCTGCGCGAGTCCTGGGACGAGATCGCGCCGCGCAACAGATAGTCCGACCCGGCGACGGTGCGCGCCATTCCGACCGTTCCGGAATCGGTGACTCCCTGTCGCTTCAAGTCCCGCTCTCGCTCGATGGCGTCGAGGTGCGTTCGGTCGATGAAACTCATGCGCCCCTGGGCGGCGCGATTGAGATTGACACGCAGCCGTTCGGTGATGAGGTCGCGATTGATCGCCTGCGATCCGCCGACCTTGAAAAACTGCGAGTCGATGATGATGCGCGGCGCCTTGACCTGGCCCGCGAGCGCTCGATTGCCCAGCATGTCGCGGATCATCTGGTCGGTCATGGCGACGAAGTCACGACCCTCGACGCCGACTCCGGATACGGGACCGGCGGTCGACGGATCGATTTCCCGGGCCGGCATGCCGGCCGCATTCTGGACGGGCGCGTTGGTCACACAGGCCGAGAGCAGCGAAACCATCAACGTGAGCGAAGTCGTCCCGCGCAAGGTTTTCAATCGTCGGTCAAGGCCGGCGGCGGTCGCAGCGCGGATTCGATCGTATAACGGACGTTCCATGTTGACTCCTCTGACTCGCGAAGGCGGGCTACCGGCCTGCCTCGAGGTCCGCGCGATTCCTTTGAGAACATCGCGCGGCCTCCGTGGTGAATCGAACGATAGAGCCTCGGAAGCGCCGCTTCTTCCCCCGACCGGGTGATTCGGCGAGGTGGTGCAAGCGTGTCGGTGCAGAGCGCGCGGGACGGCGCAGTCGGCGCCGAACACCCATGGGGCCGCCTTGACGAGACGCTTCGCGAACTTTCACCCAAACCGGCGATGCCCGGTCCCCCGCCTTCCCGTTACCGTTGAACCGCGATGAAGTTCGGTTGGGATCGCCATGCCAGCCGTTTTAATCCTAACTATGAGGGACGAAATCATGTCAGTGAATCCGATAACCAGCGCGGTACGCCGCACGCTGTGCCTCGACCGACGTGAGCTGCGCGCCGGGTTGACGATTTTGGTCGTTCTCGGCGTTGCTGCCATCTGCTTGAACGGTTGTGCCGCATCTCGTGCGCTCGACAAACCTGCGCCCAAGGACTATGGGGTTCTCAAGCCGGGCACCAATCGCGACCTGGTACGCGCGGAACTCGGTCAGGCACAGGCGTCAGTCGGCGAGAACGATTGCGACGTGTTCGCGTTCGAAAAGGGCTCGTCAGGTTGGAAGTACGTTCGCGCAATCGGTTACGCGCTGCTCGACGTCGGCACGTTGGGCGTCAGCGAGGTCGTGGCCAATCCCGCAGAATCCGGGGTCGGCAAGGCCAGGGTGCGCGTGCGTGTCTGCTACGGGCACGATCAAAACGTCGCTTATTCCGAGCGGCTCGAAGTCGGAAAATCCGCGGCGCTCATGACGGGCACCTATCCGCCGCCCACAGCAAAGTCTTACCTCGTGAGTGGCGGCATTGCCGGACTGACCGGGCGCGGCTTGACCCTGCAGTTGAACGGCTCGCAAGACATGGTCATCGCCGACGATGGCGCCTTCGCATTCCCGAAAGGTATTGCGGGCGGAACGCCTTACGTGGTCGCCGTCGCGGCCCAACCGATGGCTCCGTCCCAAACCTGTGCCGTCATGCGGGGTTCGGGGACTGTTTCGGCCGCCAACGTCACCAATGTTTCGGTGAACTGCAAGCTCAGTGAATTCGCCCTGGGAGGTCAAGTGACGGGGCTCGCGGACGGCGGTCTGACGCTGCAGGACACTGCCGGCGGCGCATTGCGCGTTTCGAGTGATGGCGCGTTCGTTTTTCCATACAGACTCGCGAGCGGTTCGCGCTACGACATCTCGGTCGTCCGTCAACTTGCCGATTCGAGCCAAGAGTGCCTGGTGAGCGGTGGCACGGGCCTCGTTGGCGATCGCGATGTGTCATCGGTCATGATCGACTGCGTCGCGAAGGACGGCGAAACCGCAGACGCCTCGGATCGTGCGACCAGTTCATCGCATCTGCGTTGATTCGCACCTGCCGGCAGCGGCCGCGAGGGCTGCGGCAGCCGGCGGCACTCCCTTCGTGGAAACCCTTGCGGGCGCCTATGGCGCCCGCTTCCTCCGCCGCCGGTCACTTCAATGCCCAATGGTGTCACCCGAGACAACCAGCCGTGACCCCCACGATATCTGCGTCACTTCGATTGGGCTCGATGGTCTCCCGGAACTCCTTCGATGCACGGGCCGGTTCGTGGTCCAATGCCGCGAACAACGTCGACGACCACAACAGGGCACCCAGTTCGGTTTTCGAGTGCACGTCGCAGCGCCGAAACAGTGATTTGAGATGGCTACGCACGGTCTCGCTGGAGCGATGCAAGGAGCGGGAAGCTCCCTTCGTCGATCCGGCGCTCAGAACTGCGGACGCCGCGGCCGCCTCCGCGTGGGTCGCTCCGTAGCAGTCCATCAAGACGCCCGCGATGCAGGCGCGCATCGTGATTCGGGAATGCGCTTGCAGGAGAAAGACCGGACCCTGCATGTATTCTGAGGCGTCGTCTACGATGAGACGATGCAGTATGATTGCCCAGTCCCGGCGTAGACCGCGTCGCGGGACTCGCAAACCTCTTTGTCGAGGTACAATCGTCCCGTCCTCAGGTCGCTCGCTCATCGACTCCAGGAGCTTGTCCAATTCGCGGTCCGATTCGGCACATCCCGTCGAAAATCGGCCATTGCTGATATTGAATCCGCCGTTGGACTTTCCGAGTCGGCAAGCCGTGACGTTGGTAAATACCAAATCGCGGTAACGGTCGAGCAGGACGAGTGGCTCAGCCAATTGGTCGAGAACGGCCGTGAGCATTGATTTCAGCGCCGCGTCGCCATCGCGATTGAATGTTTTGACGGATTGCGGAGGCGAAATGACCGCTTGCGTATTTCCTGCCATGAGAATCTCCGTTCGTCTCGACCGCTGTCTGAATCACCGCCGGCGGCGCCGTCGCCGCCGGCGGAGCTTGTGAGGCCCTTCTCGAGCCTCGTCGATTACCGGCTCCGGTTGGATGCAAGCACCGCCGCCGGACGGCCGATCTTCGAGGCGTAATACGCCGACAGCGCCTGACTATGGACCGTCTCGATTGCGCGACTCTCGCTCTCGCGAATGCATTGCTTTTTCGCCGCGAATTCCGCGAGACTCGTGTCACCGCCGCTCGGCGTAGCACAGACCTGCCGCGCGGAGAAGTGAATGCGGGTGTAGAGGACCGCGGCGCCCTCCGCAGTGTTCGGGTTGATGTCGTCGTACTTGACCGTGACGGATCGCGTCACTTTTTCCGGACTTCCAGCAAATGAGGTGCTGCCAAGCAGGGCGACGGCGGATACCGCAGCGGCGAGGAAGCGAAAGCCGACTTTCGCGTTGATATGATGTTTCATCGTCATCTCCTTTCGATGTGACTGGCGTGATTGCGATTCACCTTCGACGGGGATTACGATATGAGCGTTGGAGCAGGTTTGTTATTACCCTTATGGCTGAGCCGAATGGCCAAGCCGTTCACCCAAGTGACTGATGATCCCCCAACTGCAATGGGCACTCGCTCGTTGGCACATCACGCCGCGGACGACGAGATGAAACGGGAGTCCGGTCACTCGCGGCGTGTCGTTCCGACACAAGCCCCTTGATGACGGACACGTTGGCCCGACTCTGATGGAATTGCTCTTGTTCTACAGAGCTTCGCAAGCCTCGACACACGATGCCAACTTTTCCGGTCCGTTACGCGCCGCCGCGCCGGCGGCGGTCTCGATGATTGTGGCCAATGCCTGCGTGTTGAGCAGCACCGAGCCTATACTCCGGATCAAGGAGTTTGTACCTGATGCCCGTGGACTGCGGAGTGCCGGGCGGCCGCGCCGCAGTCCCCGGCAACTTCCATACCGTATTGCCGGGGACACACTGCGCGAACCGATTTGGCTCGACGCCCTGTCGACAATTTGAGCTGGCGTATGAACCATACGACCGAGCTTTCGACTGTTCTACGGCGTAAGCTGACTACGCCTGCGGTCCGGGATCAAGGCTTCTTTTTGCGTACCGGGTCGGCGGCCGCCGGGTTGGCAGCCGCCGGTTTGTAGCCGATCAAGAGGTGTCCGACGTACGCGCCCCCCCTCACAAACAAGGATTTGCTGTTGTTGGCGGAGTACAAGTTGTTGAGAACTCGACCGGCTTGTAGTGAATCCGCGACGAATATCTGCCATACGACGAAATTCGTGCTTTGATCACGTGGTGGGTTTTCGGCGCCCGCGGGATCTGCGAAAAACAATCCCCACACGTAATTCTTGTCGAGCATCGTTAAGGGGTCTCCGACAGGCTCTGCGGAATGCTGCCGTCCAGGCTTGAGGTTATCGGCAGCTTTTTCCTCCTTTAAATGGTCTTTCGTACAGTCTGTCGGACATCCTCCCTGTACTCGCAGAAGATACTGATCCTTGGGATCCCGCCAGCAACCGTCCATCTGACCTTGAGGGTTTTGATTGGTCGGAGGCACCGTCCCGAAAACCTTATCTACGGCCGTCTTTTCGGAAACCTTGAAAAACAACAGCAGCACGTATCGATTGGCGACACCGGCCGTGATTGGCGGTGATTCTGCGCCCTTACAACCATCGGAGGGAGGGAAGTCGAAAATGCTCACCTCGATTGCGGAAGCCGCGTTCGGCTTCGCAGCTAGTAACACGAAAAGCAATAGCATGGCTCCAAGCCCACACAAAGACCTACCGTCGGCGCGGAAAATACGATCGAAACTGGACATTTGCTGCTCCTCGTCTTTTGGTTTGATCCAATCAATCTATGTCATGCTCTACTATCGGGTATCAGTCTTTGAGACCGGCGTAAGCGCGACCGTGGAGAGGTCTTTTCGAGGGCCAGAAGCCATGGATGATTGCCTCCGCAACGCCTGACGATTTCCCCACATGGAAATCGGGAAAACAACCGGCAGTAAGTCGGCGCGGTTTTTTGCGGATGCGGTAAGGGACGTCATTTTCACAAGCGGGCGAGGGATCCGCGGTGTGCGGCCCGAAGTCGCTTCCTGCGCAATAAGAATGGAATGCGGTCCGCCGCTCACCGCACGCGATTCAATGGCGGACATCCTTTCCTCCAACTCGTGATCGCACTCTGAATGATGTATTTCACCATAAATCAGGACTTCCGCAATCCCCCATCCGGGTTATTCTTGATCTCGGTATTGCCGTTGAATCAGATGTTGGCGCACCCTGTCGCGGCACTTCGTCGGGGTCAACATGGAAAGCAGGCGATCGATGAGAGGACGACATATTTCGCGACGCGCCTGCCTTTCCCTGGGCATGTTGGCGCTTGCCGGTTCGCTGCATGCGGCCGAGAACACGTCGAATCACATTCCGTCGGTATTGCTGGCCGTTCTGTCGACCGGTCGCATCGATCGAAGGGTAATCGAGGCTCTGCCGACCAGCATCGTAGGTGGAATTCCCGAACTCGCCGGCCGCCTTTCGCTCGTCCAACGCGAAGCAATGTTCATCGAAGCCGACCTTCCGAGGCTGCTCGATGAACTGATGGCGCTCCGCCCCACCATCTTGGTTTGTCTGGATCTCGTTTCCGCAACTGTCGCGAAAGGCCGCCGTCGGAACCTTCACATCGAGACGCCCATCGTGTTTCTGGCGCACGCCGACCCCGTCGCGAACAAACTCATCGATTCATATGCCCATCCCGGCCACAACATGACGGGCGTGAGCACATATCGGTGTATCGACGGAAAGATGCTGGCAATTCTGACGGAGACCTTTCCGACACGCAGACGCATCGGGTATCTTCTGGACGGCTCAGACACCTCCGCGGATGACCAGGCGTGCGTCGATAAAGCGCGGCGCGATGCCGCACACGGCAGCGTCAACCTTGTCCCCATCGACGTCTCCGTTCCTGATTTCCTGCCGCAGCTCAAGGCTCGCGCCGCCTCCCTGCGCCTCGAGGCCATCCTTGCCCCCGCCTCTGCGCCGATCTGGCAGAATCGCAAGATCGTCGTTTCGGCGCTGAACGAATTGCGCCTGCCGGTCATCTACGAGAGCGATATATTTCTAGCCGAAGGCGGACTCATGTCCTACGGCCCGATCCGGACGGACGCGATTCCACGGCTTGCGGAGGCAGTGCTCAGAATCTTGCGTGGAACGCCCGCGGGCGACATTCCTGTCGACCAGCCGGCACTGTTCGAATTCGTGCTGAACCTTCAGGCGCCTCACTTCGCCGACTTCGCCATCAAACCGACGACGCTACGGCGCGCGGACCGCCTGCTCGAATGACGAAGACCCCCCTCCTGTTTCGCAAGTACGTTCGCGTCCTCGTGCTTTGCATGGGCGGCTTGTCGTTCCTGGTGGGTCTCGTGCACATGTTCATCATTGAGAAGGCGCAGCACAAGGGCGTCGCGATTCTTCTGAACGCCGAGGGGCGAGCCGCGAGCGCTCACATTCGGGCCTTTCTGGACCGCACCGTGGCTTCGCTGCACTGGGTCGACGACCTCGACCAGCCGGGTACGCCGCTCGATACCGATGCCATTCTGGATTCCGGTTACCGCATCTTGCGGCGTGAGCCGGCGATCATTGGATTTGTATTTTTCGACGGTGCGGGTTGCGAGCGGCTCTCGGTTTCCCGCCTGCAGCCCGATGTGAAAATGGAATGCGGCGCACCTCCGTCGAACGACCCGAGATCGAGCCTCTTCGCCGAGTCGCGCAAGGCGGGCGTTGCATACGGTAAGGTGTTCTTTCCGGACGGCTCGGAACCCCACTTTTATCTCGGCGTGGCGAGTCGCGGGAAGAATACTGGCGCACTCGTGGCGGAGATCAATCTCAAGATCATCCACGACAGCGTCGCGGCCATTCGGGTCGGCAAGAGCGGCTCGGGATTCATCGTCGATGCCGACGATCGTTTGATCGCACATTCGGACGAATCGCTGGTATTGAAGCAAAGCCGGTTCGAAGAGCCGTTTCCACCCACGGGATCGGACAACGATTCGCGTAACGCCACCGACTTCGCGGGGAACCGCGTTGTCATGGCGTCCCAATCCATCGAGAGACCCGCGTGGCGGGTGGTCGTCGAGCAGCCGGTCAGCGAGGCGTACGCCCCGGTTTACGCGGCGCTTTGGTCGACGGGCGCGCTCGTGCTCGCTGCAATTCTCGGCTCGCTGCTCGCCGGATTCCTCATCGCCGATCGCCTCTCGCGTCCTCTTGCGCTGCTTCGCGACGGCGTCGCGCGGATTGCCGCGGGTGATCTGAAGGCGCGCGTGACTTTGCGGACCCATGATGAGATCGAGCAGGTTGCCGACGAGTTCAACCGGATGGCGGGGGCTCTCGATGAGTCGCGGGCCGACTTGGAGGCGAAGGTCGTGGACCGCACGGCCGCCCTGCAGGCCACGACGCAGGTCGTTCAACGACAGGCCGACGAACTCAGCGAATTGAATTCCGCGCTCTCGGAGAGCCTCGATGACGCGGAGCGGCGCAAGGAAGATGCCGAGCGCGCGAATGCGGCGAAGTCCCGTTTCCTAGCCGTTGCGAGCCATGATCTGCGGCAACCGATGCACGCCGTCGGCCTGCTCGTGGGGCTCCTGAGCGAGCGATTGCAGCAACCGGAAGTACGCGAACTCGTCGGCAAGATCCAAGGGTCCGTGGATGCGATGGAGGGCCTGTTCGACAGCCTGCTGGACATCTCGAAGCTCGATGCGGGGAAGGTATGCCCGAAATGGGAGGATTTTCCGATCGAGTCGCTGCTCGAACGGGTATACAGGGGATTCGCGCCGGTCGCCGAGTACAAGGGGCTCACGCTGACATTCGATGGAAGCTCGGCACTCGTGCGCTCGGATCCCGGCCTCCTCGAGCGCATCATCGCCAACCTCGTGAGCAATGCGGTCCGCTACACCGCGACGGGTCATGTGAGCCTGCGGTGCGAGGCACTCGGCGAGAACCTCGGCATCTTCGTCGAGGATACGGGGATCGGTATTCCTGCAGAATATCAAGAGCGTATTTTCGACGAGTTCTATCAAATCGCGAACTCGTCCCGGGATCGCAGCCAGGGCCTTGGCCTCGGCCTGTCGATCGTCAAACGCTGTGCGGATCTCCTCGGGCACAGGATTTCGCTGCAATCCGGTGAGACCGGCTCGGTCTTTCGGGTCGACGTTCCCTTGCTGGGCACGGCCGGCGATATCGGTGTCGGACTTGAACGCAGCCGCGAGGTCAGCGAGCGCCTATCGGGCGCTTTCGTCCTGATACTGGACGACGACGTCGACAGCCGGTTTGCCGCCGATGCGATCTACCGCCAATGGGGCTGCCATGTTCTGACCGTCGAATCGGTCGATCAGGCGATCGCCGCGCTCGCCGATCATCTGCGGTCGCCCGATTTGATCGTCTCGGACTTTCAGTTGAACGGCGGTTCGACCGGCGTTGATGCCGTCGAATCGATACGGTCCCACGCGGAAGCTACGATTCCAGCGATCATTCTGACCGGTGATGTCTCTGCACCGCAGTCCCTGACCCTGAACTCGAGCTTCGCGGTGCTGCAAAAACCCGTGCGGTCGGAGCGCTTGAAGGAAGTGTCGGAACGACTCTTGCACCACGGCCTCTCCGACACGGCACCCGAGAAATCAGACTCTTGACGTTATCCGAAGCGAAGGCCCAGTTTTCCGGCTGCGACGACCGCCTGAGTGCGCGTTGTGACCTTGAGCGCGCGTAACACAGCCGAGGTGTGCGTCTTGACGGTGCTCGCGGAAAGGCCGAGTTCGCGGCAAATGACCTTCGACGGCTTGCCCTGAAGGATTCTGTGCAGCACTTCGCCTTGCCGCTCCGTCAGTTTCAGGTCGCCGGGCGCGATCGGCCGCGCAGGTTCGGTAGTTGAGGATCGCGCGCGCTCTGCGGCCGTTTCGTTGCGGTCACCAAGAAACGTTGCGGGTGGAAGATAAATGCCCTGCGCCATGATGAGGCTCAAGGCACTCTTCAGTATCGCGGCGTTGGAAGTCTTCGGGATGAACCCCATCGCACCCTTGTCCAACACACGCATCACGGTGTCGCGATCGTCGCTCGACGAAAGAGCCACCACGGGTACCGCCGGGTAGCCCTCACGAATCAAGCCGATTCCCTCGATACCGCTCATGTCCGGCAGGCCGATGTCCATGAGGATGAGTTCGATGTCCGGCTGCGCTTCGAGCCGTGATATCGCCTCCCGGCAACTCCCCGCCTCGACGATCTCGACGGCTTCCATGAGCTTCTTCAGGATCATGGCGATCCCTTCTCGGAACAGAACGTGGTCGTCGACGAGCAATATCTTCATGCACTTCTCCAGACCCGTGTGGCGGAGCGATCGAATCGATCAGCCGACGCGAAAACCCATGTTCCATGACCGTCGCTGCAGTGTAGCAAGCCCGGCGGCCGGGTAACCATCGCCCGACTGGACCATCCGGGTGAGCCGTTTGGGTGACCCATCTGGGTAATAACAACGGCGTGGCGGACGTTCTATCTTGCTTCCGCCACGAGGCAACTCGAATCGAACCACTCACACGGAAAGGAGTTCGCCATGAACGACCAAATCACTGCACGAATCGTCACCCGCCTCATTGGAGCCGCCATGATTGTGGCCGGCCTATTCGGAGGCACCACCTACGCCGCCACGCCCGTCGCTCACGGTCAACCCGGCGACGCGAAATCGATCACCGTCAAGTTCGCCGACCTGAACCTCCAGAATCCTCAAGGAATCGCGGCGCTCTACTCCCGCATCCATATTGCGGCCAAGAATGTCTGTGGGGTTCCGAGCGGAGATGAAATGTTCCTCGCGGTGGTCACGGCCGAGGAGCGCTGTGTGCGCGAGAGCGAAACGCGCGCGATCGAGGCAACTCGCGTTCCGGCACTCGCAGCGTACTATGCGAAGAAGAACGGAGTCGTCGCGCCGCTGCTGGCCGCCAACCCGTCGAAGCAATGACGCCGCCGGGCGGCGGCTAGCGGGGCGACTGCCCTCAACCCCGCCGCCCCATCCTTCGCAGCACGGGCGGCTGGTGCACCGGGGAAGCCATGGCCGCCCTGACAGCGACCCCGTTTTGTTGCCGGGCAACCGTCGCCGCCACCCCTCGCGAACGCTGTGCGCTCCGTCAAGACTTCTTGACGCGTCCCGTGAAACCACTCGCCGTCGATCCGCGAAGGAATGAGTATCGGAATATCGAACGATCATCGGTACAATCGCGAGCCTAGCGCTCCTAGCCTTGGGCGCGTCGGAGGCGAGTGCCGCGGGCGGACACATCGGAGGCTTCGGCGGCGGCCTCGCGCTGGGGCTATATGTCGGCGCCTAGCCGCTCTATGACTCGACGACCTACTACGGCGGCATCCCCGACTACTGTTCTTACCCGAACTACCATGGTTACGACGGGGCCGTCGGCCGGTACGTCACGGTCAATCCGCCGGCCGCCGCCGGGGGCATCCGTTCAGGTTCGAGAACGCCGTGGCCTCAGAACTTTCCTGTGATGCTCAAGTCGTAACTGCGCGGCGGCAGCCGCGTCAGAAAGTCATTGCCGTAAAACGGATAGTCATTCACGACGTTCTTGCGGTCGGTGAGGTTGTAGACCGACAGTTTGACCGTGTACTTGTCGTATGTATAGAAAGCCGCGGCGTTCAAAGTGTACTGGGTCGGAATCGTCGGGGACTGGTAGTAGCCGCCGTTGGCCCGCAGCGTCGTGAGCAGCGCCGCCGGAATCGGCAGATACTGACTCGAGGTCGCCGCGACGTCGAGCCACCCGGATTGCGTCGTCTCGACCTTGCCCGTGACCTGGATGTTCGCCTGTGCGCCGAAGCCGGAGTCCGTCTTGTAGTTCGCAAGCACGTTGAACAGGTGGCGCGGTACGCCGGGGTCGCGAAACTTCTGTCCCGGCGTATACGTCGCGTCCAGTCCGGCGCCGTCGTAGTTGATGCCGGGATACGCGGGAAAGTTCCAGAAGCTCGACGGGGTATCGAGGTAGGTCTGCAGGAACGAGTAGCTCGCCGTCGCGAAGAAATGCGGATTCGGCTGGTAATTGAGCTCGATTTCCGCGCCCTTGATGTGGGCAATGGAATGCTCCAGGCCGCCATTGCCGGTCGGGACCGCGCGCTCCTGCTTGAACAGCGCGGTCGATATGAACAGCGCTTTGTCGAGCAGGTCGAACTTGAGGCCCGCCTCTTCCAACAAGGTCTTCTGACGCAGTTGTGTCGTCGGATCGACGCCGAGCGTACCCACCGCGCCGTCGTTGGCATTGGCGAGGACGTACTGCGCCTTGTTGTAGGTGAGATAGCCCGAGATGTGCTCGGTCGGGCTGTACACGACGCTCACGTTGCCGTTGTACAAGCCGTACCAGTTGGTCGACTGCGATTGCGGAAGTCCGAACAGAATGCCGGGTCCGCCGAGCGGATCCGAGTCGTTCAACTGCACGAGATCGCCGCGCACACCGTAGAGGACGCTCCATTGCGGGGAGAACTGCAGACGATGCTCGAGGAAGACGGCCGCGTCCTGCAATTTCGAGTCGATCGATGCGTTCAAGTAAAAGGGATTGCGCCCCGCGACCGCGTACTGTTGATGCCCGAAGGCGGCGCTATACGGCACCGCTCCGCCGCTCGCCTGGGCGGACGCCGGAAACACCCAGGTGCTCGGGTCGGCGGAGAGATCGAAGACGCTGACCGGTTCATTCGCATAATTTTGCACGTCGAGAACGTGCGCAAAGCGGTAGGTGAAACCGGCGTCGATGTTCTGGTTCACGAAGCCGGTCGCGAACTTGAGTTTGAAGTCGGTCTTGTTTTCGATCGAATAGCTGTTCTTCGCCGTGTCGGCGTAATAGTCCTCGGTTTGGTTGTACCGGTTCATGTAATCGTAGAAGGTGTTATTGACGATGGTCAGTCCATCGGAGGCGAGAAACGATTGAATCACCTGGCCTTTGATGTGCACCGCGTGCGCACCCGTGCCCGCCGGCTCATCGATGAGGATCCGGTCGTTGAGCTGCGTCGTGCCGTTCAACAGCACCTCGGTGCCGTAGCCGGAGATCGCCGAAGGGCCGCCGACCGGGCCGCCGGTGAGATAGGTGCCGTTGTCGATGAGATTCTGGTTGACGCGATTCACGCCGTCGTTCTCGCGGTAGCGCGTGTCTTCGAGAGCCGCCGTGAACAGCACGCTGTACGCCGGCGTGAACTGCGTGAGCACGGCCCCGAACAGGGACTGTTGATGGAAATACATGTCGTAGTAATAGCTGCCGCTGTCGTCGGTCGTGAAGCTGACGCGGGCCGCCGTGGTCGACGTCAATGGCCCGTCGATGTCGAAGGACGCGCGCCGCTTCTGCTGGGTGTCGAATTCCAGGTTGAACGTTTCCGACGTCTTCACGAACGAGGGCAGCTTGGTGGTGATGTCGATCGCGCCGCCGACGCCAGAGCCGGGGCCCGCCTGCACGCTCGCCGGACCCTTGACGATGTCGATCGAGTCGACGCTATTGAAACTGATCGGCGCGCCGTAACCGTTGAGTGTGAAGCTGTCGCGCATTCCGTTGAAGAACATGTCGCCGTACTGGCCGCGAATGCGCGGTACGTTCGGCTGGCCGAACGAGGCGTCCGAATAGCTGCTCGACGTGAGGAAGGAGAATCCGCCGGGATTTTGAATGTTGAGCGCATCGAGCTGCGCTTTCGACAGGACGGTATTGGCGCGCGGCGTATCCATGACACCGAGATCGAGCCCGTAGGCGGAGGTGGAGGTCACGGTGGTCGGCAGGATCAGCTCACCACGCTTGATGCCGTGAACGACGATCTCCTCGAGGTCGCCGCTGCTCGTGGTTCCCGACGTCGCGCTGGTCGAGACGGTGGCCGGAGACGTCGTGGGAGTCGACGTCGCTTGTTGCGCGAGCGCCGCATGCGTCAGGGACAGCCAGGGAAAAGCCGCCATGACGGAGACGCGGATCGTTGATTTCAAGGAGCACCTCATCCCAATTCATTGTTTTGATGCGGCCGATGCTAACAGCCACGGCGCAGCGCATTCAAAAACTTTTTTCTGCGGCACCGTCGGACGCACCAAGTTGAACCGGTGGGTCGATTCTCGTTGTAGCGGAAAACGCACAGCTGCGCCCGAAATAGGCGAATTGTCAGCTCGAAATGCCGGTATCCTTCGACCTAATTCGGTGCACACCGGCGGCGGCCATGCTCTCCCATGCAGCAGCGAGCGAGCCGTTGAGATCGATGCCGCGGCAAGCGTCCTCGATGACCGCCGTTTCGAAGCCGGCGTTGCGTGCGTCGAGCGCGGTCCATGCCACGCAAAAGTCCGTCGCGAGCCCGCACACGAACACCCGATGCACCTTCCTTTCGCGCAGATAGCCGGCGAGACCGGTGGGCGTGCGGTGATCGGCCTCTTCGAAGGCGGAATAGCTGTCGAGATCCCGATGAAAGCCCTTGCGGATCACGAGTTGCGCCTTCGCCGCATCGAGCCCTGGGACCAATTTCGCGTCGTCCGTGCCCATGACGCAATGATCCGGCCAGAGCACCTGTCTGCCGTAAGCGAGGTCGATGCTCTCGTAGAGTTTTTTGCCCGGGTGGCTGCTCGCGAACGAGACGTGGCCGGGCGTATGCCAGTCCTGCGTCGCCACGACGGTGTCGAACGCGCCGACGAGTCGGTTGATGACCGGCACCACCTCCTCGCCGTGCGCGACCGGGAGCGTGCCCCCGCTCACGAAGCAATTCTGGACATCGATGATGAGCAACGCACTGTGCGCGTCCGGCTTGAAGGGGGACGAGTTCGCCGGAGCACCGACGCCGGCAGCCCGAAGCCGCGGCGTCGCCGCGGCGGATGCGGCCGCCATGCTCCAAGCCGCGAGCGCTTGCAGGACTGCACGGCGCGAGGCGCGGCGTGCCGGGTTCAATCCGCGCCCGGTTTCAAATCAGCGGCATCCACGGTCGCCGCGTCGCCGTAGGTCGCCGTCAAGTAGACCGCCAACGGCTTGATTTCCGCGTCTTCGATGGGTGCGCCGTAGGCGTGCTGCATCTTGACCATTTCAGCCGTCCACTGCTTGAAGCTCATTTGCGGCGGCTGAAGATTGACGTAGTCGGCGGAATGGCAGATCACGCATTTTTTCACGGCAATCTGATAGCCCGGCAGGCCGGATGGCGTCAGCTCCGCCGTCTCGGGCGGCAGTTGCAACTCGTGTACCGCTGCGGCGGCCGTGCCGATGGCGGCGACACCGGCAATGAGCCAGAGAGCGACGCCGCGGAGTTGGCGGAGGGGGCGGAGACGCGCGACCATGCGGACGGCGCTGTCACGATGCGGGAGCCGGTTCACCTAGGCGGCCACGGCATGGATCGACTCGATGACATTGCGCGCGTAGCCCGCCGGATTCCAGGTCGCCGTGACGGGCTGCGTCTCCCCGCTCACCGCGGTCGCGCGTACGCGCAGTTCGAGCGGACCGCGCAGCGTCGGCGTGATGGGCAGCGACCATTCTCGAAACGAGTATTTGCCGAGATTTTTGCCGAGGGTGGCTGCTCGCCAGCGGCATCCGCCGTCCTCGGACAGCTCGACGGTGCGAATCCCCGCACCACCATCGAAGGCGATCCCTCGGACGAGCGTCCGATGGCCGACGCGAACCACCGCGTTGTCGGCCAAGCTCGTGATGAACGAGCGCACCTTCAATCGCGAGATCGGCCGCGTGGCGGTCGGCGCGGTACCCGGCGTCACGCAATTACAGTCGTTGTCCGGCAGGCGGTAGGCCGTGGTCATGAAAAACGCATCGTGTCCGCCGAAGGGAGCATCGAGCACTTCGATGTCCGACAGATGTTTCACCCAATAGGTCCCGAAATAGCCCGGCACGATGAGCTTGAGCGGATAGCCGTTGAGCATTGGAATATCCGTGCCATTCATGCTCCAGGCAAGCAGAACCTCCGGCTGCATCGCGACGTCGATGTCCAATGCCTTGACGAAATCCGGCGTGCTCAGCAGCGCGGGCGTGTCGAGGCCGTTGAAGGTCACTTGTTTCGCCCCTGCCGCAACCCCCGCCCTTTGCAGCACGGCGCGCAGCGGGACGCCGACCCATCGCGCGTTACCCATCGATCCGTTGCCCAGTTGCGCGCCGAACACGCGCGGCGTGGAAAATCCGCGGCTGTTGCCGGAGCACTGGTTGACGGCGACGATTTCCTCGGGGGACGCCGTGCGCCGCAGGTCGTCCAGGGACAAGGAAAGTTCCGCGTCGACTTTGCCGTGCACCCGCAATCGAAAGGTCTCCGGATCGATGGACAGCGGAATATTGGCGAGGTGGTAGCGCACGAAGAACGCGTCATTGGGGGTCGTGACGCCCTCGTTGAACACCGCAAACGGAGTCTCCAAGTGCGGCGGCCGGGTCGTGATTCGCAGCAGCGGACGCTTGCCGGGATAGGCGACGAGTTCGCGTGAGCCGTTGGCGAACGCTTGAGTCGCGGTGTCGGCCGAAGCGCGCAATGGAAACGCGCCCGCGCCCGCGCCCGCTGCCGCGATCGCCGCGCCGGCGTCCCGCAAGAAACGCCGTCGGCCGCGGTTCACTTCGGTACGAACTCCGCGGGCTTTTCCGACCCGCCACCGAAGAAGAATTTCTCCATCTCCTTGACCAAAAAAGCGCGCGCCTTGGGTTCGATCGGCGTCAGTCGATTCTCGTTGATCAGCGTGGTCTGATGAGCGACCCACTGCGCCCAAGCCTCTTTGGAGACGTTCGCGTAGATGCGCTGCCCCAATTCCCCGGGGTAAGGCAGGTAATCGAGGCCATCGGCCTCGCGCTTCAGCAATACGCACGTGACTTTTCTTGCCATGGCGTCAGTTTACGCGAAGCTCGGCCCGAAGGCGTTCGAATAACGCGCGGATCGGCTGCGGCAGACCGACGCGCGGCGGCGCCTCGAGCCGGTACCAGAGTCGCGTTTCCCCCTCGGCGATCCGCGTTGGCTCGGCGCACACCACGTGCAGCGGCACGAGGCGCAAATCGAAGTGCGTGAACGCGTGGTCGATCGCGGGCAGCGCCGGCAGCGATGCCAGCGGGCCGCCGAACTCACGCGCACACCAGGCGAGCGCGGCGTCCGCGTCGTCGAACTGCGGCGGTGACCACAAGCCGCCCCAAATGCCGGGACTTGGCCGCCGCTCGAGCAGGATCGCGCGACCGTTCGCATTCCCGAGCGCGGCCCCGGCAGCCCCCGCCGCCCCTGCCGTCGCCACCTGGGTCTCGGCGATCAGCAGGACGTTCTCGCGCGACCGCCGCGCACGCCGCGCTTTGCGCCCGGGCAATTCGGCCTGACGCCCGTCGCGCGCAGCCACGCACTCGCCCGTCATCGGGCAGAGCGTGCACGCCGGTCGCGAACGAGTACAGAGTGTCGCCCCCAGGTCCATGATCGCCTGCGTGTAGGCGCCCACGCGCAATGCAGGCGTACACTTCTCGGCCTGACGCCAGAATTGCGCGAGCATCGGGGCGGCGCTCGGGTCGCCGGCGATGCCGAACACCCGCGCGAGCACGCGTTTGACGTTGCCGTCGAGGATCGGGTGCCGTTCGCCTCGCGATAGCGCGAGGATCGCGCCCGCGGTCGAACGGCCGATGCCGGGCAGCGCGACGACGGCCTCGATGTCGGCCGGGAATTCGCCGCCGTGGCGCTCGACGAGAAGCTTCGCGCAAGCATGCAGATTGCGCGCGCGGGCGTAATATCCGAGTCCCGTCCACAGATGCAGCACCTCGTCGAGCGGCGCACGCGCGAGTTCATCCAGGATCGGAAAGGTTCGCATGAACCGCTCGAAATAAGGGATCACCGCGGCGACCTGGGTCTGTTGCAGCATGACTTCGGAGACCCAGACGCGATAGCCGCTCGGATCGCGTTGCCACGGCAGATTCGTGCGCCCGTGCCGATCGAACCAGTCGAGCAATTGCGCGGCGAAACGCTGCGGCTCCAGTCTCGTGTTCGGCGCGTCGATTCGGGTCATGTCGTGGCACGATCATAGCCCAGGCGGGGTCGGCCGCGAAATCGGTCGAGAAACCAGTGTCACCGTTACTAATGTGCGTATTCCCCACGATTTGCGCGTGGAAGAATTCGATCGAAGCCGCGTTGCATGGCAAGCATGCGCTTGCGATTCGCCGCCGGCTCCCGCGAGCCGGCGTACATCGTGGCTTGGCTTAGGTCGACGCCGTTCGTCGACCCCGTTCCGATCAGCGTTTTGCGACGAGCTGATCCTCGGAATGCAGCGCGGTGAGAGCCGCCTGCAGCTGCTGCTGCAGCTCATGGAGTTCGGCGCGCGTCGCAAGCTGCGTCTGCTGCTGCTTCAATTCGCGGATTTCCGCGGCCTGGCTGGCGTTGACCGAGTCGAGCGCGACGATCCGGCGTTGCTGGTTCTGATACGCGTTCAGCAGCAGCGGCGCGAGTTCTTCGTAACGCACGCCGCCGATCCGCCCGTCGGCGTCCCGGGTCACGAGTTCGGGATACACCGTCGCCACTTCCTCCGCGATCAACCCGTATTGCACCTGGCCGTCCGGGTCGCTCTTCAGCTTGAAGGTGACCGGGCGCAGCGTCTCGAGCCCATCACTCGCGGCTCCCATCGTCTTCACGTCGGTCTTGAACCGCTCCGACGAGGCGAGCACCCCGAGTTGCCCGCTGGCATTGACATACACCGCGCTTCCCGTGATGCGCGAGGCCGCAATACCGGCGATATACGTGGTGAGGATCCCGGACCCTTCGACGCCCGACTTGCCCTGGGCGCCCAAACGCAGGGTGTGGGATTCCCCCGACGTTCCGGTATTGGCGATGTAGACGTTGTCGGTGCCGGTCGCCTTGGATCCCGCGTTGTACCCCAGGGCAGTGTTGTAGCTGCCGGTCTTGTTCGCGTAGAGCGCGTTTTCGCCGAATGCGGCGTTGGCGCTGCCGGTCGTGTTGCTGTAGAGCGCGGCGAAACCTTGCGCGGCATTGTTGTTGCCGTCGGTGTTCGCCTGCAGCGTGTTCGTGCCGATCGCCGTGTTTTCGGTGCCGGTGTTGTTCGACGACAGCGCCATGAAGCCGCTCGCCGTGTTGTCGCTGCCCGTGGTATTCGCGTGCAGTGCCTGGTAGCCGCTCGCGGTGTTGTTGCTGCCGGTCGAATTGGAATAGAGCGATTCGAATCCGGCGGCGGTGTTGTCTTCGCCCGTCGTGTTCGAGTAGAGCGAGCTGAAGCCGGTCGCGGTGTTGTAGCTGCCGCTGGTGTCCGAATACAGGGCGGACTCCCCGATTGCCGTGTTGTGGCAGCCGTACTCATCGATTTTGACGTGGAGCAGCGCGTTGCTCCCGACCGCCGTGTTCGCGAGGGAATCGCTCTTGACGACGTCGGGCGGCTGTTGCGCGAGCGCGGAAGTCGCCATTCCAGAGAGCAGACAGATGCAAACCGCAGAAGCCTTCGCCGAATGATTCATTGCTATTCCTGATCCTTGAGCTGATGTGAGACCGGCCGAAGTCATGCCCATGCACACCTCGCGAGCCGATAGTGTGAAGCCAATCACGAAACGAGGAAAAGCTGTCGCCAGGTCGCGACGCCATCGCTCGCCGAGAGCCGCGGCGGATCAGCTATTGGACATATTCACGCGCTGCGATGGCAGGACAGCGCCCGCGCGCACCACTTTGGCTCCTCGCCGCGTCTCACTTTGCAGGAGAAAGTCGCCGCTTTGCGCCAGAGAGTCCATGCGACGACCATAGACCGGACGCCGTGCGGCGCTAAAGCGGTGCGTGCTC
>Ga0302320_10009268_pt1 | contig 21194 bp, 22 predicted proteins | sample Bog_T0_3_FD_202130 | JGI IMG/M metagenome (GOLD analysis project Ga0302320, IMG submission 202130) | Peat permafrost microbial communities from Stordalen Mire near Abisko, Sweden - Bog_T0_3 | ecosystem: Environmental > Terrestrial > Soil > Wetlands > Peat | place: Sweden: Abisko, Stordalen Mire...
AATTTAAAAATGGAAGCTGTCGTTCTTGAAGCGCGTTCTTAAATTGAGTTAATGATAGGCCATCGATCTGGATCATCACCAATCCCGGTTTCTCATCAACCTTCTGTAACCGGGACAATCTTAACAAATAAATAGCCCACGCACTTCGACTAAAGAAACGATGTGCGTTCTTAAAACAGGTTATAATATTGGTGATCATACTTGGTCAGTCAGATCATGGTTCTTGCTCTCTTCATTGACGACTGAATTGACCACTTTCTGAATTCCCGAGAACTTTCCCCAGGTTTCTTCTCTGAACAGATAGATCATAATACCGATCGCCCCTAGGAATTCTACCCCCCCGAATATTAGAGCAACGAAGAATTTCATTTCATTGCTCCACATTGAATAGGTAAAGAATGCCGTTTGGATCAAAGACAAACCATTAATAAGAAACAGGAAAGACACAAATACAAACAAAACTCCTAAAAAAAAGGTCCTCGTTTTTTTGACCCCGAGAACATAGGCTTGGGCCGCTCTTATCTTCATTAAAGAAACTCTGCCTTTTAATCTCCTGACTACCGTCAGGAGAAGAAAGGCAGAAATCAATTGTTCAAATAACCGACGCATAGCTGTACCCATAGACCCACCCTTATAAATTATGAATTATTTACGTTTTGCTCCCATAAAATAACCCAATAATAGTGATACGGCAGCGGCGGCACCAATATACACCCATGGGTCCTTATGCACCCGTTTATCCACATCACCGGCTATTTCAACAACTTTTTCTTTGCCTTGGGCGATCACTTCTTGAGCATGCTCAACCCCGGACACCATAGCTTCACGAATATGCGTATACTTATTTACCATTAAACCTTGCAGCTCAACTTTCTTTTCTTTGGCGGCTTCATTCAAAAGCTCAAGAGCTTCACTGATCTTTGCATTGCTTGTTTTACCTTGAATTTCTGGTGTCATAATCCTTCTCCTTTATAGTATGTCTTTTTATTAATGTAATATCTCCATTACGTTATATTAAAGGAGATAAAATAATACTCAATTGTACCGAGGTATAACTCATTTACTGTTATTCAGGGCTCCTGCAACTGGAATGACTGTAAATATGATAATTATGACAAAGGGCGTTTTCCTAATAACTCTACTAGAAAAACGCCCCTTGAACTTGAGCTTATCTGCTCTCTTTACATATTTGTTCGAATTTTTCCCTTAACTGTTCTTTAATTTGTCCTACGGCTTGCATAGACTTGTATTTGGTTTCCATGGCTTCAAGTACCGCAGTGGCTTCTTTTTCCAATTTAACTCCCCATAATTTCTGGATCTTAGCCTTGAGGATATCCACTTCAACGGCCTGCTTTGCCTGATGGAATGAACACATCCACATCTGCATCTTACAAGCCATGGGATCTCCCCCACATGCTCCACCACAACTACATTTACTTTCGGCATGTCCCTGCGGTGCGGACGTTGTTTCACAAACACCAGTTTTTGTTTCACATGTACCCATTTTGCAGCTCCTTTTTATTGTTTCTTTACAACGTTAACTTCCCAAATAAAGTTCCCACCAGTGCCGTCAATCCCAATGACCTGCTCTGGCTACGAACATTGTCGCTCTGCTTCTAGCCAGTTATCAAGATCAGATCCCCCTTTTTCTACATGGATCTGATAAGCCCTAATTCTTATGCAACTGTTCTTATCATCTGCGATGGTTGCAACACCTTCCGGACTTACCTGCTTTGTGGTTTGATAAGGATCATAATGAAATTTAGTTTCATGATGCGCATGTTTTGACATGATTTCTCCTATAGATCTACTATATTATTAATGCTTGAATTAGGAATGTTGGTTTCGCCAGCCTTATCCTGGTCATACGTAGACGTGTCCTGATATGGTACCGGCCCTGGCGCTACATCATGGACTTCCTGCACATTAGTCTCAGCAGCCTTATCTTGATCATACGTAGAGGTGTTCTGATATGGGACCGGGCCCGGCGCCGAATCATGGTCTACCTGGGCATATACTTTCATACAATATAAAAAACTTACCCCTATGAGCACTGTTATAAATATTGCCTGTCTTTTAAACATATAATTCACCGAATTCCTTCTTATTGCTGAACTTGAGTTGCGGGTTGAGAAAAGATTTTTATGCTATCGCCTTGATTCACACTGCCCAACATTTGTTTATTGGTAATAGAATACACATTGGTTATATTTTCACTTGAATCACCACGCACTGTAACCGTATGATCGTCCGGATTAACACTGACGACCTCACCTTTGTTAACCAAGGTCGCATTCTCAGGAAGCTCGTCGTTGATCCCCACCAGACCATATGATCCGTTAACATTAGCACCCACACCCTTAACAAACTGGCTATTAGCCATGGGAGTCAGTACAAACATAAAAAGTGAAACACTAAATATAAACATCATTTTCTTCATAAAATCCTTCTTTCATCACGGCGTAGCATTGTCAGGCAAAGCGCTGTTTAAATTACTGCCTTCAAATTTAGATTCATCCGTTTGAAAAAGCGGTGTCTTATCAGCAATTTCTCCCTTGGTATTATTAGCATCGGGCGTTGGGTTAGCATTTGACTCTGCCCCTATAGTTCCACTATTATTACTTAAGATCGACTTAGAATTACTGTCTGACGCTGTTGCCACAGAACCAATATTATTGTTAGATATGGAAGCCGTAGCGAGTGAACTGACACATAATAGAACACTGAAAAGGAAACTGCTGCAACCGTAAATGATCGTCTTTCTCATAATCGCTCTTCCTTTCGAATCTTTAGAACTACATCTAACATTCTACAAATAATGCTTCATAAGAAATGACCGGCAAAGCACCTGAGGCTTTTTCAGATAAATAATAATCATCTTCCTCTTTCTGGTATAACCAGTTATAGAGCTGCTTTGTTCCTACAACATCTTCGGCGCTTCCCTCATAAGGGAAAGCTTCTTTTTCTTGGATGAAAGTTTTAATGGTCTTTCGATATTCTCTTTTTTTCATATATCCCTCCTTTTTTTTGTTTACAATTTTATTTTAAGGATTTCATTAGAAACATCAATTGTACTGAGGTATAACAAACTTGCCGATCCTGGAGGTATTGGTTTCTGTAGAAGATCATCTGGTTTTAAAAATACTCCCAAGCGGCAATTCAGGAACAGGACTATCCTCACCACTTTCCAATATGCACGAGGCATCCACCAAGTTTTCATCAATAAGCACTTGAATGCTTTGTTTAAACGTATGCATCTGCTCACGCATTCCGGTTTCCATATAGCCGTGAATTTCAGAGATCCGCTGCTGACGGATAATATTGCGGATCGCTATAGTTGCAATTAGCACCTCTGTTGCGACCACCATCCCGGTCCCATCAGTCTTTTTATACAAACGCTGAGAGCAGACAGCCTGCAGGGATTGAGCAAGCTGAACGCGGATCAAGGCCTGCTTTTCCACGTCAAAAACATCCAGCAAACGCGTTATTGCCTGTACAGACGTGCCGCTATGAAGCGTCCCAACAACTAGATGGCCAGTTTCGGCGGCCCGAATAGCCAAAGCAATACTTTCGAGATCGCGCAATTCCCCTATCACAATAACATCAGGATTTTCCCGTAAAGCGCTCTTTAATCCGTCACTAAAAGAAGCTGTGTGTAACCCTATTTCACGCTGATGGACCAACGAACGTTGGTGGGCAATAAAATATTCCACAGGATCTTCAATGGTTATAATATGCCGTTCTTCTTGCTGGTTAATTCGATTGATAAAGGAAGCCAATGTTGTTGACTTCCCACTGCCAGCCGGGCCGGTTATCAGGATCAATCCGTGCTTTAAATTAACCAGATCTTCAAAGACCGGTGGTAAACCAAGCTCTTTCAATTCCGGGATCTTATAAGGAATTGGCCGGATAGCTATGGTAATGCCTGTCTGGTGTCTAAAAATATTTAGACGAAAACGGGAACATCCTGGAACATCCAATCCCAAATCCACTTCTTGACCACCTTGGTAGTCTTTTAACTTTTGTGGCGGCAGAATGGCGCTTATTATCTTGTTAAATTTTTCTGTGCTTAAGGCATTTTCTATCGAACGTTTAAATGTTCCATAGATCTTAAAAACCGGCTGTTCTCCGTCTGAAAGAAAAAGATCGGAAGCATGCAAATTAACCGCCTCATTTAACCAGGGAAAAAGTCCGCATTCATTCAACTGATTTAAATTAAATTTCGTTTTCAGCTGGGCAGCGGATAATATTATAGGGGCATCAAATTTAGCACGTGCTTTGTCCGTTAACAGTGGAACCAGTAGATTCGAATGATCCTCACCTTCAAAAGTGATCGGAGCGCGTCGCCCAGTTTGATTTGGCGAACTCCACCGGTTCTTTACTTCTACATCCATTGTTGAATTAGGCATAATGGTATGTTAGGGTGAGGTCAAAAATTATCAATTGTACTGAGGTATAATAAAAGTGTAACAACCTGTGATCATACTTTCAAAAAGTTATAAAAAAATCCCGATAGTCCCTCAATTATTATCCGGGGCTATCGGAATTATTTTTACGACTTTCTTCCTAAAACGGCTTCCTCTACAGCATCCTAAACAACATCTTAAACAGAACGTTGTCGTCTTGCCTTTACTAGGCCAATAAGGCCCATTCCAAGAAGCGACATCGTTGCTGGTTCCGGAGTTGCTAATGGAGTTTCAGACGGAACAAACCCAGCCGGACCATCGGTACTTGTCGATGCAATCCCGGCACCCAGAAGCTGAGTCGAACCATTCTGGTAAGACGGCGCATTAGTTTGGATCCAGAAGTTTCCGCTCGACTGGCCCGGGTTAACCGGGTTATCTAACCATCCGAACGTAACAACATCACCATTCCCGTTGCTGCGATCCATACCATTCACTGACGGAGTGCCCGCTTGGCCTCCTACCATCAACGCATCTGCACTGACAGTATAGCCGGAATAGTTCAGGGTCGCTAACTGAGTAATAGCATCTTTAGAACTGATGTTATTTGAGAAGCTATACTCAAAAAGCATGCCTGTCGTATTCTTTAGAACAGTCTCGGTCAAAGTCCCCGTATAATATACCGTATTAGTAATATCAGTACCGGTAAACGGGTCTGTAATGGATGTTACGTATGTGCCTGCTGGAGCTGCTGCTCCGCTAGGAGCAACGTTCAAAGCCCCCGGCAGTAACACTTCCGCGTTCGCACTGCAAGCTGTTCCGATAAGGAACAACCCAACCATGATCGTCATTATTATATTTTTCATATTTTTACCTCCTTCCTTTAATTATTTTTTGCTTATTTAAACAATAAGCAAATCAGTTAAAACTAACGGGTTTCCCGCTCAACCTGCTTTTAATGACTACCGGGGAAACGTTTCCTTTTGGTATAATGGCATATTAGGAGATAACCAAAATTGAATCAATTGTACCTAGGTATATGTTCCGACCTTATTCCTTTTTGCTGATTTCGGGAGTATTGGTGTCGGTCTTTCCTTTTTTTAAATCTTCTTTTGTTTTTTCAGCGAATAGCCCATACTTTTTCTGGATCTTTGCCAAATCCTCATCCGTGAGCTTTTCAATATCCATCATTTCGTTATGGGCACCTTTCGTCGCACGGATGATCTCATCAAGCTTAAGCTGGATCGCAATGGTATGACGATTTTGACTATTTTGAATGATAAACAGCATGATGATGGAAACCACTGCTTCGAAGGTACTGAACATGAGATACCATGTGACACTAAAATGAAGCGGAAGTCCGGCTATCGCCCAAACTAAAATAATTAAAAACACCGAAAAAACCACATACGATTGTGCCGCTTTGTCGGAGATCCATTTTGTGACTACGGAAAAATATTCCACAGAAAATTATCCTCTAAAAATATCAAAGGGTTCGATCTTGAGAACCTTGCGCACTCCGATATAACTTGATATGGCAGCAATCACGATCACCATGCCAAAGGCCATTCCTAAATTTTCGAATGTGATGATCGCTGCATAATTAGGCATCCTAGCCCTAGCAATCGTGATCATCAGTGTCACCAGGCCTATCCCCAGCCCGTAGCCGGTCAAAGCTGTAAAGGCAGCCATGAACAGGATCATATAAACAAGCTCTCGTCCCTTGGCTCCGATGGCCTTAAGGGCGCCAAATTTCTCAAGGTTCTCCAGAATAAAGGTATAAAAGGTCTGCCCTGAGATCGACAGTCCAACAATAAAGCTGATCACTGTCATCAGCAGGATATTGGTACCAATACCTGTTTTGTAGGTATAATAATCGCTGGTATTCTTATTAAATTCATCCTTGGTCAAAGCGACATAGCCAAGCTTGCTAACTTGTTTTTTAATATCGGCTATAGCAGCATCATTTTTGGGTTGAACTAATATATAAGAAATAGTAAAACGCGTCGTAGGAAGATATTCGATGGCGCGGTTATAGGTTGTGTAAAGCGTTGGTACGCCGTTTAACCCGTTCGCAGCAACCTTGGCAATGCCCACGATCGTGCCACGATGGTCATTGAGCTCAAAGGAAGTGCCGATCTTCGGTTTTTTTAACTTTTCAAATTCAGCATCTCTGACAACGATGAACGTGTTGTCAGCATAAATATCCTTAATATTCCCTACTTCAAGCTGGGGCCGGCCAAACAGGCTGCTATCATCCAGGCCGATAACAGTTACACCTTGATAGGTGCCATCAACGAGTTTGACTGATGCTCCACCAATAAAGATCGGCACCGCGTAGCTGACCCCATCCATGCTGCGCACGGCATCCAGCACATAATTAGGCATTGGGATCGCAGAAGTCGGCGTATTGACACCCGGGTCCATGACCCACATCGATGCCCCGACATTGGTGACAGTTGAATAAGCACGGTTGAGAATACCGGCGAACATCGCGGTCATTTGCATCATTAAAAAGACCGCAAAGGTGATCCCGATCAAAAGCGCGAAAAACTTAGGCTGGTCATTGACCAGGAGTTTGAATCCAATCCGCAAAATACCACTGTATTTCATATTATCCCTGTTCTAGCTGTAATTTTATACGGGCGGGTTTGGAACCCTTCCCTAGGCGTTCCACCAGCCACCACCTAGCGCTACAAACAATGCAACGGTGTCTTGATAACGCTTGGCTACGGCCTGCAGATAAGCAATACTCGTCTCTTGGTATTGCACGTCAGCCGTTAACACAGCCAAATAATCAACTAAGCCCGCACGATAATTGCTCTGTAACAGCTTGAGCGCTTCTCCTGTGGCCTGCTTCGCTTCAACCCTGGCCTGCAATGCTTCGGCGTCATGTTCCAACGCCTTTAAGGAATCCGCTACTTGTTCAAAAGACCCAAGAACAGTCTGCCGATAATTGGCCCGAGATTGTTGATACGCATTGATAGCAGCTCTCCTGCCGAACCATAAAGTCGTCCCCTGAAATAAAGGGATCGTGGCCACCGGGCCAATGCTCCAGAATTTGCCGCTAGCTACCGTAAGATTGCCAAAATTCGTTCCTGAAGTGCCGAAGGTGCCGTTTAAACTAAAACTGGGGAACATCAGCGCGGTAGCTATACCGATCTTGGCACTGGCCGCATGCATTTGAGCTTCAGCCGCTAAAATATCGGGACGCTGATTGACAAGATCAGACGGCAAGCTTACCGGTAAATTAACCGGCAGTGATAATCCATTTAAATTGATGCGCGGCAAATCAGCCTGAGATGGAAATTCACCTTCCAAGGTCGCTAGCAGATGTTCTGCTTGGGCTAAATTCTGTTCGAGGGGTGCTAATAAGGCTTGGTTGGCAGCGATCAAACCATCTTGGCTCAACACATTCGCATATGGACTTATACCGGCACGGGCCTGTGCTAGAGTCAAACGAAGCATTTCTTTCTGTAACTTGATAAGGTGTTTGGTAGCATGAACTTCTTCTGCGTAAGCCGCACGCGCAATGCTTGTGTTAACGACATTAGAAGTCAAGATAAGATATGCTGCCACATTCTCATAACGCTGATAATCCGCCTGGGCACGTAAACTTTCCACAGAGCGACGCGCACCACCAAATACATCCATCGCATAACTAACACTGCTGCTGAAGGTAACAAGATTAAAGATCTTTCCAGATGTTTGTACACCTTGCGACAGAGATGAAGTACGTTGTCGGCTAGCTCCGGCTTCGGCCTGAATTTGCGGAAAAAACACCCCATAACCTGCACGCATATTGTCCTGGCTTTGGCGTAAACTGGCCTCAGAGGCCTGAAGGGTCGGGTTGTTATGGATAGCCTTATTGACTACAGCGTCAAGCTCAGGCGACTTAAAAAGCTGCCACCAGTTGGCAACGAGCATATTACTGGGGATAAAATGTTGCGTCTGACCATTTGCTGCAAGATTGGCTTCAGTTAGCAATTCGTGGGTGTATCGATCCGTATCAGGAGGTGCCGGGCGAACGAAATTGGGACCCACTGCGCAGCCGGCAAACATCGCTAGAATTATAAATAATTGGGCAGGTTTGGAACACCCTATTTGGGCAGCTTTGGAACCTGCCCCTACGGATTTATTCATTATTTTCTTTCTGATTTGTTGGGCTGTTGCTGCCTATGTATACGTCGACCATTTGACCGGGATAGACTGGCAAGTCCTTTTTCTCGAATTTAAAGATCACCGGCAATACTCGCAGATCAACCTGTTCTTGTTTTTCATTAGACAGCTCAATCTTAGGCGAAACAAACGGCTGGACTCGAACAAACTCCATGGGTACTTTAATATTAGTGCCGGTAATCGACATCTCTGCTTTAATATAATACGCTGAAGGCAAGCGTGAGACCAAGATCTCATCGACATAACAACGAACAGCCAAATATTCTTGAGGAGCTCCTATGATTACTAACGGATCAAACCCCTGAGTGTAGGAATCGTACGCCCCCTGAGATGACACGTAGCTGCCTCTTGCCGCATTAAGCACCAGCACGACTCCGTCAAAAGGAGCTGCCAGGGTGTATTTCTTCAAAAGCGCATTAGCTGCCTTTAGCGCGGCTATTGCTTGATCCGCCGTATCTTTTGCAGTATCCAGCACGTCCTTGCTTATGGATTTTGGATCAATATTATAAGAAGCAAGGTCCTTGTCATACTGATCACGATCCACTTTTAACGTGGCTTGAGCCAACTCTACATTTGCTCTCTGTACAGAATCCTCGATCGTAAACAACACTGTGCCGGCTGACACCTGCTGTCCCTCATGTACCAGCACCTTGGTAATAGGACCAGATACTTCTGGATAAATATTTATATTTTCACCGCTTGGCTGATAGCTCTCGACAATACCATTGGCAAAGATCCCTGAAGCGTAGGGGTTACTGATCGGAGTAAAAACCGGTGGCTGAGCTTTTCTTTGAATTCCAAAAAAGTAGGCAGCAATAAGTCCTGCCAGCAGCCCTATTATAGCCAAGCCAAAGATAAATCTGTTCCTGCTATCCGATCTAGGATGGACAGCTATCTTGGTTTCAGTTTTAGATTCGTTTATTTTTGGTTCAGCTACCTTGGCTTCAGGCTTAGGATCTACTGCTTTGGCTTCAAGTTTAGGATCAGTTGCTTTATCTTCAGGTTTAGGCTCGTCGGTTTTCATTCGTTCCCCTTGGTTGTTCCAGTAAGATGTCCGTCTTCCATATGAAGGATCCTATCCGCATACTCGTTGATACGCGCATCATGGGTAACGATCAAAATGCACCGGCTTTTGTTGAGAATTTTCTCTTTAACGAAGGCAATGATCATCTTGCCTGTATCACCATCCAGAGAAGCTGTTGGTTCGTCAAGTATCAAAATTTCCGGTTTACTAATGATCGCACGTGCGATCGCTACCCGCTGTTGCTCACCCCCAGAAAGTTTCACCGGCAAAATATCACCCTTGTTCTTAAGGCCAACGATTTCCAGGTATTCTCCGGCCTCTTTAACTGATCCATTCCAATTCTGCTGCTTAAGGATCAAGGGGATCGCTACATTCTCTGCCGTGGTAAGTCGGGGGAAAAGATGATAATCCTGAAATACAAAACCAATGGTGTGCAGACGAAAATCTGCCAACTGATCATTGTTAAGGGTCCAGATATCATCCCCCTTGACTGTCACCTTACCTTCATTGGGTCGCAGGATACCGGAAATGATGCTAAGCAAAGTGGTTTTGCCGCTACCTGATGGTCCGACAATGAACAGCATCTCGCCAAAGTGAGCGACGAAACTTACCTTATTCACAGCTACCATCCTGGTTTCACCCTCGCCAAACCATTTAGTCAAATCAGTTGCAACAATCGCTTCATTTTCCATAAAAGGTCAATCCATATAAATGCGGAAATCCACCAATTTATTTTTCGGCCTGATTGTGGGCTTCGAGGAACCATAGATTCTTATCCACACCTCGTGAAATTTCAGTAAAAATATCTGCAGTCGCAGGATCATTTAATTCGCTTGCCTGATGAATAGCCGCGCGAATCAGTTCTCCATATGTCGCCAGAGCATGTGACAAAGCTTCAAGGTGTTCTTTTCCTGTAGTATTATTTAAAGCATAATCCGGCAAGCTGGTGCGGGCCGCCGTAACCTGGATCGTACCTTGCGCAACACCGCCAAATTGAACTATACGTTCGGCAATAAGATCCGGATATCCATTAGATTCTCCCGCAATCTTGTCAAAAAGTTCATGCAGTGCAATAAAATTCGGTCCTTTGACATTCCAGTGAGCTTGTTTGGCCTGAATGGCCAAATCGATCGAATCAGCAAGCCTGTCCTGCAAGATGGTCTCCACCTGTATCCTGATCTTTTGGGCCAATGAATTTTTAGTATGGAACAACTGCTCTTTTTCCTTGATGATCTCAACTTCTTTTGAAATTTTCATAAATGCTCCGATCTTTTTTTATATTAACTTCATAGAAAATTAACTTCTAAAATGGCGAAATACTTTCAATATTCCTCCAACTTTGCGCTAAGTGAGGATGGTCAACAGCGATCTTTATTTCTAAGGTCTTAAACTCAGCTAAGAAACCTTTTACTTCTGAAACCAATCCTTTGATCTTCTCGAGCTCTGTATGATGAAGCCACACGCCATCGCAGTTTGAACATTGCTGAATGTTAATGTCTTTAAATTTCGCAGCTTGCAAATCATTCTGACAATTCGGACATTTCATAACTTCCTTTCTACGATCCAGAATTTACTGCCGTAAAATCAGCATCGATAATATCGTCTTTTTTGTCAGGATTTTCATCTTCTTTAACAGGAGTGTCCTGGCTTTGTGCTTGAGCCTGGGAAGATGCTTGCTGCTTACTATCAGTAGCCTTATAGGCTTCTTGCGCTAGTTGCTGCGCCATTTTCTGCAAGGATTCCATGCCGCGTTTGATCTTATCCGCATCCTTACTTTTGATAGCACTCTTGAGACTGTTCAACTCCTGTTCAATATTACCCCGGTCAGTATTGGAGACTTTATCCCCATATTCCTTAAGAGATTTCTCCGTTGAGTACACCAGCGTATCCGCCTGATTTCCCAGCTCTACTTCTTCTTTTTTCTTTTTATCCGCATCTGCATACTTTTCGGCGTCTTTGACCATCTTTTCGATCTCTTGATCCGATAACTTGGTTGAAGCCGTGATCTTGATCGACTGTTCTTTTTCTGTTCCCTTATCTTTAGCGGTGACGTGAACGATACCGTTGGTGTCAATATCAAAAGTGACCTCGATCTGGGCAGTTCCACGCGGTGCCGGGGCAATGCCAACTAAGTCAAACCGGCCTAATTCGGTATTGTCACTGACCATCTGACGTTCACCCTGCAGAACGCGAATAGTCACAGCTGACTGATTATCTTCAGCTGTTGAGAAGATCTGGCTTTTTTTAGTTGGAATAGTGGTATTGCGATCGATCAATTTGGTCGAAACGCCGCCCATAGTCTCAATGCCTAAAGATAAAGGCGTCACGTCTAATAACAAAACTTCTTTGGCTTCCCCGCGAATGATCCCTGCCTGAATTGCGGCACCTAAAGCCACGCACTCCATAGGATCAACACCGCGTTCGATCTTTTGCCCTACTTCTTTCTCTAAAAATTGTTGAACAATAGGCATACGTGTCGGCCCACCTACCAAAATAACCCGGTCAACCTTGACGTCATTGCCCAACTTAGTGCTGGCATCCTTCAAAGCCTGGCGCACAGGACCACGACAACGATCGATGATAGGAGCGACCAAACTTTCCAATTTCGCGCGATCAATGGTCAAAGTCAAATGCTTCGGACCATTTGCATCCGCCGTAATGAACGGCAAATTAATATCGGTCGAGATGGTACTTGAAAGTTCAACCTTGGCTTTTTCCGCGGCTTCGCGTAAACGTTGAAATGCCATCTTGTCATTCTTAAGATCAATTCCGCTTTCTTTCTTGAATTCATTAATAATATAATCAATCAGCACATTGTCCATATCGGTCCCGCCAAGCTGATTGTCTCCGCTCGTGGCTATTACTTCAAACGTGCCGGCTTTTTGTTCTTTATCCCATCCCATTTCAAGAATAGTGACATCAAGCGTGCCTCCGCCAAGATCAAATACCATGATCTTTTGTTCCTTCCCAATCTTATCCACTCCATAAGCTAAACAAGCCGCAGTCGGCTCATTGATGATACGTAAAACTTTTAATCCCGCAATCTCACCCGCGTCTTTGGTGGCCTGGCGCTGATTATCATTGAAATACGCCGGAACCGTGATTACGGCTTCATCAATCGTTTCACCCAGATATTTTTCCGCATCCGCTTTGATCTTTTGCAGAATAAAAGCACTGATCTGTTGCGGCGTAAACTCCTTGCCCATCACTTTAAATTTAAAATCAGTTCCCATTTTGCGTTTAGCTGCGTATATCGTGCCTTCCGAATTGATCGGGGCCTGACGACGGGCAGGCTCCCCTACTAAGCGCTGACCATCTTTGGTAAATGCCACAAATGATGGGAATGCTTTACCCGAAGCTACCCCAGCGCCTTCGGCTGACGGGATAATGACCGCACGTCCGCCTTCCATAACTGCGGCTGCTGAATTCGAAGTTCCTAAATCAATGCCAATTGCTTTTCCCATATGCACATCCTTTTTTAATAATGTCTAAATTGATATTGCTATATTAGGTGGGGCTTTGAAATGATTCAATTGTACCGAGGTATAACACCTCTATGCGATCTTGAGATGATCGAGCACTGGGACTTTGGCAAAATCCAGAATGAATGCATAGATCACTGCGGCCATGAGTACTCCGCCAACAACAAATATCGACAAAGGTGCCATGGCAATGCCGCAGGTTGCAAGTACGGATGCGATCAGCAGGTCAACAACTGACGATCCTATCAACCACAAGCTGGGAAGAGAAGACCAGAAGTGTTGACGTTCCCGATTTAAATAAGTGGTTGCCTGATTACCAAATGCGAGGACTACAAAAGCCAAAGTTTGTAACGTTTCAATGCCAAGCCCCAAACAGAACTTACCTACGGCCATAACTAACGTGCAAAAAACAAGCTCAGAGATCCCCATGAAGACCCCCGCAACGGTCAATGCCCCTATACGCCATACATTTGGTTTTGGAGATGGCCGCACATTATCTGTGGTCAAGGACATCCCCAAAAGATCACCGGTAAGCATGAGAATGACCATCAGCATCGGAGTCAAGATCGCATGTCCGGTCATAAGCAGACCCACCGCAAGGAAAAGGACCTTCATGGTTTTACCGGTAATCGAATTTAACGCATAGGTCAAGATGCGCTGAAACGTCACGCGGCCGACTTTTACCGCTGAAACGATACCACCCAGCCCGGGGGTTGTCAGTACCATACCAGCCGCTGATTTGGCAACATCAGTTGCGGTTGACACGGCGATCCCCATCTGCGCCTGGCGTAATGCCGACGCATCATTGGCACCGTCACCACACATACCAACGATATGATCACTTTTCTGAAACTTTTTAACAAGATCATACTTTCCTACCGGTAGAATACCTGCGAATACAGAATCCGTTCCATCGATCCCTATCGATTTAGCCACGATCGCTGCCGTTACCGGAGCATCGCCTGTTAACATGATGGTCTTCACACCTAATGTGCGCAACTGAGCAATTAACGCTGATGAATCTTCTCGAGGAGGATCGCTCAGGGCAATAATCCCCGCGAGTTTCATTGCGGCAGGCATACCCACCGCGACCGCCAGCACCCGAAAGCCCTGTGCTTCCAGTTGATTTGCAGCTTCCAGCGCATCTGTCGATGATGGGATGAGACCCATGACTACAACAAAGGCACCCTTCACGACACGTAGCAGAGAGCCATTGAGGTCAATCAAATTCGCCTCAGACATCTTCGTGGCGGGATCAAAAGGTATAAATTTACTTAAGTTTGGTAGATCTAAAACAGTAGCCTTTACACAGGCCATGCGAATGGCGGCGTCTACCGGATCCTGCCCTCCATCCGAGCTGGCAAGAGCGGCCAATCCCAAAACATGTGCTTCGTCAAAGCCAGGCATAGGGTGTACCGAGGTCACCTTCAGCTCGTTCTTTGTCAGCGTACCTGTTTTATCTGCGCATAAGATATCAATACTTGCCGCTTCATCTACAGCAGAAAGCCTGGTTGGGAGAACGCCCAAATGTGCCAGCGCCTGCGCACCAAGCGCCGCCGCAAGAGTAAAAGTAGCCGGCAAAGCTACCGGGATCGATCCTAAAACTGCGGTTAACACCAAAGGAACAATTTCAGCCCAAGGCAGTTTAAGAACATAGGCATATCCCACTAATATTACAATGAGCACACCATTGAACATGGCGAGATTACTCACCACCTTTAAAACAGCCTTCTGTTGGGAACTTTCGACATGCGCACTGCGAACTAACTGGGCAGTTGACCCAAACTTTGTACGCGGTCCGGTTGCCGTAACCTCTGCCACAGATTCGCCGCGGCGGACCAGGGCTCCTGCATAGGTGTGCAAGCCTGGTCCTGCTTCGATGGGAACGGATTCTCCGGTTAACAGGGATTGATCAAGCAAAATTTCACCCTTGATCAAACGTACATCGGCCGGAACCACAGCACCTAGAGATAATTTTACAATATCTCCAGGCACTACTCCAACAGCAGGTATGACCATCCAAACATTATCGCGACGTACCGACGCGTTCAGGGCAAGCCGCGACTTCAATGCCGCTAAAGTTGCCTGAGCTCGTCCTTCTTGGAAAAACCCTAGAACAGCATTAAAAACCAAAAGAACCGCAATGATCGCCGCTTCAACGTACTTGCCCAGAACAAGCTCCAGCATGATCGCAACCTCAAGCATCCATGGAACCGGCGCCCAAAACTTAGTTAACGCTATTTCTAACGGATGCAGTGCCGTTTCGGGCATTGCGTTTGGTCCGAACTTTTCTAACCTGCGGCGAACTTCTTCACTGGTGAGGCCGATCGTTTCATCCATAGCATCATACGACCTTCCCTTCTTGAACTACCTTAGTATATTAAATTCTCGGATTCGCCGCTCGTACTTCAAGTGGTGCATTTTCTTCATACTCTTTGAAATTTTCATTAAACATTTTGGCCAATTGGCTCGCTTTCTTGTCATACGCATCAGGGCTCTTCCATGTCTTACGCGGATTTAGAACTCCCTCAGGAACACCGGGACAATTTATAGGAATGGAAACACCAAAGATCGGATCTATTTCGGTCTTTATGTCCTTTAATTGTCCGGAAAGAACGGCACTGACCATGGCACGCGTTAATGCAAGTTCCATTCTTTTACCTTCCCCGTAAGGCCCACCGGTCCAGCCAGTATTGACCAGCCATACATCCACCTTATGTTTGGCGATCTTCTCCCCCAGGAGTTTGGCATAGGTCATTGGAGCAAGAGCCATGAACGGCGCACCAAAACAAGAACTAAATGTCGCTTGAGGTTCTTTAATGCCTGCCTCTGTTCCAGCTACTTTAGCGGTATAGCCGGAAAGGAAATGATACATCGCCTGCGCTGACGTAAGACGGGAAATTGGCGGCAAAACCCCAAAAGCATCACATGTAAGCATAATAATATTTTTAGGATGTCCTCCTTTTCCGGTCAATGTCATATTCGGAATATGTGATATAGGATATGCTGCACGGGTATTCTCCGTTAATGAAGCATCATCAAGGTCTATATGACGCGTTTGTGGATCGATCACGGCATTTTCAATAAGCGTTCCAAAACGGCGTGTCGTATCAAAGATCTCCGGTTCATCTTTCTTGGATAATCGGATCACCTTGGCATAACAGCCGCCTTCAAAGTTAAAGACCCCATCATCACTCCAGCCATGCTCGTCATCACCGATCAATGTGCGATCCATCGTTGCCGATAAGGTGGTCTTCCCGGTCCCGGAAAGCCCAAAGAACACAACAACATCATTTTCATCCTTCCCGTAATTAGCAGACGAATGCATGGTCATGACTCCCTTTTGAGGTAAAAGGTAGTTCATCATCGTAAAAATGGCTTTCTTGATCTCCCCCGCATAACCTGTGCCTGCGATCAAGATCAATTTCTGGCCAAAATGGACTAAAATAAACGCGTCTGAGTGCGTCCCATCAAGCTCAGGTTCCGCATGAAAATTAGGAGCATGAAGTACCGTAAATTCCGGGATATGGCGTTTTAACTTTTCCTCATCTAATTCACGAATAAACATATTACGCGCAAAGAAAGCATACACCGCCCGTTCAGTAATCACCCGGATCGGCATGCGAAACCGTTCATCAGCACCGACATAGCAATCATCAACAAAAATATCCTTACCTTGAAAATAAGCTAACATACGCCGCTTAAGGGCCTCAAATTTTTCCGATCCAAACGGGCGATTAATTTTCCCCCAATAGATCAGATTTTCACTAGAGGGTTCCTTGACAAAAAACTTGTCCTGAGGCAAACGCCCCGTATACCGTCCTGTTTCTACCACCAGGGGCCCTAAATGAGCTATTTTCGCTTCATGTCGGCGTATCGCCTCTTCATAAAGAACCGGTGTCGATAAATTCCAATATGCTTGACCGGTATTATCTAGCCCCATTTGCTTCAAACTTGCTTGTTTGCTTTCAACCGGTGTAACCATCATCAATCCTCCCTTAAATTAAATACAAGCATCATTGCTTACATAAATAAGTATTTTAAGGAAGGCTAAGAATGAATCAATTGTACCGAGGTACAATAAAAGACGATCGATGGATAAAGATTTCTCAGACCATCTAAAGCATAGAAAACCAACATTGCAGTTACAGCAACTAGACTAAAAAGAAAATTTATTGTTATACCTTGGTATAATTGATTCATTCTTGGCCCATACTTATAATATTAGAATACAGTTATGAAATTGCAGCTTAAAGAACAGTCTTGTCAATCGTGGTAAGATGAGATTGTCCGGTAAGTGCCCTTATGAATAGTTTAATTATAAAAAGGAGAAAAATATGTCCGTAAAAATACTAGGGATTTTTGTTTGCATCGCTTCGATTGTTTCCCTTCAAGGGTGTGTTCATCGTCCGGATACACAAACTACAACGGTTTATCAACAACCGGCGAGTGATACAGTTACTACGCAAACTACAAAAGTTTATCATGAACAACCAGCGAGCGATACTGTTGTCACAACAACCCATCCAAATTAATAACAGATTAGTTTAATAAGTCTGACAGCTCACCATTAAGATGTATTTAGGTGAGCTTGTCTTTGCTGTCGTAGCTGTTTTTAGTGTTTACGAATGCTAAAAAAATCGATGAATTATTCTTTAACTTTTCTGGCCAAGTAGATCTGCGGTCTCATTAACACTTGCCTTCCCTAAAATTTCTGCCGCGAACATTTCTGCCTTCCGGGCATCTAAGCCTACGATACACTGCTGGATTTTTGGCAAATAACGGGCATCCAGACTGAGCTTGCGGATACCAATGCCGATCAAAAAAGGAATATACCGCGGATCATGGGCCATATCTCCGCATACCGAAATATCCCGTTGGTATCGTTGGGCGGCATCTACCACTCGCTTAATACCACGCAGGATCGCGGGATGATGTGGGAAATAACAATCTGCAACCTTTTCATTCGTACGGTCTACGGCCAGCATGTACTGGATCAGATCATTAGTGCCAATGGAAAAAAAGTCTGCCTGCAAAGCTAATTCATTAATGACCTCCAGGATCGAAGGAACCTCGATCATAGCACCAATGAAAGGCTTGGGATTATGCGGCTTCCCCTCAGCCTGAAGTGCCGCGACTGACTTCCTGACCAGGTCCCGTGCAAGAACAAACTCTTCGACTGATGAGATCATCGGGAACATGATGCGAACGTCAGTATCAAAACTTGCCCGCAAGATCGCCCGTACCTGGCAAATAAAAATATCCAAATGCTTGAGTGAGAACCGGATCGAACGTAGACCTAAAAAAGGATTCGCTTCTTTACTATTATCATAATACGAAAGCATTTTATCTCCTCCGATATCAAGCGTGCGGAACGTTATTTCGCGGCCTTTCATATCCTCGACCAGATGTCGGTAAATGACGAACTGCTCCTCTTCGGATGGAAAATCACCACGTAGCAAAAATGGAAACTCGGTACGGTAAAGCCCTACCCCCTCCGCCTTAAAAGCCTTGGCAACACTGATGTCTGCCAAAATGTTGATATTCGCAAGCAGGACCACCTTTGCGCCATCCTTCATACGGGTTTCGGCCAAAAGCCCCTTCTGGATACGATCGACATCAGCGTGAGCTGCTTGCCTTTTTTGAAAAGCACAAATGACCTCGTCTGATGGTTCGATAAAAATATTTCCCATAGCACCGTCAAGCAAAATACTCGATCCATTCTTTATATTCAAAAGCTGCGGTTCGTCAACGATCACGAGCGGGATATTGAGTGACCGTGCCAGGATGGCCACATGGGATGTGACACCGCTGGATAAAAGCACAATTCCTGCCACTTTTTGCAAGCTGAGCTTCAAGATATCCGACGGTAGAAGTTCGCGTACAATGACCACTTTCGCGGCATACTGATCATGGGTGTCGGAAGCCCCAACCATGTTTGTCAGGAGCCGACGTCCGACGTCGATAACGTCATACTTCTTTTCCCGCACATATTCGTTCGTCATCTGGTCAAAACGCGCTACATACTTCTGGACGATGGCCCGGACAGCATCCTGTGGAGCAATGCCTTTAGCAATCATCTCCTCTATGGCTCCTGTCATCGCTTGATCCTTAAGCATCATGATCTGCGCGGAAAAAATAAGCGCGACGACATCCAGCATTTTTTCTTCGACCGCCTTTTGCATCTCAAGTAGCTCTTTCTCGGTCAGTACGACCGCCCGGTGAAAATCATCCGCCGTAAGTGGTTTTCGGTCTTCAGGGACATTGAAGTCCCCCAGCGAGAGCGGAGCAAATACTACTGAATATCCAAAGGCAAATCCCTCAGCCCCTATTCGCCCTTGAACAACCTTGAGCTGTGTGGGTTTCGACTCAACGACCGGATTGGTCTGGGGATGATCAAAGGAAAACAACAGCTTTGCCATCTCGATCGTGGTCACCAGCGGTGAAGTGATAGCAGTGAGGATATTGACGTCTTCATCAGAAAAATAATCTCTTTTTACACTCTGGAGCATTATCACTCCGATACGGTTGGTTCCACGCAGGATCGGGATTGCCAAAAACGAGCAATATTTTTCCTCTAACGAACCGGGAATAGGACGAAAACCAGGACGTCTTGTGGTATCCTTTTCGCAAACAGCACGCATCTCCTTGAAGGCGATCCCTGCAAGACCTTCACCGGGCTTGAGACGGACCTTGCCAAGAGAGCCTGTTCTAAGCCCCTTGCTGGCCTTAAGCTTTAGCATTTGTGTGTCGTCATCAAAAAGATACAGCAAGCAGACGTCAGCTTTCATGTACGATAAGACCATTTCAACGATGTTCTCAAGAAGGATTTTGAGGTTCGTAGCGTTAGTAAATAGCGCGTTCAGTTCGCTGATGTCCCTGACGATTTTGGGGTTGTTACGTTTCATTGGCATTCTTTATTTTAAGGGGAATTGTAAAATAAAAGGTTGCGCCGCGATCCGGATTATTCTTGGCATCCAAACAACCGCCATGCGCTTCAACAATGGAGCGGCTGATACACAAACCCATACCTAGACCATCTGGCTTACTGGTAAAGAAATGAACGAAGATCCTTTTTATATTCTCTGCTGGAATGCCGCACCCTGAATCTTTTACTTCAACCATGATCGTGTTGGTATCTTGAAAAGATGTCCTGATCAATAATTCACCAGAATCACTACTATCATCCATTGCTTCTAAACCATTGCTGATAAGATTCAAAAGCACTTGTTGCAGTTGTATTCGATCGCCCTGGATGTGAGAGACTTTGCTATCCAACTCGAATTTAATAATCTTTTTCCTTCCACTGATATGGGTCATAATAAGCGAAACCGTATCTTTAATAAGAACATTGACATCAAGGGACTCGAATGTGGGTTTGTTCTTTTTTAACATTGACCGTAACTGCCGAATAACATCCGCAGCCCGCTGATCATCATCAATAATATACTTTAGTATTTCCTGTAATTGGGGTTCACGGCCAGCGAACATACGCTGGGCCGATTGAGCATAAGAAAGAATGGCCGTCAGCGGTTGGTTGATCTCATGCGCTAAAGACGAGACAAATTCCGCAAGCTTTCCCACCCTCGTGACATGCAAAAGCTCCTCACGCTGTTGTTGGATCTGTTCTTCCGCAACTTTCTCACGATCAGCCCCTTGCTTTAATTGACCTTCTTTGCTTTCTAGCTCATCGGTTTGCTGGCGAAACTGTTCTTCTGCAAGCTTCTCACGATCAACTCCTTGTTTTAATTGATTTTTCCTGATTTTTAACTCATCGGACGCAATCGTCATAAGCTCTTCACGGATCTGAAGCGCCTCCTCAAGCTCTCCTTGAGTTTTTTTAAGTTTGGCCATAAGTTCTTCCTGCTTTATTTTTTGCTGGTAAAGCTCAATGAATATGTTCACCTTGCTCTTGACCGCGTGGGTGTCGAGAGGCTTAAGGAGAAAATCCACCGCGCCGCTTTCATAACCCTTAAACAAGAAGCTTCGGTCTTTGGCTGTCGCGGTCACAAAGATAATCGGGATATTCTTGGTCTTTTTAGCCCCTCGCATAAGTTCAGCGAGTTCAAATCCGCTCATGCCTGGCATTTGCACATCAATGAGCGC
>Ga0302320_10009269_pt1 | contig 21193 bp, 16 predicted proteins | sample Bog_T0_3_FD_202130 | JGI IMG/M metagenome (GOLD analysis project Ga0302320, IMG submission 202130) | Peat permafrost microbial communities from Stordalen Mire near Abisko, Sweden - Bog_T0_3 | ecosystem: Environmental > Terrestrial > Soil > Wetlands > Peat | place: Sweden: Abisko, Stordalen Mire...
CATCGGCAACCAGTTCGCGCACACCGCCCGCATCCGTGGCCACAACCGGCTTGCCCATGCACATGGCTTCAGCCAGGGCCAGGGGCATGCCTTCCCACGCGGAACTGAGGACAAAGCCATCGGCAGCATCGAGGAGGGCGGGAAGGTCGCGGCGCAACCCCAGCCAGCGGATGGAATCGTCGAGCCCCAACTCGGCGGCCAGCGCACGGAGGGCCGATAATGCAGCGGCGCTTCCTTCTCCTCCAACGAATAATCGGACCTGGCGGGAACACGAGGCGCGGACCTGGGCGAAGGCGCGCAGCAGATTGGGATAGTCCTTGGCAGGCGTGAGACGGCCGGCAGCGAGCCAGAGAAAACCTGCGTCTTGCTTACCCGCGCAGATTTCCTCCCTCATGCGCGCGCGGCGGCCGGAATCGGGAACAAACTCGGTGCAGTCGATTCCGTTGAGGATGACAGTGCACTTCCCAGCGGGAACTGCGCGCATGAGGATGAAGCGATCCGCAACCGCCTGGCTGACCGCGGTGGTGCGGCGGCAAAGGCCATCGGTCAGGCGGTAGGCCATCATGCGATGCCGGCCTCCTTCATCGATGTTGTGGATGGTGGAAACGACCACCGGCTTAGGAACGAGAAGCCTGAGCAGCCGGGCAACGATGTTCGCGTGAAAGCTGTGGCTGTGCACCAGGTCGGGGCGAAAACCGCGAAGAAAGCGGCGCGCGCGGGCCATGGCGACGATAAGACTTCCAGGATTCCTGCGCATCTCGAGGCGGATGACCGGCAGGCTGGTGGGCCACTCCTGCTCGAGGCGCGGGCGCAGGACGAGGAGCGAGACCGCGTGGCCACGCCGGGACATGCGCTCAGCCAGCTCGAGCGCCTGGCGTTCCGCTCCGCCGATGCCCAGCGACGTGAGCACGTAGACGATCCGCATTGAAGTCACGAACCAGCTTACATCTCCACGAGCCGGCTACACATCCGCCGCAGAAACAAAAGAGCGAAGCGCCCAGCGCTCCGCTCCCATGTCCCAAAGAACACAGTGCATCAATAAAGTCTGAAGTTCACCTCGACTGAAACCTCTACCGCGACCGGCGTCTTGCCGTCCTTCAAGGCCGGCTTGAACTTGTACTGCCTGATCGCCTCGAGAGCTTTTTCGTCAAGACCCATGCCCAGCGCGCGAACGACATGCGGGTTCACCGGATTCCCATTCTTATCGACGATCAGCGAGATCACGCAGATGCCCTGGTACTTGGCCCGCCGCGCCTCGTCTGAAAATTCTGGATCGACGGCATGAATCACCACCGGATTGGAGATTGCGCCGCCGACTTGATACACTCCGCCGCCGGTATTGCCGCCGAATCCCGGCCCGTATCCATTTCCCTCACCCGAGCCCAGCCCGCCGCCGCTGCCCTGCCCCATTCCCCCGCCCGAACCCGTTCCGTTGGAAAGAATCACGTTCGCTGAGGTTTTCATGCCGATATTCGGCAGCATCGGGTTGTCGGGCAGTTTAATGTCCTTCTGTACATTGATGGCCGCGGGCATCGCAATCTTCGGCTTGTCGAAGGTCTGCACCTGCGGCGGCACTACCGGCTGCTTTTCAAGAAGCGGTAGTTTTCCCTTGCTGGCCTGCAAAATGCTCCTGTCGCCGCCTCCGCCCCCGCCGCCTGCCTTTTTAATATCCTTCGGAGCCTTGAAGTCGCCCACATCGATATTTGTTGCTTCCAATGTCGGCTTTACCGCTTCAATCACCTTCCGGCCCACGAAAAACAGGAAGATGAGCAGAATGATGATGTTCAATATGCTGGAGATCCCGATGGCCCAGGGATTCGCTTTCACGGCCATCCGGTCCGGTACCGGAATCGGCGTGGAGGTCAATACCAGCGGCGGCAGCTTGGGCGGGAAAAAGACGTCGCGAATGCTCTCGTAAAGCCCCTTCCAAATGGGCTTCTCCTCGAAAGCCGGCCCCAGAAAAGAATCCAGCCCGTGGCTCTCCACCGCGGCTGGCGGGGTTTCCGCCTCTGTCTGTGTCAGTAGCTCGTTTGCCATAGTTGTTGCCGGCTCGGCTGTCCTTGCCTGGCCAGAGCGGAGCTGACCCGCCTTCAGGCCCATCGTTCCATTATGCTTGACTGCGCCCGCACTTGTCTCGGACTGGAACCCCTCCTCAACCGGGGTCTCGACATCCACGGCCTCAAGTTCCACCCGCTTCAGCGCTCCCATAAACAATAGACGAGTACCACTTGCGGTTTGTTACCCAAAAAATCTATTCGCGCCATTTAAACTGGTAATTGACCAGTTTCTGAACCATCCAACGGAGTTACGATGCCCCCTGAGCCAGAGTTGAAGGCGACCCTCACTTTGCCGCAAACCGCCTTTCCGATGAAGGCCAATCTACCCCAGAATGAGCCGCTTCGGCTCGCCCGCTGGGCCTCGCTCGGCCTGTATGAGGAACTGCGCAAGGCAGGCCACGGACGCCCGGCTTACATTCTGCACGACGGCCCCCCTTACGCCAACGGCCCCATCCACCTGGGCCATGCGCTCAACAAAGGTCTGAAGGATTTCGTCGTCAAGTCGAAGACCATGGCCGGCTTTGACGCTCCCTACATCCCCGGCTTCGATTGCCACGGACTGCCTATCGAGATCAAAGTGGAAGAGAAGCTTGGCCGCAAAAGGCTGGAACTGCCCGTCGCCGAGGTGTTCGCAGCCTGTCGCGCTTATGCGCAGAAGTACGTCGATCTGCAAACTTCGCAATTCGAGCGCATTGGCTGCTTTGGCCGCTGGGACAAGCCTTACAAGACCATGGCCAGCGATTACGAGGCCCGCACCCTCGAAGCTTTTTACGGGTTCCTTGAGAAAGGGTTCGTTTATCGCGGGCTCAAGCCCGTCTACTGGTGCATCCACGACCGCACCACGCTGGCCGAGGCCGAGGTCGAGTACGAGATGCACACCAGCCCCTCGGTTTACGTGCGCTACCGGCTCACCTCGGACCCGTCGGCCATCGATCCGGCGCTCGCCGGCCGCCAGGTCTCCACCATCATCTGGACCACAACACCCTGGACGCTGCCCGCCTCTCTGGCCGTCGCCTTTCATCCCGGCTTCGATTATGTGGCCCTGGCCGCGGGATCCGAACCTGACGCCCCGGTCTACATCGTGGCCGCCGAACTCGCCGGCCAGGTAGCTGCCGCCTGCAAGCTTGACTCACCATCCGAACTCGCCCGCTTCAAAGGCGCAGTTCTCGATCGCGTAACCTTCCAGCATCCGTTCCTGGAACGCAGCATCCTCGGCGTGCTGGCGACCTACGTCACCTCCGACACCGGGACCGGCGCCGTTCACACCGCGCCCGCCCACGGCGTCGACGACTTCAATACCGGCCAGCGGTACAATCTCGACCCCACTTCTCGCGTCGATGCCGGCGGTCACATCCACGTCGATCCGGCGGCGTGGCCCTTCGCTGCACCGCCCGCCTTCGACGGCCTGAAGGTCTGGGCCGCCAATCCGGTCATCGTCGCCATGCTTGACGAGCGCGGGGCGCTGCTGGGCGGCTCCCAACTCGAGCACTCCTACCCGCACTGCTGGCGCTGCCACAATCCGGTTATCTTCCGCGCCACCGAGCAGTGGTTCATCGGCATGGAAACTCCCGTGAAGCGGGCTGACGGGACCGAAACCACCTTCCGCCAACTGGCAATTGAAGAGATCGACAAGGTGGTCTGGGATCCGGCCTGGGGCAAGGTGCGCATCACCAACATGATTGCCACGCGGCCCGATTGGTGCATCAGCCGCCAGAAGATCTGGGATGTGCCCATCGCCGTCTTTCTGTGCCAGCAGTGCAATCAGCCAATCGTCTCCGCGGAGTTGAACCGCGCGGTCGTCAGCCTCGTCGAGCGGGAAGGCATAGAGGCCTGGCGCACGCCCGCCGCGGATGCACTGCTGCCCGCGGGCTCAGTTTGCGCGCAATGCGGTGGCGCAGAATTCCGCAAAGAAACCGACATTCTCGATGTCTGGCTTGACGCCGGAGTCAGTTGGTTCGCCGTCTGCGAGGCCGATCCCGACCTCAAACAGGCCTATTCCGCCTTTCAAGACGGCGAGGGTGTCGAGGTCCTCTATCTGGAGGGCGGCGACCAGCACCGCGGCTGGTTCCACTCCTCGCTGCTCACCTCGGTAGCCCTGCGCGGCCGCGCGCCTTACTCGCATGTGGCAACCGCTGGATGGACGCTCGACGAACAGGGCCGGGCGATGAGTAAATCCCTCGGCAACGGCGTCGATCCGGTGGACATCGCCAACCGCCTCGGCGGCGAGATTGTCCGCCTGTGGGTCGCGTCCATCGATTTCAGAGAAGACATGGCCGCCAGCGAAAACCTCATGCAGCGCTGTGCAGACATCTATCGCAAGCTGCGCAACACGTTTCGCTTTCTGCTCGGCAACTTGAACGCCTTTGTCCCGAGCCGCGACCGCGTTCCCGAGGCGGAGCTCCTGCCGCTCGACCGCTATATGCTCGCCCGCACCCGTGAGCTGACCGAGAACATTCTCGACTGGTACGAGCGCTTCGAGTTTCATCGCGTCTACCATGCGGTCAACGACTTCGCCGTCATCGACCTGAGCAACTTTTATCTCGACGTGCTCAAGGACCGCATGTATACCTTCGCGCCCACCAGCCATGCGCGCCGTTCGGCGCAGACCGTGCTGTGGCAGGTGACTGAAGCGCTGGTCCGGCTGGTCGCGCCCATTCTCAGCTTCACAGCGGACGAGATCTGGGAGTATCTGCCTCCCGTCGAAGGCCGCGAGGTCAGCGTGCATCTGGCCCAATTTCCCAAGCCGGAAGAAGTCTTCTCAGAAGACCCAGCCGCACTTTTAGAAGAGTGGAAGCAAGTTTTTGAAGTCCGCGATTACGCTCTCAAAGAGCTGGAAGCAGCTCGTCAGGCAAAAGTTATTGGCAAGGCCTTGGAAGCGGAAATAGACATCACTCCGTCTAGACGAAGGGAACCTTTGCTGAAGAAGTACGTTGATAGTCTCAAAGAGATACTCAACGTTTCCCGCGTCACCTTGAAGGGTTCTTTGCCCGGCCACCACGGACAAATCATGTCTCTCGGCTCGACTCCTGCCGTCAGCGATAGCCAATTTGATCTTCGCCCCGCCTCCGGCCACAAATGCGCCCGCTGCTGGAACTTCATGCCCGAAGTCTCCGACTACGGCATCTGGCACAATGTCTGCACGCGCTGCCAGTCGGCGCTCAAGGAAATGGGCATCGACCCGCCCCAGCCGGAGGCCGCACAGTGACCTGGACCCCGCCCCGCCGTCTGCCCTGGCTGCTGCTCATCTCCGCTCTGATATTCACCGCCGACCGGCTCACCAAGAACTGGGTGGGCGCGCACGTGCGCATGGGCGGCGCCATTCCCGTCATCCCCCACGTCCTGCGCATCACGCACTGGACCAACGAGGGCGCGGCCTTCTCGCTCTTCGCCAACTCGGCCTCGCCGCACACCGTCCGCTGGAGCCTCATCGCCTTCACTGCTGTCGCCGCCCTGGTGGTTCTCATCCTCATGATCCGCATGGGCAGCCGCATCAACATCACCACCGTGGCCCTGGCCCTCATCTTTGCCGGCGCTCTCGGCAACGTCCACGACCGCATTCTTTACGGCTCGGTTGTGGACTTTATCGAAGTGCACATCTTCAGCTACCACTGGCCCGACTTCAACGTCGCCGACTCGTCGGTGGTCACCGGGGCATGCCTCCTGTTCCTCGAATCGCTGCTGCCCCACAAGAACCCGACGCCTTGACGCGCCAAATGCGTCAGGCTCCGGTTTTACTGGCCCCTCTCATCCCGATTAAGATCAGACTGAATGCCGCGCAGTTCTTACCGACGGCGCCCAACCGATTCACGAGGTATTTATGAAAAACATCTATGGATTTATGGCTCTCATTGGACTGGCTCTGACCCCGCTCGCGCTCTTGAGTCAAGCGCCTGCAACTGCGCCCGCGGCAACTGCGCCCCCGGCCGCTGCAAGTGACGCGGCAGCGTTCGCCACCATCCCGCCCGATCAGCAAGCCACGCCGGAACAGTTCGAAAAGCTCTTCGATGTCCTGCGCGTACGCGATCAGTTTCAGTCGTTCATGAAGATGATGCCCTCCATGGTTCAACAGCAGATCAAGTCGCATGCCAAGCAGGCGCAGGAGAGACTGCCCAGCGGCCAGCAACTCACCCCCGAGCAGCAGGCAGCCATCGGGAAGATGACCGACAAGTACATAGACAAGGCGCTCAATATCTACCCAATCGATGAGATGATCGCCGACATCATCCCCATCTATCAGCGCCACATCAGCAGGGCGGATGTAGACGCCATCATCGCCTTCTACTCATCGCCGGCCGGCCAGCGGATGCTGGCGCTGCAACCGGTGATCATGAAGGAGCTCATGCCGGTGGTAATGTCTCACGTCCAGGAACGTACCAGCGCGCTTACGGACCAAATGACAAAGGAAATGGACGCCTACATGAAATCGATCACGCCGCCGGCAACCGCTCCCGCCGCGAAATAGCACGCCGATGGCGAAGCCGCAGAGGGAATGCCAAGCGCCAGGGAACGATCGCCCGGTATTCAACGTATTACCTTGGGAGGCACGCGGCGATTCAATCCTTCAACCAGGGAGCGGCATGAGCGTATCGAAGATATTCGAAGTACTGTACTGGGCGTGGATTGGCTCCGAGATCCTGTTCCAACTGGTGATGCGCACCAGCCGCTCCAGCGGGAAGCTCAGGGACCGCGGGTCCCTCATGCTGATGCTGCCGGTGATCTTCGCGTCGGTGTGGGCCGCTTTCTGGTACGGCGATACGCATTCGCACACCATGCTGGGCGGTGCGGATTGGCTCAAGTCGGTTGCGCTGGTGCTGCTGGCCGCGGGGCTGGCCATTCGCTGGGGCGCGGTTCTCACCCTGGGGCTCTCGTTCAGCACCAATGTCGCCATTCATGCCACGCAGAAACTGCGCAGGACCGGCCTGTTCCACTGGATGCGGCACCCTTCGTACTCCGGGATGCTCCTCATCTTCGCCGCCATGGGAATCATGGAGCGCAACTGGGGCAGCCTGGCCATCGTCCTGGTGTTTCCCACCGCCGTGCTGCTTTACCGCATCCACGTCGAAGAGATGGCCCTGAGGGAGGCATTCGGCGACGATTATGTCGAGTACTCAAAGGTGACCAAACGGCTGGCGCCGGGCATTTACTGATCGTCAGATCGGTAAACTGCCCTATGCCGCATCCCACCCCCCTGCTGTCCTACAATGGATGGGTTGGTTGAGCGGCTGCTTCGGACGTGCTCTTCGCGCCGGCGGCCCAACCGGCGACTTCGAATGCGCCCACGGATCATTCCCCGGACGCTTCGCTCCACACCGTGAGGATTGATGATCATTCGCTTTCGTTCCTGCTCTGCGCGCACGGCTCTCGCTGCGGCGCTCGCCATTAGCTGTTTCGTTGCCGTCCGCCCCGTAAATGCCCAGCGGCTGCCAACCACCGTGGTCCCCACGCACTACACGCTCACCCTCACGCCCGACCTGAAAGCTGCCACCTTCTCCGGCGTCGAAAAAATCGACGTAAATATCAAGGAGCCGATCAAGTCCATCACCCTGAACGCCGCTGAGATCGCGTTCCAGTCCGTGACCGTTGATCGCAACGGCGCGCCGCAAGCCGCGAAAGTGGCTCTCGACAACGACAAGGAGCAGGCTACCTTCACCTTCCCGACGGCCCTGCCGGCCGGCAAGGCCACGCTCTCAATCCGTTATAGCGGCATCTTGAATAACGAGCTGCGCGGCTTCTATCTCTCAAAAACCGCTAAACGCAGCTACGCCGTTACGCAATTCGAGCCTACCGACGCGCGCCGCGCCTTCCCCTGCTTTGACGAGCCGGCCTTCAAAGCTGCCTTCGATGTTTCGCTGGTGGTCGACAGCGCCGATACGGCCATCTCCAACGGCCCCATCGTCTCCGATACACCCGGCCCCACCCCCGGCACGCACACCCTTAAATTCCTCACCACCCCCAAAATGTCCACCTACCTGGTCGCCTTTCTGGTCGGCGACTTCGAGTGCAAGAAGGATACGCAGGATAACGTGGACATCCGCGTCTGCTCCACTCCCGATAAAGTCGAGCTCACTGCCTACGGCGTCGACGTTGCCAAGTATGTCCTTCACTATTACAACGACTACTTCGGCATTCCCTACCCGCTGCCCAAGCTCGACCTGATCGCGCTGCCCGACTTTGAAGCCGGCGCGATGGAAAACTTTGGCGCCATCACCTTCCGAGAAACCGACCTGCTGCTCGATCCAAATCTGGCCAGCGTTACCAACAAAGAAAACGTGGCTGAGGTCATTGCCCACGAGATGGCGCATCAGTGGTTCGGCGACCTGGTCACCATGAAGTGGTGGGACAACATCTGGCTCAACGAGGGCTTTGCCACCTGGATGGAAAACAAGCCGGTGGCCGCGCTGCATCCGGAGTGGAATATTCCCTTGTCCGTGGCCGCCGATGAACAATCCACTCTCAATCTGGACGCCCAGCGCACCACCCGCGCCATCCGAGCCAAGGCCAACACCCCCGGCGAGATCAACCAGATGTTCGACGGCATTGCCTACGGCAAGGCCAGCCTGGTGCTGCTCGATATGGAAGACTACCTGGGCCGCGAAACATTTCGCAAAGGCGTGCACGCCTATCTGCTGGCGCATGAATACGGCAACGCAACCGCCGAGGACTTTTGGAATGCGCAGACCGAGGTCAGCCAAAAGCCGGTGGACAAGATGATGGACTCGCTCATCACCCAGCCGGGCGAACCGCTGCTCACCTTCGGCACTCCTGAAGCAGGCACCATTCCAGTCCACCAGAGCCGCTTCTTCCTCAGCCCGGATATTAAGCCTGACCCGGCGCAGAAGTGGACGCTCCCAGTCTGCTTGAAAACCGCAAGCTTGCCCGGCGACTGCGAAATCCTCACTCCCACCACAACCTCGCTGCGGATTCCCCCGATGGCGCTGTTTTTCGCCAATGCCGGCGGCCGGGGATACTATCGCACCGCCTACCCGCCCCAGGCCTACGCGGCAATCCTCGCCCAGGTTGAAACCGACCTGACGCCCGCGGAACGCATCAGCCTGACCGGCGATGAGTGGGCCCAGGTGCAGGCCAACAAGGCCACCGCGGGCGACTACCTTGACCTGGTGACCGCGCTTAAAGACGACCCGAATCCCGAAGTCATTCAAAATGCGCTCGTCGGCGTACGCGACCTCTACGAGCAAGTGGCCTCGACCCCGGAGGAACGCGCCGCGCTCTCTGCCTGGATCGATGACACCTTCACGCCCCTCTACTACAAGCTCGGACCGGCCTCCTACTACGACACCGACAGCAAGCGCCAGTTGCGCGCCGAGCTCATGATCATCTCCGCCAACTACGGGAAATCAAAATACGTCGTCGCCATGGCCCAGCACATCGGGGATCTCTATCTGCTCCATCCGGCGAATGTCGATTCCACGATCGGCCAGGCCGCGCTCACCGTGGCCGCGCAGAACGGCGATGCAGAGTGGTTTGACAGGCTGCAAAATGCCTACGAGACCACGAACTATCCGCTCTTCCAAAACTCCGCCCTTCGTCTTCTGGCGCAGTTTCAATCGCCGCAACTGGTGGCGCGCTCGCTCGATTACGCTGCCTCCGGGAAGGTGCGCAACCAGGACGCGGCCGCTCAGTTTGCCATTCCTTTACGCAAAAGCGAGACTCGCGACGAGGCCTGGGCCTACATCAAGGCCAACTGGAGCAAGGTGCAGGCGCAGGTGACTACCCAGATGGCAAGCCGGCTGATCGGCGCAACCGGCGATTTCTGCTCCGTCGAAGCTCGCGACGACGTGAAGAGCTTCTTCACCACCCACGCCATGCCCGCCTCAGACGTTTCACTCCGGCACGCGCTGGAGCACATCGACGGGTGCATTGAGTTTCGCTCGCAACAGGAACCGAACCTGAAAACCTGGCTGGCCGCGCATCCCTCAAAATAGGATTGCGCTGCCGGCCGTGGCGGGATGGCCTGGCGGCCGGTTACGGCTGATTGCGACCCAGCATGGGCACGTAAAACTCCTCCAGATACCAGGACAGGAGGAAGAGAACAGCCACGCCGCCGATGGTCCAAAGGTAGAGGCGCACCGGCAGCGTGGCCAGCAGGCGCTCGCCCGGATTCTCATCCATCCGCCAGGGCTCTGAAAACAGCAGCCCGCTCAAAAAGCACACGCATCCGGCCAGCGCCATCTTCGCCAGAGCCATGGCCAGCCTCTCTTCCCACCGGCTTCCGGGCACAAAAAATGCGCTCACTACCACTGGATACAGAGAAAGCATGCTGAGGAAGAACGAGAGCGCCTTGGCAATGTCGAGGATCATGAACCGGGCTGAACAGAATCTCATTCCGGATTCTATTCCCGCAGCCGGCCCTATTTCAGATCGCGCCAGTTGGGCCCGAAGGCGAGATCGGCGACGAGCGGCACCCCCAGCGTGGCCACGCCTTCCATCTCCGTTTTCACCAGTTCCCCAACCTCCTCGGTCTCATCGAAGGGAACCTCGAAAAGCAGTTCGTCATGGACTTGCAGCACCATGCGGGTTTTCAGCCTGCGCTCGGCGAGCTTGCGGTCGAGCGCGATCATGGCCAGCTTGATCAGGTCGGCCGCCGTGCCCTGGAGCGGCGTGTTAATGGCTGTCCGCTCGGCAAAGCCGCGTTGATTCGGGTTGCGGCTCTCGATGTCGGGAATCGGCCTCAGACGCCCGAACATCGTGCGCACGTACCCGTCCTTGCGCGTCTGCTCCAGCGTCTTTTCGATAAACAGCTTCACGCCCACATAGCGGGCGAAGTACCGGTCGATGTAGGCCCGCGCTTCGGCCTGCGGAATGCCCAATTGCGCCGCGAGCCCGAACGCCGAGATGCCGTAGACGATGCCGAAGTTGACGGCTTTCGCCCGGCCCCGCGTCTCCCTGTCCATGGTCTCGATGGGCACGCCGAAGACCTCGCTCGCGGTGAGCGTGTGAATGTCGATGTCTTCCGCGTAGGCCCGCATCAGCAGCGGATCGCGGCTGAAATGCGCCAGCAACCGCAGCTCGATCTGCGAATAGTCGGCTGAAAGCAGTTGCGTGCCCGATGCGGCGATGAAGGCGGCGCGAATCTCGCGCCCCAGCTCTGAGCGGATGGGAATGTTCTGCAGATTCGGATTCACCGACGAGAGCCGCCCGGTGGCCGTGGCCGCGGCCTGGAACGTGGTATGCACCCGCGATTCCGCATCCGCCAGCAGCGGCAGCGCGTCAATGTAATTGGATTTCAGCTTCGACAAATGCCGGTATTCGAGCACCAGCTTCGGCACTTCGTGCTGCTCGGACAGTTGCTCCAGCACGTCCTGCGCGGTGGAAACGGCCTTCCCTTTGCCGCGAATCGCCGGCGCAGGCAATCCAAGATTGGTAAACAGCACCACTCCAAGCTGCTTGGGCGAATTGATATTGAACCGCTGCCCGGCAAGCGCAAAGATTCGCTCTCCAACCCGCTCCAGTTCCACGCTGAATCGCCGGGAAAGAGCATCCAGCGCTCTGGAATCGATGCGGACGCCCGCCTTTTCCATTCTGAAAAGGACCGGCGCCAGCGGCAGGTCGATCTCGCGATACGCCCGCTCCACTCCAGCCTTCTCGACTGCGCTCTTCAACACCGGAACCAGCGCCTCGATCGCCGCCGCACTCGCCGCAGGCGTCGCTGGAGTCGGCTGGCCGTTCCGCGCCGCAACATCGGCCAGCGATTGCGTAGCGTGGGTAGGATTCAGCGCGTAGGAGAGCAGCATGGTGTCGTCCACTGCGCCGCCCAGAGCGATGCCTTTATTTCCAAGCGTATGTAGAGCTAACTTCAAATCGTGCGTACGCTTTGGAACGGCGGCGTCTTCGAGTAGATCGCGCAACTCCGGACTGAACGGCAGACGCAACGCAATCTCCGGTTCTGCGCTGACTCCGATGCAATCGCTGGCCTGCTTCTCAACCGCCTCGGCCACATCCAGCAGCGACATCGTCATCGGCACTTCCGGCTCCGCGTTTTCCTCCGCTGCATCCGTCGCCGCAGAAGCCGCATCGAGGGCAAATGCAAATCCTCCCGCGCGCGCCGCCGCATAGAATCTGCCGGCCTGCTCGATTGTCGGCTCATCGATGAACTCAACCGAAAGCCCGCCCTCCGCGGGAGTAAGTTCGCGCAGCATCGACGTGAATTCAAGCTCTGTAAACAGTTCGCGGCACGCCTCGACGTCGGGCAACTGCGTCTCCATGGCCGTCAATTCCAACTCCAGCGGCACATGGGTGTCGATGGTGACCAGTTCCTTCGACAGCAGAACCGCGTCGCGGTTTTGTTCGAGCGATTCGCGATAGGTCTTGCGCTTCACCTCCGCCGCCCGGTCCAGCACCGCCTCCACGCTGCCGAATTCGAGAATCAGGTCCACGCTTCCCTTGTCCCCAATGCCGGGCGCGCCGGGAATATTGTCCACCGAATCGCCGCGCAGGGCCATCACATCGATGACCTTTTCCGGAGGCACGCCCAACACGTCAGTCACCTTGGCGGGATCGAGGATCAGATTATCTTTTTGCGGGTTCAGGATTTTTACTTGCGGCGTGACCAACTGCATCATGTCCTTGTCGCCGGAGACGATGAAGACCTCGTGGCCGCGTTCGGCCGCCTCGCGAGCCAGCGTTCCAATCACGTCGTCGGCCTCAAATCCAACCGCTTCCAGGATAGGAATGCGCAGCGCCTCCAGCGAGCGGCGAATGTAAGGAATCTGACGCCGCAGGTCTTCCGGCATCGATTCCCGATTGGCCTTGTAGCCCTCGTAGCTCACTTCGTCGAAGCTCTTCGTCTTGCTGTTCCACTTGCGCAACGGCCCCATGGTGCGCGCCCGTTCGTCGCGGAAGACTTCCCCGCTCATGTCGAATACGGCCGCAAAATATTTCGGCGCAAAATCCTGGCGCAGCTTCTTGATCATGTTCACGAAGACATAGGTGGCCGCCGTGGGCAGGCCCGAGCGCGTAGACATGGGGCGGCTGCGCTGCATCGCGTGGTAAGCGCGAAAGATGAACGACATGGTGTCGAGGAGAAAGACGGGCGGCTTGGTTTGGTCGGTCACGGTTTCGAGTCTATCAGGGGGCAGGTATCAGAGGTCGGCGATCAAGGGATAAGTTAACGGCGCTACCTCGAGTTGGTGGCGATCCGCCCGGAACAAGCAATCGCCACTTCCGGAGCGCATAGATACATGTGAGGCGCACAGGTATGATGGTGGGAGTTTCGGAGGCAACCATGTACGGTGCTGTCGCAGAGTTCGTTACCACACAGCAGGGCGATTCGGCTGAGTTTATGGGAAAGGCGCGAGCGCTTGCCATTGGCGTTGCTCGTGACTCTGAGCCTGCGCGCCTCTATGTCATCCGGATTGACAACTGGTTTGGGCCGAGGTGGATGCTCTTTGCGGGAAAGGCGATTGGATTGGTCGGTGTTCATAAGACGCGCCTGCACATACCGCCCTTTGTTCCCAGTCGCGTGGTGGAACAGCGAGTATTTGTCGGGCCGGATTATGAGGAGACGGTGGCCGCTGCACCGCTGCATATCGAGTGTCCGAGCAAACAAGCACTTTCGCGGCGGATCGCGGACATCGATAAGGATGCAGCCTTTTTGTGGTTCAGCGCGGAGTCGGAGGCACAGAAACGCGGGTCTGTGATGGTCTATCTGCCGGTTGCTTTCGATGCGACGGCGCATTGTGGATTCCGCGACTGCGGAGCGTTTTACGTTGGCTTCTCGCAGCGTGAAATGGGCTGGGAGCCGGCGATGCTGCGTGGGGTTTCGCGTAGCGAGGTGGCACATCTCGAGGAGCCCGGACGAGCCCTGGTGGAAAGTGAGCCACTAGGTCAGGCGCTCCACCCCTAGTCCCCCACAAATGAGGGCGCCTGGCGTTGTGTACATGATTACAGTGTTTGTACACATCCGTAGTAGAATGAGCGAGTGGAGGGCGATATGGGAACGGCAAGGGCCACGGTGGTTCACAAGCATTTCCGCCTTGACGCCGCGAAGCTGAAGCGCGCGCAGAAGCTGCTTGACGCGCCGACGGAGACCGCGACAGTGGAGCGCGCCATCGACATGGCAATTCTGGAGCATGAGCGGAACCGCATTGCGAATCGGGCGCACGACCGCTTTGTTCGCTCCAAGGCGACTGTGCGCGATGTGTACGGCGTGCTTGAGTAGGGCCGATGCAAGTTCTGTTCGACTCATCGGTGTACATCGGCGCGTTTCGGGGGAATCGGGATGCAGGGCTGATCTTCGAGCGCTGGCGCCGGAAGGCGCCCATCTGGGCGAGCTCGGTCGTGCTGGAAGAGCTCTATGCAGGCGCGGATGCGGCGGGCAGAAGGCTCATCGAGAAACTGGAGAGGGATTTTGAGAGGGCTCGGCGAGTGCTGGTTCCGAATTTGAGTGACTGGACGCAGACCGGGCGGATTCTGGCAAAGGTTGGCGCTAAGTATGGGTTTGAACGGATCGGGCAAGGGCGGCTGACCAACGATGCGCTGATCGCGACGAGCGCGGCGCGATGCGGCATTGAAGTCATTACTCTGAACCCGCGGGATTTTGCGCGGCTGGCCGAATTTTGTCCGCTGCAATGGTGTGTGGGGTGATCAGAGATCAGGCTATGAACATACAGTCGCCGTAGCTGAAGAAGCGGTACCGCTCGGCAACGGCGTGGCGATATGCGGCCAGCACGCGGTCGATTCCGGTTCTTTGAGGGCCGGCAAAGGCGCTCACCAGCATCAGCAGGCTCGATTGCGGCAGATGGAAGTTGGTGAGCAACGCGCCTGCCAGCCGGAATTCGAAGCCCGGCGAGATGAAGATTTCCGTCTCTCCGGAATGAGGCTCCAGTTCCCTTCTATCGGCCCCGGAAATACCGAATTGGCGTGCAACCGATTCGAGCGTGCGCACCACCGTTGTGCCCACTGCAACAATGCGGCGGCCCTCGGCAACGGCGCGGTTCAGGGCTGCGGCTGTGGACGCCGGCAGCGTGTACCGCTCGCGATGCAGGCGGACCTCATCCAGTCTCTCGACGCGCAACGGCGCAAACGTGCCCAGCCCCACATGCAGCGTAATACGCGCCACTTCAACACCCTTCGCGGCCAGCGTCTCCAGCATTTCGGGAGTGAAGTGCAAGCCGGCCGTAGGCGCGGCCACCGAGCCCCGCTCGCGCGCAAACACCGTCTGGTAGCGCTCCCGGTCGGCCTCCGCATCGTCGCGCCGGATATAAGGCGGCAGCGGAATGTGGCCGATGCGGTCGAGAATCGCAAAGAAATCCTCAACCGGCTCAAATTGCAAAAGCCGCTCGCCGAATTGCCCCCGCTCCAGGACTTCGGCTTCAAGCAATACTTCGCCGCCTGGCCCCGAAAAAACCAGGCGCTCGCCGATCGCGACTTTTCTGCCCGGCCTGACAAGGGCGCGCCAAAAATTCCCGCTCGCCGATTGGGGTTCGGGACTCTTGCCATCCCAGGTCTCAAAATCGAGACCTGGGGCACCCGGCATTTCTGGGAGTACCGACTCGGTGAGCATCACTTCGATGCGGCCGGTCGGCTTCTCGCGTTCGCGGACCAGCGTGCGGTGCGCGTAAAGCCGCGCGGGAATCACGCGGCTGTCGTTCAGCACCAGCAGATCGCCCGGCTCGAGCAGCGATGGAAACTCGGCAAAGCTTGAGTCTTCAAAGTCTCCAGTCTCGCGGCTCATCCGCAACATGCGGCTCAATCCGCGCTCCGCGGCGGGCTGCTGCGCGATCAGCTCCTCCGGCAGGTCGAAGTCAAAATCGGCTACGCGCAGGCCGTTCATATTGCGGGCTTCCCGAAATGCGCCAGCGCCCTGAGCCGCGCGCGCTCAATCGCAGCATTCAACTCCTCGCGCTTGAGCTCGAATTCCTCTTCGGCAAGATCTTTTGGAACCCGCGTCCACCGCGCCCAACTCACCACGATGCGCGTGAACGGTTTGGGAATCAGGAAGCGGTCCCAGGAGCCCATGGTCCAGGCGCGCTCCGGCTCCAGGTGAAAGGCGCCAATCCGCGCGCCGGTGGTTTGCGCCAGCTTGATGGGGCCCATTTTGGTGCGATAGATGGGGCCGCGCGGGCCGTCGGCGGTGAAGATGGCCGGCTTGCCGGCTTCGATGACGTGCTTCAGCCCCAGCAACCCTTCGCGCGCGCCCCGCGAACTCGATCCGCGCACCGCGTGAAAGCCGAACAGCTCCAGAATGCGCGTAATCAACTCGCCGTCGAAGCTGCGGCTGATGAGGATGGTTGCGCCGGTGCGGCGGTAATAAAACGTGCAGGGCAAAACGCATTGATGCCAGAAGCAGAAAATCTCAGCACCCGCACCGTTGCCTTCGAGCAGCGGGGTCACGCCTTCCTCGGCGATCGCCTCAAAGCGCCAGGTGAGCCCGGCCAACCACACCAGCGCCCACACCACGCGCGGAGCCACCGCCAGAACAAGGCGCTGGCTCAACGTGAATCTGGAGCTGGCTTCAGTGGTCACTCAAATGATTTTAGAGTAAGCAGCCAAAGCGCCGATCTTCGGTTCCGCGACGCATGGCTCAGGAGTAGCGCAGCCAGCGCACCAGTTCCGGCAGCGTAGCGCGCTTGCCGTACATCAGGATTCCCACGCGATAAAGCCGCGAGGAGAACCAGAGGATACCCCAGGTTGCGAGCGCCAGCAGGATTACAGAGACGCCGATCTGCCAGAACGGAACCGCGGTCATGCCCATGCGCGAGACCATCGTGTAGGGCGAGGTCAACGGAAACAGCGTTGCGGCAACGCTCCAGGCTGAGTTGGGATCCTTGATCATCACCGGAAGCAGTCCCAGGCTGGTGTAGAGCGGAACAATCGCCACCCACATGAACTTCTGCAGATCCTGCGAGGTCTCGCAGGTAGCCGCCAGGCCGGAAAAAATGGCGCTGAAGAATGCGAACCCGAGGGCAAAATATACGGGAAAGAAGATGGCCTCGGTCCAGGAGAAGCGGATGGCAATGTCGCCGGTGAGCAGCGCGGCGGCCAGTTGCGTGCCCATGAAGACTGCGGCACAAGTCACCCAGATGGCGATCTGCGTAAGGCCGACCCCGCCCACGCCCAGAAGCTTGCCGGCAAGCAGATCGCTGGGTTTGGCCACGGCCAGCATCACCTCGAAGATGCGCGATGTCTTCTCTTCGATAATTGCCCGCGCCATGTCCAGGCCGTAGAGCATGATGGGAATCGAGAGCAGCATCAGCATGAGAGTCGCTTTGATCACGGTGGCGCCTCCATTGCCTTTACCGACCTTCCCATTCTTATCCAGTTGCAGAGCCTCGATGGAAACCCTCGCCAGCAACGCGTCGGCATCTGCCTCGCTCATACCCCTGGCGATCATGCGCTCGTTCATGACGCCGCGATTCAAGGCGTTTTGCAGGCCTCCGTAAACTGAAACGTCGCCTACCGAGAGAGAGGTGAAGGTGGCCGTGATCTTTTGCCGATTGGAGGAATCGATGGCCAGCACGCCGTCGATTGCCTTGGTGCGCACCTCGGCTTGCAACCCGTCGCGTTGTTCGCCGCTCGCCGGTGCAGTCACATCCACCGTGTAGTGGGCATACCGGTCGTCGAGCATCTGCCGCCGGACCTGGTCGGCAAGGGACGCGTCATTGGCCACGATTGCGATGTGCTTTCCGGTGGTCGCCTTGTGGCCAACATAGCTGCTGAAGCCCAAAAGCGCGCCAATCAGCAGGGGCATGGCAACGGTCGATATCTTGAAGGATCGGCCGCGAATCTGCTCCATGTACTCGCGTTGGGCGATAAGAAGCATGTTACGCATTGGCCTTGCCTCCTACGGTCTGAATGAAAATCTCCTCCAGCGAAGGCTCGACCAGCTCAAAGCGATAGATGCGCGCCATGTCCGCGGCTTCATGCAGCAGTTTCTGCGCATCGCCGTGTTCCTTGAGGCGGATCTCGGCGTGGCCGGAGAAGTTTTTCGCCTCCGCAATCTCATCGCTGCTCAAAAATGCCGCGCTTCCCTCAAACTCCACGATCACATGCCTGCGCTCGTAGCGGCTCTTGATCTCGCGCACCTTGCCGGCCAGCACCGCCTGGCCGTTGTTGATCAGGCAGATCGAGTCGCACAGCTTTTCCACCTGGTCCATGCGGTGGGTTGAAAATAGCACCGCCTTGCCGCCATCCTTCAATTCGATCAAGGTCCGCTCCAGCAGCGCCGCATTCACCGGATCGAGGCCGCTGAAAGGCTCATCCATCACAATCAGCCCCGGATCGTGCAGAATCGCCCCGATGAACTGGATTTTCTGCTGCATCCCCTTGGAGAGTTCCTCGGTCTTTTTGTCGAGCGAGCCGGCGATTTCGAGGCGTTTTGCCCAATCGACAGCCCGCTTTCGCGCCTCGCCGGCCTCCACCCCGTGCAACCGGCCAAAGAAGACCAATTGCTCAAGAACCTTCATCTTCCTGTAGAGGCCGCGTTCCTCGGGCAGATAGCCCACGCGATCCAGGCTCTCCCGCTCAAAGGGTTTTCCGAATAATTCGATGCGGCCGGAGTCGGGCAGCGTTATGCCCATCATCATGCGAATCGTGCTGGTCTTGCCGGCTCCATTCGGCCCCAGCAGCCCGAACATCTGGCCGGCATCGATCGAAAGGCTCAGCCTGTCGACGGCAACCTTGTTCTCGTAGGCCTTCGTAACTGCCGCGAGTTCTACTACTGGCATGGATTCTCCCGCCGCATCTTCCTGTCGCCAGGGCTTTGAATGAACCAGGGAACGGTCTCTGGAGCAGTGTAGCAAAGGCAGCCCGGCGCACGGCTGTTGGCAGTCCTGCGCAAGGCTGTTTGCAGTCTTGATACGCCGCAAAGCATTTAGAGCCTGTTATTAACTTTCCCGCAGGTGGCGCTGGGAGCCGATTTTTCTCAGTTCAAGGAGCGAGGAACGACGAATATGGGCTATCTTCGAGCGACGAGCGACGCAGAAATGGGGAAAATCGGCCCCAGCCCTTCGGGTTGCGGCGTAAATCCGGGGTCCCCGGCGACGGGTCTTTGTCGCTGGGGTGGAGATCGGGCCATACTTCGTTGTCATCCTTGACGGTGGACCCGCCACAGCCTTCGGATTCCGCCTCGTCTGGCCCGATTTTCGTCCGCAACCCGGGGTCCCCGGCGCACGAACTCGGTGCGCTGGGGTGGAACGCCACCCGCGTGAAAGTTAATAACAGGCTCTAGGCTCAGCGAAACCACGGTATTGCTTCAAGTTGCAGGCGGCTCACCCGGTGCCCATTCGTGTTCTGGCGGGCCTTCCCTTCGTACCGCTGACCTGGAACTGTGGTAACCTTACGGAAAACCTCCGTATCAGTCACAACCTGATACTAAAGAGGCACTTAGAGAAAGACCAAAGAGGGAGGTTCAACTCCGTGAGCTCCCATTACAGTTGAGACTGATCCTAAAGTTTTGAGGAGAACGAGATGGCGACATTGCTATCGATGCAGAATTTTGACGGCGATTTTGCAGCCGATCAAGACAATTCCGGACCGGAATACAAACCCCGCAGCCTGGCGGAAATCGACGTGCGACAGGGAATCCTGGAGGACCTGGTTCTCAAAGTCCTCTACCTGTGCGGTTCCCTCTCGATCCTTGAACTTTCAGAGAAAGTCCATCTCAGCTTCGAGCTGACCGACGAGTTGTTTAGCCGGCTTCGTTCGCAGGCGCTTTGCCAGCTCACCGGAATGAGCAGCAACATTCCCCAGATCGCCATCACCGCACAGGGCAGGTCGCGTGCCGCCGAGTTGCTGCAACAGAGCCAATACGCAGGTTGCGCGCCGGTCACCTTTGAAAAATACGTAGAGCAAGTCAGGAAACAGAGCGTGCAGAAGGTCGAAGTCCACGCGGCAGATGTGTCGCGCGCCTTCAACCACCTGGTCATCGATCACGAGATACTGCGCCAGTTCGGCACCGCCCTCAACTCCGGCAGCGCCATTTTCCTTTACGGCCCCGCCGGCGGCGGAAAGACGACCATGGCCGAGGTTCTTTCGCGGGTGATGTCTGCGGATACGGTATGGATCCCCTACGCGGTTGAAGTGGACGGCCAGATCATCACCGTCTACGATCCCTCCATCCACAAGCAGGCCGAGGATCCGAAGACCTCGACCATTCATGACGAGCGCTGGGTGCTCTGTCATCGCCCAGCGGTACTGGTGGGCGGCGAGCTCACCGTCGAAATGCTCGACATGCAACACAACCCGGCATCAAATTACTATGTCGCCCCGATGCAGATGAAGGCCAATAACGGCGTTCTGGTCATCGATGACTTCGGGCGGCAGCGCATCCGCCCCGAGGAACTGCTCAATCGCTGGATCGTTCCCCTGGACCGGAGAATCGACTTTCTCACCCTGGCGGGTGGAAAGAAGGTTGAGATCCCCTTCGAAATGCTGGTCGTCTTCTGTTCCAATACCGATCCGGCCGACCTGGTCGATCCCGCCTTCCTGCGGCGTATTCAAACCAAGATCAAGATCGGCGCAATCACCGACGAGGAGTTCACTGAGATCTTCCGCCGCGTGGCCCGCGACAAGCGCGTGTCTTTCGACGATGGCATTCCCGGGGACCTGATCAAATTCATCCGCAACGCGCTGGGCCAGGAACTGCGTCCCTGCCATCCGCGGGACATTGTCAACCAGGTCTGCTGGGCTGCCCGCTACGAGAACAAGAAGCCGCACGTGGATCAAGTCTCGCTGAAGCGCGCCATCCAGGCTTACTTTCCCATGCCGGCATGATGGGCTCCAGCGGAGCCCATCCTGTTGCCTGCGCCATTAGCCGGTAGCCGCAGCTCCAGCCTTACAGCAGCTTCATTGCGTCCGGATCCCACTTCACCACCGCTCCGCGCTCCATGCTCAGGTTGCTCAGCAGCGCCGCGCCCGCGGCCCGGTAGCCGAAGACCGCATCTTCCACCACCGGCTTGCGCGAGCGGACTGAGGCAAAGAAGTTCTTGAAGTGGTCGTAGCTGTCGACGTACCCGGCCGGCGCTTCGTACCGCTCGAATCCATCCCTTGGCGAGCCCTCAGGATGCGTGCGCGGATACTTCTTCGCGTACTCCTCAAGATACTGCTTCTGCATCGCCTCAGTGAAGGTGCCGATGGTGTAGCCCGGCTCCGTCTCCCGCGGTACGCGGTTCACGCTC
>Ga0302320_10009270_pt1 | contig 21190 bp, 24 predicted proteins | sample Bog_T0_3_FD_202130 | JGI IMG/M metagenome (GOLD analysis project Ga0302320, IMG submission 202130) | Peat permafrost microbial communities from Stordalen Mire near Abisko, Sweden - Bog_T0_3 | ecosystem: Environmental > Terrestrial > Soil > Wetlands > Peat | place: Sweden: Abisko, Stordalen Mire...
CGGCGGCGGATCGATCCGCCTTCCTTGCTCTCGCGCGAGTCCACGACCTTGTCTTGATCAAATGCGCAAAAGGGACATTTCATGGACTGTTGCCGCCATCCATACGGCGGCGCAGCCTTTCTCGTCGAACCCGGCTGATTGCAGGTTGAACTGAAAGATCGTATCAGCGGGATTGTATCAGCAGCCGCGTTCCGGGTGCGTCCCGACGGCGGGGCTCTCGGCTTCCACCTCTTCCAGCGAGCTCTCCTCGGAGAGCCGCAGGAAGGATATTTTCTCGAAGCGCGCCAGCAGAACTCCGGCTGGAATTACGGACATGAAGGTCACCAGCCAGAGCATGATGCCGCAGCTTACGGCCAGTTCCCGCGTAATGTTATAGGGCTCGCCGCTGAACAGGTTGGACTGCAACACGCCGATGACCGCCAGTTGCGAGCCCCCCACTCCTCCGGGTAACTGCACCACCGAACCCAACATGCTGGAGCCCATCACCAGCAGCACGTCTTCGAGCTTCATGGTGTTCATGCGCGCTACTCGCTGCTCGCCCTGCACCACCACGGGAATCTGCGGATAGGCGTGCAGAACCTCGATGTAGGCCCCCGCAATCATCAGCCACATGGCGAGTGAAACCAGCACCAGTTGCACGAGCGAGCTGACATCGTGAATGGTGTTGAAGCCCTCCTTGAACGAGGTGAGCCGCGCCCGCAAGGCCGCTGCCGCCTTGCCCGAGGCCTTGCGCAAAACCACAAACAGCAGGGCCGCCACCAGCAGCGCGGCAAACAGCAACGGGAGCTTGTGCCCGGCGCTCTGCAACGCGCTGGCAACTCCATGCCGCAGCGCCTGACCGAGTACGCGGGCCAGGGTCCCGCCCTTCAGCACAAGAAAGCCCGCCATCAGCACCAGCACGGCGCCCAGGTCGAAGAAGCGTTCCACCGTCCAGACCGCAAGCTGCGAGGTGAAGCTGAGCTTTTGCTTGCGCGCGATCAGGTAGGGCCGGGCAAATTCGCCGGCGCGGCCAAACAGTCCCAAGGCGGCAAAGCCGATGATCTGCGGCGCAATCAGACGCTGGAAGCTGGTGGGCGCCGTGGGCTTCAGGAAGATCGCCCAGCGCACGGCGCGCAGCACGTAGGCCAGATAGATCAGCGCCACGCCCGCGCCGATGTGCCACAGGCTCACGCCACCGGTGTACTGCCGGAACTTGGCCCAGTCGAAGCTGCGCCACGAGCGGAACTGGAAATAGACCAGCGCGGCAAGGATGGCGGTCACGACGACGAGGGAAATAATCTGTTTCTTCTTCATAAAAAGGGGAGCGAGCCGGAGTTGGAATTCGCCGAATGCCTTTCAAGCAGAACGTTATGCGGCAGGCAAACTCAGTGCCTCTGGAAGCCGGATGCCGATAGGAAGCCTGGTCCGCGAAAATCGCCTCCGCGGACGTCTGCTTTGATTCTACTAAATTGCCGCCGGTAGCGGGCAACGCGAGCGGCCAAGGTGCGAAGAACTGCCTGCAGGGTTACAACGGGACGGGAGCGACGCGCTATTTCGCTGCGCGTTCGACGGGCTCGGAACTGGGGGGCGTGGCGATTGCGGCTGCTGCTTTGGTGGCTGGTTTGCCGGCTGGTTTAGCGGAAGTCGCGGCGGACTTTTCCGCGCCGCGCTTGCTCTTGTTGTAGTCGCGGACCACGCGCTGCACGTACTTGCGCGTCTCGCGGTAGGGCGGCACTCCCTTGTAGCGGTCCACCGCTCCGGGGCCTGCGTTGTAGGCTGCCAGCGCCTTGATGGCGTCGCCGTTGTAGCGCTCCAGCAGTTCGCGCAGGTAGAGCGTCCCGCCGTGCACGTTTTGTTCGGAGTTGAAGCTGTCGCTGACTCCCAGATGCAGGGCCGTCCCCGGCATCAACTGCATCAGCCCGCGCGCGCCCGCCGGGGAAACCGCATGCGCGTTGCCCGAGCTCTCCTGCCGTATGACGCTGCGGATGAAGTCCTGGTCCACGCCGTGCTGCCGCGACGCTTCGCCGACGATCTGGTTGGTGCTCTTGACGGGTGGGGCAACGTCCAGCAGGGCGTCCGGGAGCGCGGCCGGCGGGACGGGCAAGGCTTCGGCTTCGCTGTAATAGCGCTCGATCTCCGTCGAGGGTATGTCTATGAAGCTGGTCTTCTCGTTGTCAAAGAAGAGCCGCACCGAACCTTCACGCGACTCGCGGGCCGAGTGGCGGATGGTGAATCCGTTGCGCAGCTCGGCAATCTCCAGCGCCAGTGCCGTACTGGCCAGCAACAGCAGGGTCGCGGTCAGGCGCAGGATTTGCATCGGACTATTCTATCCCTTCCAGGGCCGATTCCACCGCAAAGGCGACGCCATTTTCATTATTATCGGGCGCCGTCCGCCAGCCGCGGTGGTGCAGCTCCGAACTGGCATTGCCCATGATGCAGGGATATCCGGCAAATTCCAACATCTCAATGTCGTTGTAGTTATCGCCGATTGCCATTACTTCGGCGGGCGCGTAGCCCCGGGAGGTGGCCCAGCGCTCCAGCGCCGCGCCCTTGGTACAGCCTTTGTTCAGCAGGTCGAGCATGCACAGGTCGCGCGCATCGTACTGGGTTTTCAGCAAGGTGATGCGGGACAGCAGGTCCGAGTTCTCGCGGAGATGCGCCTCGGCGGTCATCATCAGCTCAACCGATCCGCAGTACATCGCCTGGATCGGATCGCGGGTCAGTCCGCGCTCAATGGGCGTAACCAGACGCAGATACTGCGAATTCTTTTCCAGCCAGCGCTTGATCGACTCGTTCAACGCGTCGAGCGTCTCCAGCAGCAGCGGCCGCTCGTCCTCCTCGTCGAAGGTGATCACCAGGTTGCGCCGGTAGCCGGTCATGTGCGCCACCAGTTGCAGCGCCGCCGCCAGCGGCAGCGGGTCGCGATGAAACAGCGCGCCGCCGCGGTCCCGGGTAATCGCGCCGTTGGAGCTGATCATGGCAACCTCAAAGCCCAGCAACTGCGCCACTGGAAGCGCAAAGGTGTGGCGGCGCCCGGTCGCCAGCATGATCTCCACGCCCAGCGCATGGGCCCGCCGCAGGGCGGCAAGGTTGGCCTCGCTCACCTGGAAGTCCGAACCCAGCAAAGTTCCGTCTATATCGATTGCGATGAGGCGAACGGGAGGCATCACTGCCGATTTTACAACTTCTGCCAGCCAACTCCGGGTGCTAGGATTCTCCTGATGATTTCCCACTTTTTTTCCTGGGGCATATTCGGCGTTGTGCTGATGGCGATGGCGCTCGTCCACTTTGTCCGCCGCCAGCCCAGTTTCTATTGGCTCTACCTCATCATTTTCCTGGGGCCGCTGGGAGCGCTGATCTATTTGGCGATTGAAGCTCTCCCGGAACTGTTCGATCCCGGCGCGTTCCGCTTCGTGGAGCGCGGGCGCCGCGCCCGCGAGGTGGAAGCCGCCATCCGCCAGAATCCGTCGGCGGGAAACTACGAAGAACTCGGACTGTTGCGGCTCGACAAAGGCGACTGGGCCGGCGCCCGCGCCTGTTTCGACCGCGCCCTGGCGCAGCGCACCGATTCGCCCGACCCCTTCTACCGCCGCGGCCTCGCCGAGATCGAGCTGGGCGACTTCACCGCCGCCCGCGCCGACCTGGAGCGCGTGGTCACCGCCGATGCCGGCTACGACTTCCAGCGCGCCGCCGGATTGCTGGCCCTGGCCGACTGGAAGACCGGGGACACCGAGCGCGCGCAACGCCTCTTCGAGCAGGTTCTGCGCACCTCGACCCTCACCGAAACCCAACTCCACTATGCCGAGTTCCTGGCCGAAACCGGACACCGCGATGAGGCGCGCCAGCAAGCCCAGCGCATCCAGGAGAAACGCGCCGGCATGCCCGGCTTCCAGCGCCGCCGCGAACGCAAACTCTTCCGCCGCAACAGCGCCCTGCTGCGCAAGCTGTAAGCGCGCTTAGCCGCGTCGTCGCAGTCCGTCGGGCGAGTTGCGCGACTAAGCAGGGACGTACGTCAACCTAATCACGTCCTCGCCAATTCGATCGCTCGCAACAAGGCGGAGCGGCGGCCGGGGGCCGGCAAAGAATGGCTTGCCGCGACCAAGCACGACGGGGTGGAGGTAAAGGCGATACTCATCAATAAGACCAAGGTTGGTTAGGCTTCCTGCCAAGTCTGGTCCGCCAACTTCAATCTCCCCAACTGGCTGAGCCTTCAGCCCACGTATCACCGCTTCAAAGTCATCCCCGACTAGTGTGGCGTTGGGCCCGACCGACTTCAACGAGCGCGACACAACCCACTTCGGCTGGCTCCGCCACGCCGCCGCGAACTCGTGTTCCTCCGCGACCCAGTCCGCAAGGTCGTCGTCCCAATAACGCATTACCTCGTACATGCGGCGACCGTACACAATGCCCGCCAGGTCGCGCACATGCTCTATGAAGTGACGAAAGAGCGCCGGGCTTGGCCTCATTCCCAGATGGTCAACGTAGCCATCCAAGGACTGGTTCAATCCATAAACGAGCTTTGCCATGGTACAAATCTCCACCCCGGGTTCTTCAGAATAGCTTGCGACGACGTTCCGCAGAAACGAGATTGTACATGATCTGCGCGCCGCGTTGCCGTGTCTTCCGCGGGGAAACCTGCTAATCGGCTCGGCTATCCGGCTTTACGAATCGCCGATTTCAGGGTGTCGTCAATCCGGGTCTGCCAGCCCCGGCCCTTGGCTTTGAAGTGCGAAAGCACCTCAGGCGAAAGACGCAGGGAAACAAGCTGTTTCGTCGGAGTCTTCTGCGGCTCGCGCTTTCTGGCCGATAGCACCTTCTGCACACTCGTCGGCAATGCGGAGAGCGGAACCGCCTGCTTGAAGTCAGCTTCCGTCCATTCGGGATTTTCTTTTTCGAGCATTTCAGGACTTCGCCGCTTCTTCATATGGGCTAAGTGCAGCTACGATTAGAGGCATTTCAAGAAGAGAACCGTGATCCACTGTCCGCCTTCGCTGTATCATTCCCATGACGAATATGACCGAGCGCCTTTACTACCAGAACTCGTTTCTCTTCGACTTCACCGCGGCCGTCACGGGCACGCGCGACCTGGCCGATGGCCGCCGCGCGCTGCTGCTGGACCGCACCGCGTTCTACCCCACCAGCGGCGGCCAGCCGTTCGATACCGGGTGGATCGAGTTCGTCTCGGCGGAGACAGGCAAGCCTGCCCCGCTTCCCAAGCTCACGGTCTCCGAAGTCATCGAAGACGAATCCGACGGCTCCATTCTGCACGTCGTCGAGCATCTCGACGCGCCGCTCGGGTTGCCGCTCGGCGTGCGCGGCTTCATCGACGTGGATCGCCGCCAGGACCACATGCAGCAGCACTCCGGGCAGCACGTACTCTCGGCCGCTTTCCTCAAGCTCTTCGATGCGCCCACCGTCAGCTTCCATCTCGGCGAGGAAACCTGCACCATCGATCTGGAAATTGCCAGCCTCGCTCCGGCCCAACTGGTGCAGGCCGAGCGCCACGCCAGCCAGCTTGTGTGGGACGACCGCCAGGTCCTGATGCATGAGGCCACGCCCGAGCAGGCGCGCAAGGTCGGCGTCCGCAAGATTCCCGAAGCCGCGCACGAGACCCTGCGCCTCATTGAAATCCGCGGCGTGGATCTGTGCGCCTGCGGCGGTACTCATGTACTCACCACCGGACAGATCGGCAACATCCAGATTCGCAAGGTGGAGAAGGTCAAGCAGGGAGTGCGCGTCGAGTTTGTCTGCGGCGGCCGCGCCCTACGCATCGCACGCAAGGATTTCCTGGTCCTCAGCGAAGCCGCCGCGCTCTACTCCTCGCACGTTTGGGAAGTCCCGGCGCAGACCCAGAAGCTGATCGACTCCGGCAAAGCCGCGCAGAAACAGCAGCAGAAGCTGCTGGAGGAGATCGCCGGGCTCACCGCGCAGCAGGCGCTGGCGCGCACCCCCGTCCAGGCCGGACGAAAAATCGTCGCCGAATATTTCTCCAACCGCGACCTCGCCTTCGTCAAACTCTACGCCCAGAAGCTGGTCGCCGCCGAGGCCAACGTCATCGCCCTGGTGGGCGCCGGGCAGGGAACGCCCGCGCTGGTCTTTGCCCAGTCCATCGGAGCACAGTCAGCCGGAGGCACGTTCGACGCGGGCGCCGCGCTCAAGGAAATCGTCGGCTCCGCAGGTGGACGCGGCGGCGGCACGCGCGATCTTGCCCAGGGCGGCGTGCCTTCGGCGGAGCTGATCCCCGTGCTGCTGGCCCGCGCCCTGCAACTCGCCCGCGCGCAATCGGGCCCCCAGAAATGACCGCGCCATGATTCCTCAGCCGCTCATCCTCATCACGCTCCTGATCCAGCTCGGCGTCTCGGCCGCGGTCAGCAGCGTGCTGGCGCGCTCGCGGCGCTTTCGCGTCCTGCTCTTTCACGAGGATCGCGACATCTGGGAAAAGCTGGAGATGGTCCTGTTCATCGGCGGACCCTTCATGCTCGGCGTGCTGGCGCGCGGCACGGTCAAGAACTTTCTCGCCGCCGACGTTTCCTTCGAGGCGGCCATTCTTCTCGGCGTCATCGCCGGACGAACCGCCGGCGTCTGCGGCGGCATCCTGGTCTCTCTGCCCTACCTGTTCATGCACCAGTACATGAACCTGCCGCTCAACGCGATTGCCGGACTCAGCGCGGGATTCCTGCGCGAGCTGGCCACCGACCGCGAGGCCATCTGGTCGTTCAGTCCGCTGTTCGATCTCAGCATTTACCGCTGGGTTCGCCGCAGCATGGCCAAGGCGTTCATCGACTGGCAAACCTCGTTTTTCCTGATGATCCTCGCCTTGCAGTTCGTGCGCCTTGAGACCCGGGCGTTTTTCCCCCGCTACACCTGGGCGCTGGATTCCCCGAACTGGCTGGTGCGCTGCGCCATCTACGCAACCAGCGTCATGACCGTGGCCATCGGCCTCAAGGTGCTCAACAACACCCGCATCGAGATGAAGCTCGAAGAGCAGGAGCGGCTTCTGCTGCAGGCCCGCATGGAGGCACTGCAGAGCCAGATCAATCCCCACTTCCTGTTCAACACGCTGAACTCGGTGGCCTCGCTGGTGCGCTTCGATCCCGACACCGCGCGCGAGATGATTCTGAAGCTCTCGAAGATCCTCCGCCGCCTGCTCAAGAAAGGCGACTCCTTCGTCGAACTGCGCGAGGAGTTCGAGTTTATCGACGCCTACCTGGACATCGAAGTCATCCGCTTTGGCCGCGACAAGCTGAAGGTGGTCAAGGAACTGGACCCGGCCAGCCTGGACGTCGTGGTGCCCACCATGCTCATCCAGCCCATCGTGGAAAATTCCATCAAGCACGGTCTCTCGCCCAAGATTGACGGCGGCACGATTTATCTGCGCAGCCGCATCGTAGAAAACACCCTGGTGATCGAGGTGGAGGACGACGGCGTGGGCATCGTCGAGCCCGGCTCCGATGTGAGCGAGTGGAACACCCCGCAGCATGGCACCGGCATCGGCATGGCCAACGTCAGCGAGCGCCTCCAGGTGCTGTTCAACGACGCGGCGCGCGTCGAGATGGAAAGCCGCACCGGCGCCGGAACCATCGTGCGCATCCTGCTGCCCATCCCGCATAGCGGCGAAATGGACGGTGTTAACTACGATCTGCGCTCCAACTCCCCGCGCTAGCCGCGAAGCGCAGCCCGACTCATTGCGGTCCGGTCAGCTCGGCCAGCTTCCGTAGAGTGACGGTCGCGTCATTCGCGGCGTCCTGCCGCAGCCATCCGAGGTGACCGGCTCCATAGACTACGAGAATCCTGTCGTTCGGAGAGTCGATCAGCTTGACGATATTGTTGTAAATGCGAATGTTCCTCAGAAACCACGCTGCCAGCAGGTCCGGTCCAGCATCGTCATTGGGATCTCCAAAGGGCACGAAGGCGTAATACGAGGCGACGTCCCTGGCCACCTTCGAATCGGAATTCATGGACTGCAATGTCTCGAGCACCGTGTGCGAATGCAGGAAATCGTCCTGCTCCTTCACCATTGTGCCCGTGCTCGCTTGCAGCGCGTCGAACTTCTCTTTGAGTCCATTGGCCTTCGCGTAATTGAGCACTCGGTAGTAGGGAAAATCACCTTCGACATCGACCGGGTAGACCGCGTGATGGCCAAGCTCCTTAGCCAGCCGGAATCCGATTTGATCGACCTCGTTGCGTGACAGCGTGTAGGTTCCCGCCAGGTAGCCGGAATACTCCTGCTCCACCCGCTGGCTCCCAACCTCGGCTTCAATCGCAATCTTGGTTGGGTGAAACCTCTGCAAAACTGCGATCAGCTCCGCGATTTCCTGCTGCCGTTTTGGCGATTGAACATCGTCGGCTTGCATATTGTGGATATCGCGTCCGGGGTTCGACATGTGATACGTCCCTAGCACCAGAATCTCCGGGCGTGCACCCGATTGCGCCCAGGAACCCATCGATATTGCCAGTATCCCCAGAACCAGAAGAAGCTTCCTCATACGTCCTCCGCTTCTACATACGAGCCTCTGTCTGGCAAAGTTCCGAATGGTTTCGACGGGTGGAAACCTTAGCGAACTCGATGACTGTCGGTAACGCCGGCCATCCAACAATCCCGTCGCGCCCAGCTACGATCTGCACTCCAACACCTCGCGCCAGCCGCTCCTGCCCTCACACCTTTTCCTGCATCTCCGGCAGGTGTGCGAGCAGGTCCACGAAGATGCGCCGGAACTGCTCGAACAGTTGTTCGAACTGCCCGACCTCATCCTCCGATGTGACCCGGATTTCCGAGTCGTAGTCACCGCCGACGACGCGGGTTGCGACCGCGGTGATGTGCCGCAGGCGGGTGAAGATGAGACGGTTGAGCAGCGTCAGTACCAGCAGGATGCCCACCGTCAGCGAGACGACGATCAGCAGCACGAGGATGTTCTGCGCGTGCCGCATGGCAGCGTAAACGCCGGAAATATCGCGCACCACGAACATGGCGCCCACGGTGTTGCCGGCGGCGTCACGAATCGGAAACAGGCCGCGGATGAAGACGGAATCTCCGGCGCGGAACCGCTCCAGTACCCTGCCTTGCGCGGGCACCGCGTCCAGGTCTCCGCGAAATTGCATGATGCTGTCGCTGGCGGTGGTCTTGTCCGCCACCACAAAATTCGGATTGTCGTCCCAGTTGTTGCGGCGCTTCCACACCGCGTTTGAATCGGCCCAGAACTGCCGGTCCACATACTTCTTGCCGAGCAGAAGTCCGTAGTCGTCTCCGGTCTGGCTCTTCATGGTGTGAATGAACTGGCCGAGCTCTTCGCCGAACTCGACATAGCCGATCAATCCGCCGCGCGCGTCGTACACCGGCCGCAGGATTCTCACCGCAAATCCGGCCTTTGCCAGTTCGTTGCCGGCCACCACGGCATGGGTGCGCATCACTTCCTTGTCCACGTATCGATTCAGGTGGTCGCCGAACATCGCAGGGTTATGCAGCCGAAGGAAGACGCTCATGTCCGGCTCGGGAGTGTGGAACATCCAGTTGGTAATGCCCTCGCTCTTCAGCTTCGAATAGAGAGGTGCGGTCAGCTCGAGGAGGCGGCTGCGATCGCGGGTGGCGAACGCGTCGCGAATCTCAGGGTCCATGATCAGCGCGTCGCTGACGGCGGTCATCTTGCTGATCTCACGGGCTTCCAGAATGGCGAACAGCTTATGGGCGCCGGAGACCGACTCTCCCGCCAATGCCTGCGCATTGCGGTCGAAGGTGTACTGCATCAGTGCCAGGGTTCCGCCAACGCCGACGATCAAGCATGCCAGCAGGGCGGCCAGAACTTTGGTTCGAATCAAGTTCCAATTCATGCGGGGACTCCTCACGCGTTGATATGCAGCACTTCCTTGACGGCCAGCTTGAGTTTGGCGACGGTGTCCGCATCATCCGGGGTGCTGGGAGTGATGAACGCCAGCATCTTGCCGGAGCGCAGTCCGATCTTGCCTTTCACCGCTGCCGCATCCAGGCCATCGGCCTTGATCTTGTTTTCTATGAGTACCTTCAGGTCGTAAAGTTGGCTCACAGGGCGCACTCCTTCTTCCCGTTGCGCAGGCGTTCCGCGCAGGGACTTGCCGAGATCGGTTCAACCCGGCCATCTGCGGTCTTGCGAGTCAGGTCTTGCAATGCTTATCGGCAGAAAGTGAGGGAACTTCAGACGTGCTCAAGGCTCGCGACCGCGGAGAAGCCGCCGCGCGACCGGCGCAGGCCATTGGTTGGATTTCGCGGGGCAATTCCGCCGCTGCGCGCGGCATCGTACGCATACCGCATTATGCGGAGTGTCAGCGGCAGCCTCCGGCGGCTGAGCCTTGCTCCAGCAGTTCGCGGTACAGCGCTTCATACTGCGGGATAATCTTCGTGGTGCAGAAGCGGGCCTTCGCCGTGGCCCGCGCCGCTTTGCGCATGGTGGTCAGCAACGCGTCGTCGCCCAGCACTTCCAGGGCGCGCTCGGCCATGGCTTCCACGTCGCCCGCCTCGGCCATAAAGCCGTCCACGCCGTTCTCGATTACCTCCGGCACTCCGCCCACGCGCGAAGCCACGGGTACCACCTCGCAGGCCATCGCCTCGAGCGCCGCCAGGCCAAACGACTCCATCTCGCTCGGCAGCAGCATCACATCAGCCATTCCGAGCTTTTCGTGAATCCGGTCCTGCTTGCCCATGAAGTGAATCTTCTCGTGAATCCCTTTTTCGCACGCCAGCCGCTCCGCCGCGCGCCGGTCCGGACCGTCGCCGATCATCAGCAGCCGCGCTGGAATCTTCCTCTGCACCCGGTCGAAGATTTCAATCACGTCGGTCACCCGCTTGACCGGACGGAAGTTCGACAGGTGCACCAGCAGACGTTCCTCCGGGCTGGCGAATTCCCTGCGCCGCACCGCCGCCTGCTCATCGCGCTGGTACAGATCGCAGTTCACAAAGTTGTGGATCACATGGATCGGCTTGGTGATCTCAAAGCTTTCGATCGTCGATCGTTTCAGGTCGTGCGAAATCGCCGTGACCCCGTCGCTCTGCTCAATCGAAAAGCGCGTGATCGGCAGGTACGAGCGGTCCAATCCCACCAGCGTGATGTCGGTCCCGTGCAGCGTGGTGACATAGGGCAGGCGCCGCGGCCGCCGCACGTGATCGTGGCACAGCATCTGCCGCGCCAGCATGGCCGAAACCGAGTGCGGAATCGCATAGTGTACGTGCAGCAGGTCCAGTTCGTAGAGTTCGGCCACCTCGGCCATCCGCGTCGCCAGCGCAAGATCGTACGGCGGATATTCAAACAGCGGATACTGCGAAACCTCCACCTCGTGAAAGTGAATGCGCGGATGCGGCTCCGTCAACCGGATCGGCTGCGAGTAGGAAATGAAGTGAATGTCGTGTCCGCGATTGGCCAGCTCAATGCCAAGCTCGGTGGCCACCACTCCGCTGCCGCCGTACGTGGGATAACAGGTGATACCGATCCGCATGGCTCTCCTTCGATGACTTTGCAGCAAGGCCCGCCTTGGCCATCTTCCGGCTAGTTTGACGTGCCAACATCCGCCGCAGTCGCAGCTTTCCCGCCGAACGCCACAAGCTCGATGCCGTACTCCTCGCGCAACTGGTCGCGGGTGATCGCCTGCAGCGCCTGCATCTCCACCTCGCGCGACTCGCGCAGCTTGGTGCGCACCGCGGCCAACTCACCATCGTTATATCCCGGATGGCAGACCAGCTCCCAGGTGCCTTCCGGCATCTGCCGCAGCAGGGCGCGCAGGCCCGCCTCCGTCAGGGTACCGGTCGAGGCCACGCCCAGGCTGCCGGAGGTGGTGGCAAGCCCGGCATCGGCGACTGCCCTGCGCCAGCGCCCGGCGAGCCCCACGCGCAACAGCGTGGTCTCAGCCTTGCGTAGCAACAGCGTTTTGCCGGCGAGCGCCTCGCGCCACCGCACCGCTCCCGGAGCCTCAAATGGATTGCGCACCGCGCCGACGCCGTGAGCCCGCGCGGCGCGCAGCAGAGGCCGCAGAATCGATGGGAACATGTGAGTGTGCTTGTGCGTGTCAAAGTGCGAGATCTCCACATGCGCCTGTTGCAGCTTCGTCAACTGCGCGATGGCCTCGGCTTCGATTTCAGCGGCGCGGAAGCGTCCCCGCGCCACCGCCCGCAGTACCTCGCCAATCGAGTGGTAGAAGCGATCGGTGCCCGGCGCCAGCAGTGAGCGTACTTCGCGGGCCGGCAACAGCGGGGTGCCATCCACCAGCACAATGTGGCAGCCCACGCGCAGCCGCGGCAACGCCCGCGCCAGCGACACGGCGTCATCGAAGCAGGCGCCGCCGGCCATCAGGGTTGTGGACGAGACCATGCCGTGTTCGTGGCAGGCCGCAATGGCGCGGTTGACGCCATGCGTCAGTCCGAAATCATCGGCATTCACGATCAGGCACTTCATGGGAAAAGTGTAGCAGGCGGGAAACCTATGGCACTTTCGGCAAGCCTGGCCTGCCGCTGGAGTGCCGCGGCGCGGAGCCGGCACGCCTGCAGTTCAGGCGCGCGGTGGCGTCTTGCTGGCGGCGCCTTCGCCCAGCAACAGGTCAACTTTTTCCAGCAGGGCAGGGAACATCTCCTGCTTTTCCAGCCATGCATCGACCGTGTCGGATTTCTTGTCCGGAGCGTATCCGGTCACGATGATGATGGGAATGCCGGGCGCTTTTTCGCGGACCAACCCTGCCAGTTCCACCCCGTTCATGCCTTCCATGCGGTAGTCGGTGACCAGCAGGTCAAAGCTCTCGCCGTCAAACCGGGACAGTGCGTCGCGGCCGTTATACGAGCATTCGGCGCCATACCCGTGCCGCCGCAAAATCTCACAGCTCATCCGCGCCAGCACCTCGTTGTCGTCCACAAACAAAATTGTTTTCATCGCTCCCCTGCGCGCGGAGACCGCCTTCGGCACGGCGGCAATCCACGGCTTTCCCACTCGGTGCTGACTATCTTACGTCTTCGTACCTGCATTCTGCACGTCCGATTTCCACAATCCGGTTTGACCGCGCCCCCAGTCTTTCATATACTCGATTTGCGAGTCGGTTCCACAAGAGGCCGCCCCCTAGCCGCCTGACACCCGGCGATGGGAGCACCGTAAGGGCGGTTAGCTCAGTTGGTTAGAGCGCCTGCCTTACAAGCAGGAAGTCGGGGGTTCGAGTCCCTCACTGCCCACCACTCCTGAAGCCTCACGGAACCTGCTCCACGGCCTATCCAGGCCGCGTAACATCCGCGTACCAGACGCGGGGTCGTAGTTCAGTTGGTTAGAACGCCGCCCTGTCACGGCGGAGGCCGCGAGTTCGAGTCTCGTCGACCCCGCCATTAAGTCGAAAATCGCTTAATGGCTTAGAAGGCCCCTTGGATAGGGGCCTTTCAGTTTGCGCGTTTGCCGACCGCCGGACAATCGGCCAGAAACGCTTCGCAGGACTCGCCAAAGTCCCAGAATGGCACGGAATTGCACCATCTTCCGCCGCATCTGCCGCATCGGACGGCACAAAGCCGCGATCAGCACTATAATTCGGGCGGTTCAGTCCACAAAAAAGAAGATTTCAGATGGAGGGCGCCATGTCCTATCTGAGGTTGGCAGCCGTTGCTTGTGCGGTTGTTCTGTGTGTCTCGCTGGGTCACCCACAATCCATCGCCGAGCCGTCGGAAGTCACCCATGAGGCGGGAGGCACCCCAAGCCAGTGGGCGATCGCCTATGGTTCCGGGACGCTCTCCGGTGTCGTGACTCCAATCACCGGCGGCACCGGCTACTATCTTTACGGAACGCGGGCCACGATGTTCAAGGGTCAGGACACGGTCTTCGCTCAGCTCGATGCCCTCGGCCGCGTTACCTGGGCAAAGGAGATCGACTGGGAGTCGATGAACACGGACAATCTCAACGTCGAGCCTGTCGCCACCGGATTTCTCGTCTATGGCAATGTGCAAACCCCAGGCAACACCACGCAGAACGAGCTCGTCTGGGCCAAGTTCGGCAAACAATGGAACCGGGTTTACGCACACGGGTTCAGCGGGTTGGGGACCATCGAGGGAGGACTTTTTCACGACACCAGCGATGGCGGCCTCCTCTTTACCGGCACCCTGATCGTAGCGGCCGGCACTAAATTTCAATGCGTCGACACCCTGCTCTTCAAGACGGAGCCGTCCGGATTCATGAGCTGGAAAAACGTCCTGCAATATGGATGTTTGGATAACGCCGGTCCAATGCTGGAAGTAAGCGATGGATACCTGGTGGCTGGCTTGATCGCGGACCCCTTTACCAAGATCCACGGCGTCATGGTGATGAAACACGCCAAGACCGGTGCGGGAATTTTGTGGACGAATATGTATTCGATTGCAAATCCCATGGTCAACCTGGATATGGTCGGCACCGTTGGGTCGTTCAAGCAGTTATCCGACGGCAATTTTCTCGTAGTGGGATTGATCCAGGAACTCAACCCCACGCTCGGCGGGAACCGCACTTACATGCTCAAGATCGATCCCGGCGGGGGCATCCTCTGGCAAAAGAGCTATGGCAGTACCGCCATCAGTATGGGGGCGCAGAGCGTCATCGAAAACACCACCGACAAAACCCTGCTGGTAAATGGCTCGGCCACCAACCTCCCCAGCGGTAATCTGAGCATCGTCGCCTTTACCGTCAACGGCTCGTCGGGTGCCCTCATCAAGCAGAAACAAATCGGGACATCGCTCGACAATAACTTCGGGGCCATTCTCAAATCCAAGTCAGGCGATTTCTACTTTTCCGGCTGGCATTCGACCGCCGCTACCGATACCAACCTCAAAACCATCTGGGGGAAGCTCGACCCCACCACGCTCACCCCGACCTGGGCCAAGACATTCTCCGGAGGTAATGCGTATGGGTTGGCGATCGAGACCGCGACCGGTTTCTTCCTGACCGGAACGACCACCTCGTATGGCTACAACGCTACCAACCGCAATACCTTTGGAATGATTCTCGACAGCACCGGCAACTATCCGAATTGCAACATAAGTCCCATCACGCTGATCTCGACGGAATACCCGAACATCGCATCGACCCCGGCCGGGCTGACCCTCGGGCAGCCGGAATTCAAGTCGGTCGAAGTGGGGAATGTCGTAGCTGTCCGTCTGCCCGTGATCAACACGACGATCAAATCGCTCGCCATCTGTCCGGCCATCAGTTCGAAGTCGGAGGGAGGTTCATCGTCCGAGGAGGCCGATCCGGCCGCCGATCCCAATGCTTCGTGCGCGCACCCGGAACCGGACGCGGCCGAGACCATCGATCGGGATTAGCGACGGCTCATGCGGAAAGCTTGTTGAGCATCTCGATCTTCACCTCGCCATCCGGGAAGACGGCGCGCACCTCCAGCGTGCCGCCCATGGCCTCCACGTAGCTGCGCAACGTGCTCAGGTACATGTCGGTGCGTTTTTCCAGCTTGGACACGCCGCCCTGGTCAATATTCAGAAGTTCAGCCAGCCGGGTCTGCGTCATCTCGCGGGCATTGCGAAGCTGGTAGAGGGGCATCTCTTTCATGCTTTGCGCTACCCGTCGTGCAATTTCGGCGCGCGCTTCCGGGGACATCTTCGCCGTCAGTTCTTTGAAATTCCGGGCCATATCTCCTGCCTCCTACTTCTTTTCCAACTCGCGCAAGTGCTGCGCAAAGATAGCTTCTGCCCTCGGTACAAACTCTCCATACCAGCGGGCGTTCCCTGTTTTGTTCCCGCCAATAAGCAAAATTGCCGCGCGCTTTGGGTTGAAGGCATACAGGACTCGGTACGGGTTGCCTTCATGCTGTACGCGCAATTCACGCAGATTCGGAACCTTTCTCGACCGGATGGTATCAGCGGCAGGCCGGACCAGTGCGGGGCCGAATTGCTCCAACAAAGTGACGTAATGACCCACGCTGATTTGTTCCGCCTCGCTCAGCCCTTCCCACCACTCGCCGAACTCATCCGTGAACTCGACCTCCCATGACATGAATAAAATATGTCATACAGGCCATATGTCGTCAAGGGAATACCAGCGGCGGCCGGTGCGCCGCCCCGGCACCATGCCATCGCCGCTACTCGCGTCCCAGCCGTTTTCCCAGCACCTCTTCCACGTCCTTTACTTTGCCGGTGATCCTTCCTGTCGCTCCCTTGCGCTCGTCGATGGTGATGCTGGTCAGCACTCTCGGCGCAAGCTCCAGCAGCCGCCGGTGACAGCGCAGGATCACGTCCATCACCTCGCCGGGCTCGCCCTCAATCGTTGTGTTCATTGCGCCCAACTGGTAGGCGAGTCCCGATGCATCCACAATGGCCAGCGCCTCGGCCACCAGCTTCTTTACTCCGCCCTCGGTTCCCATCGGAACCACTGCAAAGCACGCCAACATAAATGCCTCCCGGCCACCGTCCATTGGTAACTCTCATCGCAGGTATGTTACAGCGGGAGAGATGATAAAATAACGTCAGGGCCGGATCTAATTTCTCCCTTTTCAGTTCCTCTGAACTAAGTCAGTCCCGCTGAAGCTTTCTCCCCTTAGTTGTGTTCCTGCGAAATCGGCATACCCATGCTTTACAGCGTAGATCGAATGAAGTCATACGAAAAACCAACCAGCGCAAGTGCATTCCAACCTGAGTCGCCGGCAGCCTGTGGCGACGACCGCAAGCTCTGGGACATAGGCATCCTCCTTCTGTTTGTGGTGCCGATGTCAGTCCTCTCCCTGCTGGCGCCCAGGTTCTCTCCTCAGGCGCAATTGACGGTCAGTGTCCTTCCGCAACTGCTGTTATTGCTCGCGACCTTGTTGCTCATGTTCAATCTCCACCTGGCGGCGCAGCGCAAGTTACAGCACCAGACCTCGACGGCGCTGGCCGCGGCCACCTCCTACGTGGATCGGCTGGAGCAGTTCCTGGGCCAGCCCGCGAACCCGGCTGTTCCGTCCATCATTGAGGTGGGTTGGGCCCATCGGTGAGCCGCCGCGCCGGCCGCTGTTCGAGCCGGCCGCGCCGCATACTCACTGCTTCAGTGACTTCACATAAGAAATAAGTTGCCAGAGTTGCTGGTCTGGAAGTTTGGACCATGACGGCATTCCCCGTCCCAGGCTTCCGTTCACCAGCAGCCAGTGCAGGTCGCCCGGCGTCGCCTCATTCTGCACCCGGTCGCTGTGCAGCGAAGGGCGCTTGCCCTTGCCCTCGGCGTGCTCGCCATGGCACTGCGCGCAGTGGTCGGCAAAGAGCAACTGCCCGGCCATCACCGCGTCCGGATTCCCAGCCATGGGATTAGCCCGTTCATGATCGCGCGCCGGAACTTTCTGTATCCACCGCGTGCCCGCCCATAGCAGGGTTGACGCCGTGGCCAGCAGCACAAACAGCCTCGCCATGCGGCCCAGGACTCTCATCGCGCACCCGCCTTGCGGAAATTGCCGAGCAACTGGGGTATCTCGTACGAGACGCCAAACCGGTAGAGCCTGGGAATGCTGTAGCCGTTCAGCCCAAAGCTCGTAGAGGCGGATAACGTCATGCCGCCGGGGGCCGCCCAGTTCATCGACGGCCCAAGATACTGCGAGGTCAGATGGGTGCCGAACGAGTAGCGGTCGCCGAGCCCGCCATACATCTCCACTCCGCCCATGAACTTCTCCGCGCAAAACGTACACTTGTGCGCGCTTGCCGCCAGTTTCAGCGGACGGCTTGCCGCCAGCGCGTAACCAAACTCCCACGGCTTGTTGGAGAGATCTTTCTCGCTGATGATGTTCTCGCTTACATTCCATCCCTTGAAGTTACTGGACAGAATCAGCTTCAGCTCCATCTCGCGCTCTTTGTCCGCGCGCGCCACGCTATTGGGCGTGGCAAAGTCGGGCACGCCATCGTGGCCCACCACCTCGCGCAATGACTTATCGGCGCTGGTATCTTCGAATTCAACGTACAGCACGGGATTGATCCAGTGCTCGCGCATCAGCGGCCGGACGCGGTTCTCGATCTTGAAGCCGGTGAAAATCGTGCTGTCATTCGCCGTGCTCTGCCCGTCAAGGTAAAACTCGCTGGTCCACCAGGCGGTCATGCCATACTCGAACTCAAGGTTGGCGCCCGCGAAGCGGTTGGCCGCGGGCGGCTTCCCGGTCACACCCTTGAACTCGATTTCGAGATTCCCCGGCTCCTCCATCTCGTGGGTGTAGGTGATAAAGTAAGGCCGCTCCTGCGCCCGCGCCGTCGTGCTTGCAAGCAGGGGAACGACCGTGGCCAGCGCCAGCATGCACAACCGCACCAGGCAGCGGCGTCGCGGGAATATACTCATCGCACCTTCCGGGAACCAGACTCCCCGAAGGGAATGAGGAGCAGTGTTGGTAATGAACATGAAATTCACTTTCATGTTCATATCCGGATCATACCAGAACCCGCCCCCTCACCGCCATCCCCATCCCCGGCTCGCCGCACCACATAAAAGCCGGGCCATCGCTCTCCGCCGCCGCACCGCGCATGCGCCCGCCGCTATGTCTTGCGCCGCCAGCGCGTTTGCTTTTGCCATCTCCGTCAAACCAATGGCCACGCGCCACACGCAGCCTTTGCACGCGCGGTTGACCTTGCCCATGCCGCGGCGGATACTGGTGCCATCGCTGATAGGATTCGCCGCGAGCTGCTCTCCCCACTCCCTCGCACCGGGGCGGGGAATCGCTCACGGCGCCGGGCCTTGTCGCGGGTCATCCCGCAGAGCGAGATTCGCGGCCATCGCATTCGCATCAGCCGCGACGAGGCAGCCATGACTACACCAGACGACAGGACGCCGCTGCTCACCCCGCCCCAGGCAAACCACTTTCTTGCCGGATTCCGCCAGATCGATCGGCTTCTATGCTCCATCGAAGAAGTGGTGCAAGGGGAGGAAGGCGGTCTGTTTCCGCGCATCGCGCCCGACTTGACCGGGCGCCAGAAGGACCTGCTGATGAGCTTCGCGGCCGCCATGCGCAAGAGCATGGCCCACATCCTCGAGTCGCACGAGGTGGCCATTCCCGAGGCCCGAACCTCCGCCAGCCACGCCGTCCGCTCGGCGCTGACCTTCATCGACATCGCGCTCTCGGACCTGCGTCCCAAGGTCATGCGAGGCTATGGCGAAGTCAGCGAAGAGGCCACCGAGGCGTTGCATCGCATCGTCACCGAGTTGCGCCGCCTGCAGGGCAGCACCCTCCGCGATCTCAACTCTGAACCCCGCGATCAAGAGCCGAAATAAAGGAGCCGCGCCGTCTCCCGCTCAATTGTTCGCTTGTTTCCGTTCCGCCAGCAGCCCGTTCACCTTGGCGATTACCTTGAAGGCATCGGCCACGTACAGCACGTCGGCTTTGCCGCGAGCCCAACCGCAGTTAGGGTCCAGGCTAACCGCCCGCCGCTCGGTGATGAAGCGCCACCCCACCACGTGCGGCTCTTCGCCGTGGCAGCAGGTGGCGAGACCCTTCGGATGGCGCGGCGTCGCCCCCGTCTGCCCAATCTGGTTGAGGTGGGTAAGGAACTTCAGCACCGTCTGGTTCTCTCCGCTCTGGTCCACTAGCGACTTGCTGCTGCCCAGCGAGGCGTCGGACACGCGCAGGAAGTTCAGGATCAGCGTCTCGGCCTCGGCGGCATGAACCTGTCCGTCGGGCTGCTTCTTCGTCCATCCCGCACCTGCCACAAACAAAACCTTGGCGTCCGGGCGAATCGTCTGCTCACCCTGCTTGGGTGCGCGCACCCCCGTCACCCTGGTGCGCAGCGCGGGCAACTCCACGGCAACGGTTTCCACCGCTACCGCATCTCCGGTGCTCTCCCACGGCGCGCGCGTTCCCGCCTCCAGCAGCAGGAACCACGGACGCGTTTCCCGCCGCACCACGGCCTCCACGCGCTGCCTGTAGAACCAGCGCGTCGCCTCCAGGGTTGCGCTCTGCATCTCGCCTTTTGCCACCGCCGTGATGTGGGTATCCGTAAAGCCTCCCACCCGGTATGCCACGCCCGGCATCACGCGGGCAAAGCGCGCACTGGCGGGCGCAAACACCAGCGTCGCGCCCACCGCGCGAACCAGCGCCTCGCAGGCCGCCGCGTCGCTCGCGTAGCGCGCCTCGGCAAATGCCTCGCCTCTCACGGCCAGCACCCGCGCCGCCGTGCCCGCCAACTGCTGCGCCGCCGCTTCCGTCTGGGCGCCCACGATGCCGATGGTCACCGACGCTTCCAGGGCGCCCGCGATCTCCATACCCGCCGCCACCGCTTCGAGTGATGCCTTGGTTAGCGCCCCGCCTGATTCATCGACATGTGTCAATACAAGAAGTTTTTCCATCACTCACTCCGCAACTTACTCTGCAACTTACTCTGCAACCCAGGCCACAATCTCGCTGGCAATCTCTTCTTCCGGCATGTCCCGCACCACGCGCGTCTCGCGCTGCTGCCGCGGCAGGCTCACGGAAACGTAGCTGAGCCCGTTGGCCTCCAGCTTCACGCTCTTCGCCTTCTGCAGCGCGGGCAGAATGCCGCGCATGTTCAGCATCCCGATCTGCGGACTGTTGCGCGGCTCCGCCAGGTTGCCCGTCGCCCATCCCAGCACGGCCGGTGCGCCGGCGCACTCCGACACCTGGTGCCTGCCGCCTTCCACGCGCTCCAGCACCTCGAACCCGCCATCGTCGTGCACCGTGATCTGGTCCACGCCCTGGAACTGGTCGGTGATGCCCAGCCGTTCACCCAACACCTGCATCGTCACTCCGGCGCCTCGCGAGGCCGATTCCCACCCGCCGAACAGCAGCAGCCGCGCGCGATCCAGTCCCGGGATCGCCGCAATCGTCTCGGCCAGCGCCGCCGCCGTCGAGTGCGCGTCGGTGAATCCCCCGAGCGGCCCATCGATTGCCACCAGCTCAAAGGGAACCTTCTGCGCCACCGTCATCATCACCTGTTGCAGCTTCGCCTTCGGTCCCAGGCTCACCAGCCACACCTTGCTTCCCGCGTGTTTGGCCGCCAGGTTTGCCGCCTCGTACAGCGCGCAAGCCGCCCACGGATCGAGCACCGCCGGCAGCACGATTTCATTCTTGAGGCTAGGTGCGCCTGTCCCCGCCGCCGGTTCTAACGTCTGCAGCGGATCGGGCACAATGCTGGCGCAGACCACGATGTGAAAGCTATTTGCCATGTGTAAGAGTCCTATTCGTTCCTGAACCAGTCTTCGCTAATTTTCCGCCGAGTGCAACCCCCCCCCCCCCGCCCCCCAAAACAAAATAGAAATATAGCCCAACGGGGATTTGGTGCAGTTTAACA
>Ga0302320_10009271_pt1 | contig 21187 bp, 19 predicted proteins | sample Bog_T0_3_FD_202130 | JGI IMG/M metagenome (GOLD analysis project Ga0302320, IMG submission 202130) | Peat permafrost microbial communities from Stordalen Mire near Abisko, Sweden - Bog_T0_3 | ecosystem: Environmental > Terrestrial > Soil > Wetlands > Peat | place: Sweden: Abisko, Stordalen Mire...
CCCTGGCCCAATTGGAAGCCTTGGTCGGTCAGATGCCCCGGTGCGAATACCGGGACTACTTGGTCAATGAAGTGATTGCCGAGGCGAAACGTCTTTCCCCATTGTCATGATTCTATTACTGGGCGCCACCGGCTACATCGGCTCCGTCTTTGCCGGAGAACTTCAACAACGCGGGCTGGCATTCCGGGCAGTATCCCGGCGGGAGGTGGATTACACCCGGTTCGACCAGTTGCTGGAACTGCTCCGGTCCCTGCGGCCGGAGTTTGTCGTCAACGCGGCCGGCTACACGGGCAAGCCCAATGTGGATGCCTGTGAACTGGACATGGGGGGCACGATTTCCGGCAATGTGACGCTGCCACAAACCATCGCCCATGCTTGTGCGGTGGCCGGGGTGCCGTGGGGACATGTCTCATCCGGCTGTATTTATTCTGGCGCCAAACTGCCGGCGACCAATGGTTGGCGGGCTTGCAAGGATTTGACCGAACCCTCGGCCCATGCCCTGGTGGAAACCAGTCCGGAAATCATCCGGGGTTTTACGGAAGCTGATCCGCCCAATTTTTGTTTCCAAGATTTGCCGTGCAGCTTTTACAGCGGCACCAAGGCATTGGGCGAGGCGGCCATTGCCGGCCATGGAAATAGTTACATCTGGCGGCTGCGCATTCCCTACGACGAAAATGATAATCCTCGCAATTACTTGAGCAAAATTCAGAATTACGCCAAGGTTTATGACAACGTGAACTCGATTTCACACCGGGCGGATTTTGCCCGGGCGTGCCTGGATCTTTGGGCGTTGCGCGCACCCTTTGGGACTTACAACGTGACCAATCCCGGCTTTATCACCACCCGCCAGGTGGCTGCCCTGATTCAACAGATCATTGCTCCGGACCGGGTGTTTGAGTTTTGGAAAAATGATGAGGAATTTTATCGGGTGGCCGCCCGGACCCCGCGCTCGAATTGCGTGCTGGATGTTTCCAAGCTGCTGGCCACGGGCATAAAAATCCGCCCCGTTCAGGAGGCTCTGGCGGATTCATTACGGCGGTGGAAAAAAGCCGGAAAGTCTTAACTGCGAAGGTCAACATGAATTTATTAATCACCGGCGGCGCGGGATTTATCGGCTCCAATCTCATCGTCCAGATCATCGACCAACCGGTCATCCGCAAGCTGGTCAATTTGGATTGCCTGACCTATGCCGGGCATCTGGCCAATTTGGAATCGGTGTCCGCCCATCCCAAGTATGTGTTTGAGCGGGTCGATCTGCGCGACCAACCGGCCGTGCTCGCGGTGGTCGAACGTCACGAAATCACCCATGTCATGCACCTGGCGGCGGAATCTCATGTCGATCGTTCCATCAGCGGGCCGGGAGACTTCGTACATACCAACGTGGTGGGCACGTTTAATCTGCTGGAAGCCTGCCGGGCGGTCTGGGGCGGCAACCTGGCGGACCGGCGGTTTCATCATGTCTCCACCGATGAAGTCTATGGCTCGCTCGGGCCGACCGGATTGTTCACGGAGACCACGCCATATGCGCCCAACTCACCCTATTCCGCCAGCAAAGCGTCGAGCGATCTCCTCGTCCGGGCCTATCATCACACCTATGGGCTGCCCACCGTCATCACCAATTGCTCCAATAATTACGGCCCGCATCAATTTCCGGAGAAGCTGATCCCCGTGGTCATCCAGAGCGTGCTCGCCCGCCGCCCTGTGCCGGTTTATGGCGACGGCCTGAATGTTCGTGACTGGCTGTATGTGCGCGATCATGCGGAGGCCTTGTGGACGGTGCTGACCCGCGGCCGGATCGCCGAAACCTATAACATTGGCGGCCATAATGAATGGTCCAACCTCCCCATCGTGCAGTTGATCTGTGACACGATGGATGAACTGGCCCCGCAGTTGGGCGGCGATTCGCGGCGGTTGATCACCTTTGTCAAGGATCGTCCCGGCCACGACCGGCGTTACGCCATCGATGCCGGCAAAATCAAGCGCGAACTGGGCTGGACCCCGGCGCACCAATTTGAACAGGGCATCCGCGAAACCATCCAATGGTATCTCGACCATCAGGCCTGGGTGCGGACGGTGTTGTCCAAGGCCTAGGATAATCGGGGTGTATGAACCCGGGATTTGTCCGCCGGCCCCGGCTTCTAAGGCAAACCACGGTCCATGCCCGGTTGAAATCCAGCCGTCAGGTTCATTAGAATTCTTCCCGCCGCTGGTCCGCGCGATGAAAAATACTTGCAACCCCGCTGCGGGAGGACAATATTCTGTATACCAGACAAAGCTGGTCACAGGCAGGAGACCAAATGGAATGCTCGCCTCATCGGGAATTCGTGGCATTTGACCGGATTTCAGTGAACCGGCCGGTCGGATTGGGTGTGTTGCTCGGATTGGGCTTCCTTGCCGGTCTTTTGCTGGTCATCCTGCTGATCCAATTGCGCGGCATCCAGCTGCATTACCAGTATTACCTGACCACCGGCGGCGAAAATCTTCAGGTTTATGGGGTCTGGAAAGCACAGGAAGGCCATCCGTTGTATGTCTGGCCCAACCGGGATTTCTTCCAGCTCACGCTCTATAATTTTGGGTTTTACCATTTATATGCCGCCATCCTGAACTGCCTGCATGCCCGCGGCCCATTTATCATGCTTTATGGGCGTTATCTCACGGCCGCCTTTGCCGTTGCCGGGATGTTTGCCCAGACCCGTCTGCTATATTTCCTGACGGGCGATTTCCGAACCCGCCGGATGGGTGCCGCCATCTGGCTGGTCAGCTTTTGCACCTGGTTTAACTCCTATTTTCCCGGTTATTACCCGATCTCCGTCCGGCCGGATATCGTGGCCGTCGCCGTTTCCACCATGGGGCTCTATTTATTCATGGTTTATGTCGTCACTGGCCGGCAACGATGGGTTTTGGCCGCGGCGGCCGCCTGGACGGTGACTTGGTGCTTCAAACAGTCTGACGTGATGCTGTTGTTTGGCGCCGGGGTTTATCTGCTCATCACACGACGGATTTCGGCGGCAGTTGTCCTGGCCTTGACCTTTGCCATTCCGATTTCGTTGATTTTGGGCCTGGGTTCGGCGGAGTATCGCTGGAACATCCTGTTTGCGCCGACCGTGAACGCGCTATCGCTTTTCAACGGCGCCCGCTTGTTGCTGGATGGCATGCTGAAATCGCTTTTCGTATGGTCCTTTTTGGTCACGCTGCCGCTCCTGTATTATTATCATGGCCGGTCCAATCGAGGCCGATCGTGGTTAAAAATGCTGTTGGCTGGGTTGCCGGCGGGCGGGTTGTTTTCGACGATAAAGGCGCTTGCCATCGTGGTTCTCTGTGCCATTCCGCCATCGTTTTTAAGTCTCTCCAAAACTGGCTCGAGCCTAAATCACATGTTTGAAGTTTTCGTGGCAGCCACGACCCTTAGTTTTGTGGTGGCTTTGGAACTGGGCTCTCGCCTGACGGCCCAATCCAGCCATCGCCTGGGCATGGTGGTCGGCCTCACCATTTTTTCCATGGGTGCGTTCCCCGTCGGCCAGCTGGCCCTGAATCGAATGGGGCCGATGGTGCGTGCTTCCGCCGCTGACCAGGTCCGCAAAGAAGAGTTTTCAATCTTCTTAAAATCACTCAACCCCCCTGTCTTTATTGAAGATGATATTTATTCCCTGCCCTGGCAATGCAATGACAACCGATATCCTTCGATCATGCTGGATCATGTCTTCTACGATGCCGCCAAAGTTCACGGCCGGCTTTGCGGTGGCGTGGAGCAACTAATTGCCTGCCACTGGTTCGCCACGCTTTATCTTGCCCAGGACAGCCCGTACTGCAAGCTGGCCATCGCGGCAAATTATTCGCCCCAGCCGCTGGCCGCAAAATTCTCGCACTGTCTGGATTCCCTTGGCCGGGAGAGCCCGCCCCTGGTTTTATTTTCGGCTCCGCCCGGGGCGGCTGGGACAAACGGTTTTCACAGCCTCCTTTCATTATCGGAGAAATAGACGGCCCGCCGGCCCGGAATTTGCGCATTGAATGATGCCGTTCCTTTGCTAGCCTGCGCTGGGGTTGATCGCGGTTGATCCCGACTTTGCATGAGCGACATCAAATCCAACGGTGACATCGGTCCCTGTCTCACGGCAGTTATGCCTGTTTACAATGAGGCGGCGACGGTGGCCGAAGTCATCAAGGTGGTCCTGGCGCAACGCCCGGTGCAGGAACTGGTGATTGTCGATGACGCCTCCACGGATGACACCTGGAAACAATTGCAGGCCGCCACGGCGGGCGAATCCCGGGTCAAATTGGTGCGCCATGCCCGGAATCAGGGCAAAGGCGCCGCCTTGCGGACCGGCATCGCCCAGGCCACTTCGGCCATCGTGATCATTCAGGATGCCGACCTGGAATATGATCCGGAGGAATATTTCAGCCTGCTGATTCCGATTCTCTCCGGCAAGGCGGATGTTGTATTTGGTTCGCGCTTTATCGGCGCGGGCGCGCACCGGGTGCTTTACTACTGGCATTCCGTCGGCAACCGGTTTTTGACCACCTTTTCCAACATGGCCACCGACCTGAATCTCACCGACATGGAAACCTGCTATAAAATGTTCCGGCGGGAGATCCTTCAGAAAATAAAAATTGAGGAGGATCGTTTCGGCTTTGAACCGGAAATAACGGCCAAGGTGGCCCACTTGAACGTCCGCATCTATGAAGTGGCGATCTCTTATTATGGCCGCACCTATGCGGAGGGTAAAAAAATTGGCTGGCGGGACGGCTTTCGCGCCCTCTGGTGCATATGCAAATACAACTTTTTTCGCGGTTGACCGCCTTTAATCGCTCATGCCACCGCTTGCCTTGCTCTGGGTCTGGATTTGTGCGGCATTAGGCTGCGCCGGCTGGGGGCTCTCCACAGTGCATGCTCTGGATGCCCGGGGCTATGCCCTGGTGTTGGTCGTGGGCCTGCTGCTGCTGCTGCGCTGGCGGCAGACGGTGATTCCGACCGGCATCCTGGCGTTTCATGAGTTCCGGTTTTGCCGCAGTATTCTCCGACCGCTGCCCCTGGCCTTTGTGGTTCTGACCGGACTTATGCTACTGGGCGGCATGCTCTATCCCCCCAGCAATTATGACGGCATGACCTACCGCATTCCCCGGGTCCTGCACTGGCTGGCCGCCGGCCAGTGGCACTGGATTCACACAGTTTATCCCCGCGTCAACGCCCGGGCCTGCGGGTTTGAGTGGGTGTCCGCCCCCTTGATCCTGTTTTTTCACAGTGACCGGCCGCTGTTCCTCATCAATGTCATCTCCTTCCTGCTCCTGCCGGGGCTCGTTTATAGTGTCTTTACCCGGCTGGGCGTGCGCCCGCGTGTGGCCTGGCACTGGATGTGGATTATGCCGACGGGTTATTGTTTTCTCATTCAGGCCGGCAGCTCCGGCAATGATTTGTTTGGTGCGCCCTTTGTACTGGCGGCCATTGATTTCGCCCTGCGCGCCCGCACCTCGCACCGGGCCCGCGATTTCTTTGGCTCAATCCTCGCTGCGGCCTTGATGACCAGCGCCAAAACCAGTGATCTGCCGCTCTTGCTGGTCTGGGGCGTGGCCATTTTGCCCTCGTGGTCCCTGGTGTTTCGCTGGCCGCTGCGGCTGGCGGTGGTCTGCTCGGTCGCCGTGGCTTGTTCCTTTCTGCCCACCGCCTTATTAAATCAACACTATTGCGGGGACTGGACCGGCTGGAAATCCGAGGGGATTCCCTTCAAGAGCGACCCCCCGTTGCGGCTGGCGGCCAATGTCGTGCTGGTGACCCTCCAAAACCTGACCCCGCCCTTGTTTCCCTTCGCCAGCCAGTGGAATACGTTTGCCACCAACCATATCCCACCGGCATTAAGTTTGCGGCTGCACCATACGGTGGTGGAACCCGAGGCGGCGGAATTCGTTTTGTCGGAAATGCAAATCGAGGAGACCGCCGGCTTGGGTCCGGGAGTATTACTGTTGGTTCTGGCCAGCTTGGTGGCGGGGTTCTGGCATCGGCGCACATGGTTTGATCCGGCGGCGTGGAATTTCCTGTTTGCCCGCTGGCAAACCAGCCTTCGCTGGTTGCCATTCATCTCCTTGCTGGCCCTGCTCAGCCAGTCCGAGGTCGCCCCCATTTCTCGGATTCTGGCGCCCTATTACGCCTTGCTCCTGCCGGTTTGCCTGGCCGGTCCGGCCCAGACCTGGGTCGTCACCCGGCGTTGGTGGCCCAAAGCCTTGGCGGTGGTATTTTTGCTGGCCGCCGGACTGCTGGTCGTCAACCCAGCCCGCCCGTTATTCCCGGCCGGAACCATCTTTACCACCCTCTGCGCCCATTATCCGGACTCACACCTGATCACGCGGGCGGATACCGTCTATGCCCTGTATCATGATCGCAATGAAGCCTTCGCCCCGGCACTCGCCCAATTGCCGCCGGACCTCAAAGTCCTCGGCCTCTTCACTTACGACGATCCCGAGGCCTCCTTGTGGCGGCCGTTTGGCAGCCGTCGCATTCTCCATGTCCGGCCGGAAGACACCGCCGATTACTTGAAGCAGGAGGGCATTGAATATGTCCTCATCAACACGCGGAAAATGCCGGACTTTTTTCACGTCACCCCGGCGGAGTGGGTTCAACACCTGCATGCGTCCGTGGTGAAAATCATACCCCTCACCTTGCGTGTCTCCGAGGGCACCGTGGATTGGTGGCTCGTAAAACTGCCTTGAAACAGCCTGCTCCCGCCCGGTCGTGTGGCGGGGAGCGCATGCGTGGCCGCCGGGCCTGAATAATTTTGACCATCCGGGCGGAAACTGGTTACTTGCTGCCGGCGTGTTGACACCCATTCACAATCATATTTTCCGGTGCCCGTCGGGCAGAACCCTCCCGGGCCGGGCCTTGTGGCTGACGATTTTGCTGCTCAGTTGGGGCGGGTGGGCCATCGGAGAGACCCTGCCGTCGCAGGCAACCCGGCTCTGGTCCTACACGCTGGGGGAGAACCAGGATTACATCAGCTGTTCCACTCCCGCCCTCGCCCCGGACGGCACGCTCTATCAGGCGACCGGCAACGGGCAACTGCTGGCCCTTACGCTGGCAGGGAAACTGCGCTGGAAATTCGACACCGGCACGGAAACCGACATCAAATCCTCCCCGGCCGTCGGTGATGATGGCACGATATATTTCGGCTCCCGCAACCGAAAATTTTACGCCGTGACCCCCGCCGGAAAATTGAAATGGAGCCTCGCCACCGGTGGTTGGGTGGACTCCTCCCCCGGGCTCGCGGCGGATGGCACCATTTATTTTGGTTCGTGGGATAAAAACTTTTACGCCGTGACCCCCGCCGGCGAAATAAAATGGAAGCTCGCCATCGGTGACGGGGTGGTGTCATCACCCGCCATCGCCCCGGATGGCACCATCTACTTCGGCGCCTTTGATGACAAACTCTATGCCGTCACCCCGGCCGGCCAGGTTAAATGGACCTTTGCCACCGGCAGTGAAGTCACCTCCTCCCCGGCCATCGGCGCCGCCGGCACCATTTACTTCACTTCCATGGACGGAAATCTCTATGCCGTAAAGCCCGATGGAACCGAGCAATGGCACTTTCATACCGGCGGATATTCGGACTGTTCCCCGGTGGTGGATGAAAACGGCAACCTCATCGTCTCCGCCAACACCCTCTGCGAATACAGCGTGAGCCCGGATGGCCAGGCCCGGGGATTTACCGGTCTGGCCTGCCCCGTCGACGGAGCGGCCGTGGCCGTGACCGGGCAGGTCTACTGCTCCCGGCCATGGCGTACGCTGCAGGCCTTTCATGAAAATGGCGACGTGTTATGGGTCGCACCCACGGAACGGAACCTGTCGGCCTCCCCCATGGTGGGGCCGGATGGGACAGTATATGTGACCTGTGAAAAATATTTGGATGCCTTTCAACCGCCCGGCGGGCCCTTGCCGCCGGCCAAAAGCTCCTGGCCCATGTTCCGCGCCAATCTCCGGCACACCGGCCGCGTGGGCGATTAATTTATCGCCGCCGTTGTCCGCAGTCGTAATTCACGGGTTCCGGCGGGCCACCGCAAACAGCGAGGTGCCTTGCGATAATTTTTCCCGCAGGGCCCGGCGGTGCTCCCAAGCATACAATCCCTGCATGACCAGCGGGACCGGCCAGGGCGGCAGCCGGAGATAATCCGCGTAAGTTTTGGGTGTGGTTTGACCTATGCGCACGGTCTTCTGCCGCATTCGCCGCAGGACGGGTACCATCCATCCGCCCCACCATAAGATTTTTTGCACGGCAAACCCGCTGTCCACAAACGCCGCCCGCAGCGTTTCCGGAACATAACGCCGGCGGTGGCCTTGAATCTGGTCAAATTCGGAGAACAGATCCGGGAGGGCGGGCACGCTGACCACCAGGGTGCCGCCGGGTTGCACCAGCGGGGCGATGCGCTGGAGGGCGCCCCGGTCGTCATCGAGGTGTTCCATCACATCCAAAAGCAGGGCCCCGGCACAGAGTTCGTGGGCCGCACCTGACGGCTGGTTCAAATCCACTTCCACCAGCCGTCGGTCAGGTCGGTCAATCAATGCTAGAATTTGTCGGGAAATATCCAGTCCGGTGGCGCGATAGCCGGCCTGCTCCAGCGCCTGTAAATTGACACCCCAGCCGCAGCCGATGTCAAAGACCGGCGCGGGCGGTGCGATCCCTTGGGCCCGGAGCACGGCCAGGGCCAGTCGGGCGCGCGCGAGCCACCACGGATGCCGGCGGACTTGGGCCAAGGTTTGCACCAGCATGGCCTCCGGCATGTTGGCGTCCGCCGCCCCTTGGGACCAGGTTTCAATCATACGCGGGGCTCCGGGGGAAAACCCAGTTCGGCGCGCACAATCCAGCGCGGACGTTGCTTCACCTCCGCGTAAACGCGCCGGATGAATTCGCCCAGAATGCCCAGAATGAGGAATTGCATGCCGCTGAGGAATAAGATGAGGCAGACCAGCGAGGTCCAACCGGGCACCTCCGACGGATAATGGCCGAAGATTTGGAAATTCATGAACTTCCAGACGATGATGAGGGCGGCCCCGGCGAGCGACACGGCGAGGCTGATAAAGCCGAGATAGATGGCCAGCTGCAGCGGCAGGGAGGAAAAGGCAAACACGCCATCCAGCGCCAGCTTCACCAGTTTTCGCAGCGGGTATTTGGTTTCCCCGGCGGCCCGGGCCGCCCGCTCGTATTCCAGGCCGACCTGCCGGAAGCCGCTCCACGCCCGCAAACCGCGCACAAATACATCGCGCTCCGGCATTTTCCGGAGGACGGCCACGACACACTGGCGCATCACGCAGAAATCCCCGGAATCCAGCGGGATTTCCACGTCGGCAATCGCCTTGAGCAATTTGTAAAATCCAGCGTAGGCGGCGCGTTTGACGAGGTTCTCCTTGCGGCGGCGGCGCACCGCATAGACCACATCGAAGCCCTCCTTGAGTTTGGCCACACAGATCGCGACAAATTCGGGGGGATCCTGCAGATCGGCGTCCAGCACCGCCACGAAGTCGCCGGTGGCGCGGGACAACCCGGCGAAGACCGCGCACTGGTGGCCGAAATTGCGCGAGAAGGACAGCACCTTGAAGCGCGGGTCGGCGGCGTGCAGGGCGGCCAGTTCCGCAAACGTGTTGTCCCGGGAGCCGTCATCCACCAGAATGACCTCCCAAGTCAGGCCCATCGCGGGCAGGCTCTGGAGCAGGCGCTGGTGGAGCAGCGGCAGGATTTTGCCCTCGTTGTAACAGGGAATGACGAGGCTCAATTCTGGCGTCGGCGCGGTCATGCGTTGATTAGTTGTCCGGTTGTCTGAGATAGTATTTGTCCCCTACCTCCAGCTTGTCGCCCGCCCGCCGTTTGGCGATGTGGCTGGCATACCACCCGAGCATCTTCTGAAAGACCGGGTTGCCATCATTGGCACTGCCCGTCTCTGCCCGTGATTGACCGGCGGGTGGTGGCATGGCCGTCAGCCAGATATGTGGCTCCGGACCCGTCACCAGATCCTTTGGGAAGCCATTCGTGATCACCAGCACATGTCGGTCAAACAATTCCGGCAGCCGCGGGGCCAGCTCCGCCAGCCCCGGATCGTTGCTGTAGTTGATGGCGATGGTCGTATCCCGGCTGGTATGTTTTTGGACCAGGGAAATCAGGTTTAGTTCCTGATCATCATGCGCATGGTGGGCCGCCAGCACGACCAATGTGTAAAGAAACGCGGCCGCCAGCCCGCCGAACCACCAGCCCGCCCGGGGCCGGCCGGCCGTCACCGCCGTCACCGCCCGCTCCTTCCAAAGCAGCGTGGTCAGCATCAGCCCCAACAAAATGAAATGCACCGACATCCACGGGTGATGACCAAAATAATTTCTTAGGCCCAACACTTCCACCATGGCCACCAGCGCCGGTACAAGGAATAGCAATCCTTGGCCGGCCCGCCAGCCGTTTCGCCGCCAAAATTGCCAGCCCAAAACCAGCAGGACGGGCAGCAGCCCGATGAAATTGGTCGCCACCAACCGCAGGCAGGCGGTTTGCGTGGACAACCCCACCCCGTAACCGGTGTTGCCCCAGCCATAGCCGCCCAACATGGCGGAAAATCCCCCGCCCGATCCCCCCGTCTTTCCCAGCTTGCTGGCCAGGCTGGTGAGCAGCACCAAACCAGCCAGCCCGGCGGCCAGCCCCGCATAAATCAGCAGGCGCCGCCAGGCCACCCCGGGCAGCAACAGCAGCGTCATCACCAACATGCCCTGTACTAAAATGGTCGTCCAGTTCACCGCCGAATAAACCAGGATGAGCAGGAACAAAATGACCCCCTGTCCCCACTTGAAAACAGGCCGGGTCAACAGCCAGATCGCCGCCGCACAAAACGGAAAACCAAACGACACCGCGGCCAGATTGGGGTCCAAGGTCGTCTGCCACGAGACATATCCCGGCGTCAGCACCATCACCACCGCCAGCCAGAAAGCCCGCTCCGTCCGCCCCAGCAACACCCAGGCCGACCCCGCCACCAACGCGGCCAGCAACGCATAATAAACCAGGAACCCCGGTCCGTCCGCACCGATCAGATGATGGCATAGATAGGCCGCATACAGGCTCGCCGGCCGGTGGCCGCCATAAACTTCCGGGTGTGTTTCCGCCTCGTAACCGCCGGCATTGGCCACCAATTGGCCATGCAAATTTGAAAATCCGAATTCCTCCCAGTTCCGCACCACATTATAAGCCCAGCCGCTGCCCAGGCCGTCGTCCATCCACGTGGTCAGCCACGCCGTGCCTGCCACGGCCACCAACAGGATCAAAATTTTTTTAATTTGCATGGGCGGCGGACAACCGGTTCGGTCGGCTGATTCAGCCGGCTCCCGAGCGCCTGCACGAGAGCGGACAGGCTAATGGTCGCCGACGGGGCGGGCAATAAATTTTCTCAGCCGTCCAACGGATTTTCATTGAGGCCAGGCGGCAGTTCATTAAGCTCATGGCGTCAATTTCATGAACCGCGACCAAACCTGCCCACCCCGGTCCGACCCGCCTTTGGGCACCGGGGGGCGCGGCCCTGATACGGCCAGCCAACCGGTGCCGGCCGGTGTCAAATGGCTGCCCTGGTTCAACCGGCTTTTCCCCGCCCCCTTCCTGGCGGCGGTATTGTTATTTGGCGGCCTGTTCGCGCTGGGTTTCCCCAAACCATTCTGTGACGATTTGTACTTCATCGGCGCCGGTCTGAATCTGGCCAGCGGCGGGGATTTTTCCAACCCGTTTCTCGAACGCGCGCAATTCCCGCCCCCGCATCATTATTTCGGCCATCCCCCGATGCTTTCCTATGCCGTGGCGGGCTGGCTCAAACTTTTCGGTATCAGCGCCCGGTCCCTCATGATCTTCCAGATGCTGATATATCTCGTGATTTGTCGGGCCATGCTGGCGATCTCTCGCCGTCACCATTTCCCGCCGTTGCTGGAATGGTTGCCGCCATTGGCCGTGGCCGGGGCCTTTCTTACCTTTGGTTATCGGTCCGAGGCGTTGGCCGTGGCGCTGACCCTGGCCGGTCTGGCCTTGATTGATTGCGGGAACCCCGGTCGCGGCCGGATATTCTTCGGGTTCTGGCTCCTGTTTCTGGCCGCTTCGACCGCCTCGCGGACCACTTTCTTTTCGGTCTCCCTGGCTCTGCTGGCGCTCGTCATCCTGTGGTGCCGGAAGGTGTCCGCCGGAACCCTGGTTTGGACCTTCACCCTGGCGCTGGCCGCCGCCTTCGGCGTGTTTTTGCTGATGATCCAGGGGCACTTCGTGGAATTTTGGAATAGTTACGTGTTTGCCGCCTACGGACGGATTAACGGAACCCCTTGGCGGGCCCTTAAGCACTATTTGTTTCATCTGCAAGGGATCACCTTCCTGCCGGTGGAACTGCTCTGGCTCGCGGCGCTGCCATTTTTGCCGCGGCTCCGGGATCCGGAGTTGCGCCGGATGGCGCTGTTCACCGTCCTCCCGATTTTACTGCTGATCTTGATGCGCGCCCTCGGTAACGGCGGAATTTGGTTCATCTATTGGACGCTCTTTGTGGCGGTGGCCGCCTGGTCGAAGGAGCTTTCCTCCGGGCGCGCCCGCATCCTTCAGGTCATCTTCTCTGGGGTGCTCCTCGCGTCCAACTTCCGGTGGTTGCTCCTCGTGACCGGTCTGTTATCCGGTGCGATCAAGGATGGGCCGGCCGCCCCGCCGACATTGCTGGCGGAAGCCCGCAGCTTGAAATCCACGCCCGGACACACCGTGCTGCTGGATCAGGAGACCGCCCGCTATGTGTTTGACTATCGCATCCCGCCGGGATTTTTGGATTGGAATTATGGCAACAAATATCCCGGCAGCCTGGCCATTGAAACGCCCCCGCAACCGGGCGACCTATACCTGCTGGGGCCGGTCAGCTTGCAGATAATCATCGGGGGCCATTATCTGGACCTTCCCCGGCCCCGCTGGAAACCGTTGGTTTCCGACCGTTGGTCCTTCGACCGGTACCCGCAGATGATCTTCCTCATCAACCCACAGGATTGCACCGGCCTGCCGGGGATGCCCGGACATCATGATCTGCCACCGCTGGAATAACACGCACCCGGGCGGCTGAATGGTCCCCTAACAGCCTGTTGAAATATGCATGATTTTGAAATCACACCCTTAATTTCATTGAGGTTTTGCCATTTTATTTTGCGAAAAACGAATATTTCAACAGGCTGCTAAGGCCGAGTCCACACCGTAAAGACCGAGAACGTCTTTTGACATTGAAACTCATGTTGTTTCAAATAGTCCTGCACTTTCCCGCTCCGGTCATGCAACTCCGGTTTGGACAGGAGCACCAGGGTGGGCACCGGATTGTTGGTGAGCCATTCGGGCAGCGGGTTGGCGATTAACCAGACTTTGCCGGGCGCCGCTCGGTCCGACAGCGGGGGCGACAAAGGAACACCGTAGTAATTGCCCGCCGTGCCATCCGCACACCACCAAATGCGTTCGCCCCGGGCGTGGGCGGCAATGATGAACCTGGCGGCCGCCCGGTAATCATCTTTTTCGTGGCGTTCGCACCAGCGCAAAGAACCCGCCGAGGCCAGGTTCACCAGCAGCAAGCCCACCGCCAGCCGGCGCCGCCAGCCCTCTTGCGCCAGCAGGGTTTGCACACACCAGCCGAGCAACAACAAGAAAGCCGCCCCCATCGGGGCAAAGTGACGACCTAGCACGCTGAAATGGCGGATCAATCCCGCAAACACCAGAAATCCAGCCATGCCGCCCAATGGCAGGATCAGCCCCACCCAGGTCGAAAGGGGAACCGCCCGGACCGCCGCCCTGAGGCCGGTGAATAAGACCGCCGCCAGCACCAGCGCATATAGTGCCAGGGGCAACAGATACACGCCGTGAAACGCCGCCAGCCGGCCGCCGTGAATCTCGGCACGCCCGGGGCCCAAGCCCGCAAAACCGCACAATTCATAGATGATAAAAAAAACATTCCCCACCCCGGTGGTGCCGGGCGAGGCGGCGTTGCCGTGCCGGAGCGTCCACACGTAGTACACCGCCAGACCGCCCAAAACCAGTGCCGTCAGCCCGCCGGTCAGCCAGGATTCCCGCGTCCGCCGCGCGACCCATCGCACACCCAACACCAGCACCAAGGCCGCCACCGCCGCCGCCGACCAAAGCATGCCCAGCAAACTGCTGCCGGAAAGGATGACGAGCCCGCCACAAAACACCGCGAACCAGATTCTTTCGATGGTTTTTGCTCCGGGGGAAACCGTCGCTTGAGCGGCGAACAGCCGGGCCAGGGCACCGCCCAGCATCAGGCTGGCGCTTATCTGCATCACATAAGGGCGGGCCTCGTCCATGTAATACCATAGGAAAGGGCTGACCGCCAATGTCAGGATAAAACCAGCCTCCCGGCGGGGCCACGCCAGCAGCCCCAGCAACAGCCACGGAAGATTCGACGCCCGCAAAATCAGCTCCGAACAACCAAAGAGCTTGGCCCAGCACCAGGCATAAATCATGTAAAGCGGCATCTGCGTATCCGAGCCATCCTTTGTGGACATATAGTGCCACCAGGCGGCCAGAGTTGGCTGTTTGGCGATCGTGGCCGTGGAGGCCTCATCCATCCAAAAACTTTGCGTGGTCAGCGCGGTCATCCCGGCCAGCATGGCCACCGCCAGCAGGAGCCCGCCGCAGATTTTGCCGGCTGGCTTTGGTGTCACAAGGTTGGCGATCGGTGCTGTCATGGGTTGCCCGTGCGGCTGGTCGGCACCCCGGATAAATCCGGCCGGTTCAGGATGCTGGCTGCAATTTTTTCCCCCTCCCGAACGGCAAAATTGGTGCCGCGATCCTCAGGAAAGATTTGCGAAAAATTGGCCAGGTAAACCCCCGGCACGGGGGTCTGATAATCTGGGATCCGTTCCCTGTAATCGCCGTCCACAATATGTTGGGCCGCGCGGAAACGGAAAATGTGCCGGGTGTCCGCCCGGGCCGCCTCAAATTCCGGAAACATTTTCTTTAAATAACCAAACCACAAACCCGTCAGCTCGGCGTCAGCGCAACCAAAGATTTTTCCCTCCGGCGGCAGATACGCCCCGATGTAATAAACATATTTGCCGCCATAGACGCTTTTGTCCACCAGCCGGGTGTGGTTGAGGAAAACCAGAAAGGGCGCGTCAGGCTCATTCACGTTCACCCAGTAATAATCCCCGAGATTTTGGTCGCTCGTGAACACCAGGCAGATCGCCCCCAGATATTCAATGCTGCCCAACCGGGCCTTATAATCAGCCCAGGCCGCCGTCTTCGGCAATAAACCTGCCAAGGCCGGCGAAGGTCCCGTGAACAGGCACGCATCAAACGGCACGGTTTCTCCGTTGACCACCGCTGTGTGTTCGGTGGTGATGGCCTCCACCATCGTCCCCGTGCGGATGGCCACCCCTCGCCGACGGATTTCCTGTTCCAACGCCGTGGTCAGGACATTGAAGCCGCCTTGAAAGTAGCCGAGCTTTTCGCCCCCGCCGCCGGAGCGGGAATTCGCGCGGATATGGAGGCGCGCCCAAAACCAGGCCATGGAGACCCGGTCGTAATGATGACTGAATTTTCCCTTTAGCAACGGTGTCCAGATGGCCGCCATCGCGCTGGCGCCACAGGCCCGCGTCAGCCACGCGTGCGCCGTCTGCCGGGCGAAACTCCGCCAGTTCTTTTTGTGCTTGAGATACAAAGCCATCAGCCCCGTCCGCACCCGGCCGGTGAAACTGCAGGGCGCAAACCGCAGCAGATCCCCGGGCGTTTTGAAAGAATGGATTCGCCCGTCGCGATAAATGGCTACCGAACTGTCGCACCAGATCAGCTTGTCCTGCAGCCCCAGTTCCCGGGCCAGATCCAAAATATTCCGGTCCGTCAGAAACAGGTGATGATACGTCTTTTCCAGCGACGTGCCCGCCAGCGGAAACCCCGCCGCCAGTCCGCCCAATTGCGGCGAGCTTTCCACCAGGGTGACCGAGAAGTCTTTGTCCGCCGCCAGCCGCAGCGCCGCCGTCAGGCCGGTGAAGCCCCCGCCGATGATGAGAATTTTTTTTTTGGCGGACATCAGGCGGCCTTGCGGAATGAAAAAGTGCGGTTGAGATTGTATTGCAGGAGCACCACGACCACCAGTACGGCCGCTTTGGAAAGATAACGGTTGAAACCATGCCCGGTGATCAAGGCATGCAGCAGGCAGGCGGAGACCAGCCAGCCAATGAACGCGACCCCAAAAAAACTGGCCAGCCGCAATAACAGCTTGTCCGCCACCCGAAAGTTGAGCCGGGCATTGAGGATGAATGACAGCAGCGTGCCCGCGGCGTACCCGATCGCATTGGCCACCTGATAATCCAGCCCGCCGGCTTTCAACAACAACGAATATACGCTGAAATCCAAGGTCACCCCACTCACGCCGATGACGCAATACAGGAGAAACTGTTTTTTCTGGTACAACAGCCTTTTCACGCGGCGGAATCGTCTTTTGGGGGAGTCACCAGGCCGGCTTGGTCCCGGATGATCCAGAGCGGCCGGCCCTTCACCTCTTCATAAATCCGGCCAATATATTCCCCGAGAATGCCTAGGCAGATGAGCTGCACCCCGCCCAGAAACAGGATGGAGATCACAATCGTGGGGAACCCCGAACCCGGGGCCATGCCGATTTTGGCAAATTCGCTGGCGAACAGCTTCTGGGCCAGGGTCAGCACCACACCAAAAAAGGCGAAGGCGGAGACCCACAACCCCAGATACGTGGCCAGCCGCAACGGCGCCGCGGAAAACGAGAACAGGCCGTCCATCGCCAGCACCAGGGACTTTCGCAAAGTATATTGCGGCTTCCCCGCCGCCCGTTCCTGGCGGTCAAATTCCACCGAGGTCTGCCGGAAACCGCACCAGGTCCGCAGCCCGCGCAGATACCGGCTGCGTTCCGGCAGCGCATTGATCACCGCCACCACCTTCCGGTCCAGCAGGCAGAAATCCCCCGCATCCCGCGCCATCGGCAGCGGCGTCAGCTTTTGCAGCAGCCGGTAAAAACCCCAGGCCAGCAGCCGTTTGTGCCAGGGATCCCGGCGCTTCTTCCGGGTCGCAAACACCACCTCAAACCCCGCCCGCCACCGCTCCAATAAACGCTCAATGGCCTCCGGCGGATCCTGCAGATCCGCATCGATGATGATCGTCGCCTCCCCGGTCGCGTGAAACAGCCCCGCGCTCACCGCCGTTTGATGCCCAAAATTCCGGGCCAGGGCCAGACAGCACCAGCGCGCATCCCGCTCGTGCTGCGACTTGAGCACGCCCCAGGTGCCGTCCCGCGAACCGTCATCCACGCAGATGACCTCGTAATCCACCCCCCAGGCCGGCGCGGCGGCCGTCAGCCGCGTGAACAAAATCGGCAATACCGCCTCCTCGTTAAAGCAGGGTACGATGATGGATATTTTGCGGGGCACAGATTTTACCTGCGCTTGTTTGGCTCCCGGCCCGTGCGCGCATGGTGCCCAAGGGTAATGAACTTTACTTCCTAATTGCAAGGCGCGAAACCATGTGTTAAAGGGAGGGCGCGTTTTGAAAATCCTCTATGACTACAGCGCCTTTGTGGTGCAGGCGCATGGCGGCGTCTCCCGGATCATGTGCGAGGTGATCCGCCGCGAACTCGCCCGGGCGGACGTGGATGGCCGCGTGTTCGCCGGGTTTCACCGCAACTACGAACTGCATAAATTGGGCCGGGAATTTCCCCGCCAGGTCCGGGCCTGCCTGCTGCCCCAAACCCTCGTCCGCCAGCGGCTGTTCCTGCCGGTCAATCAGGCGCTCTTCGTCCCCTACGCCCAACGCTTCGCCCCCGACCTCTGCCACCATACTTACTATCAGACCCCGCCCGTCCCGCCCCGCACGAAAGTCGTAATCACTGTCCACGACCTGATCTTGGAAACGCTGGACCCGGATAAAAATCACCCCGAGATCCGCTTGCGGCAGCAGGCTTTGCGCCGGGCTGACGGCATTATTTGTGTCTCCGAAAACACCCGGGCCGACCTGCTGCGCCGCTATCCCGTCCACGATAAACCCATCCTGGTCGCGCATCATGGCAACAGCCTTCGTCAGACCGTGGCCCAGGCCCCGGAGATCGCCACCCCTTATTTCCTCTATGTGGGCCTGCGCGGCGCCGCCTATAAAAACTTCCCCCTCCTCCTGGAGGCGTTCGCCCGCCACGAACAGCTCCGGCCCTATCACCTGGTCTGTTTCGGTGGCGAAAACTTCACCCCCGCCGAACTGGCGGCCTTCCGGCAGGCGGGTCTGGCCGGCCGTATCCTCCAACGCCGTGGACCGGATGCGGTTCTGGCCGGTTGGTACCAGCACGCCACTGCCCTCATTTATCCCTCCCGCTACGAAGGTTTTGGCCTGCCGCCCCTCGAAGCCATGGGCTTCGGTTGCCCGGTGCTGGCCAGTTCCGCCCCCCCCATGCCCGAAATCAGCGGGGATGCCGCCCTCTATTTTGACCCCGGTTCGCCCGCTCAATTGCGGGCCGCCTGCAACCGCCTCCTCACCGAGGACGGGCTGCGGGCCGCTTTGATTGCACGCGGGCAACAGCGTGAACAACTTTTTTCTTGGGGCAAAACCGCCCGCCAGATCCACGACTTCTATCGCTCGCTCCTGCCGGCTTGACCGCCCCGTGTGTCCGTTCGCCATGCGAACGCCCGCCCGTCAGCCCCGCCGGGCGATCAGATTAAACTCCAGCGGCAGCCAGGGCCGGTCCTCCGCATGGTAGGAAGGCAGCAGGTCGACCAATTTGAAACCCGCGGCCCGTACCAGCCGCAGCAGCCGTTCCAGCGCATCGGCGTCCTGCGGCCGCCGCATCAGTGAGACCTCCACAATCAACGCCTCCGTCGCCTGCAACATCCGGCCCCCGCCCGCCAGCACCTCAAACTCAAAACCTTCGACATCAATTTTTATCAGGTCAATCTTGGGGATGCTTAATTCCAGGCACAGCTCGTCCAGGGTGCGCACCGGGCAGGTGAACGTCCGCAACGCCTGCGCATTCGGGTTGGCCCGCAAATATTCCTCCGAAAACCCCGCCAGGCTGCCGATATCATCCGCGTCCGGATCCACATGCAACGTGGCGGTGCCGGACTGGTTGCTCAAGGCGCACGCCGCCAGTTGCCAGCGTCCGCCCCGTTCCGCACAGCGGCGTTGCAATTCCGCATGCAGCGGCGGCAGCGGTTCCACCAGCACCACCCGCGCCCCCGGGAACAACACCCCCGCCGCTTGGGCGAAATCCCCGTGATTGGCCCCCACGTCCATCACCCATTCCGCCCCCGGAAGTTGCAACCGGTCGATCCACGAGACAAACTCGTTGAACAACGTCCGGTTGTACGGCGCGCCCGGCCAGAGCGATTTGGGGATCAGCGGCAGTCCGCGTAAGTTCAACCCGCGCCGAATCCGGGCGGTTTGCAGATAGGTCGTGATTTTCCGACGTTGCATGATTTGACGATGAACTGAACTGAAAAGCTTGGCGTTGGTTTGTTCGTTATGAAATTCCCGATTGCCCGCGCCGACGGATACTATTTATCCGTTGCCGTTCCCTGCAAGCTCTATTTTAGCCGTCCCTTCATTGGGGGCGCATGACGGAAATCTTCAAAAGTTGGGATTTCTGTTTTTTGTTGCCGTAGTGTCTACTGGAGTAGATACTTCTGCCATGAATTCAAACACACCACCGTCCGGTCTGCTTCAGCAAATCGCCCAGATTCAATCCATGGAACGCGGCAAGCTCTCCGTCATCAAGGAGAGCGCCGCCGGCCCCTTCTTCAAGCTGCAGGCGCGGGAAAATGGCAAAAACGTCACCCGCTACGTTCCCCGCGAACAAGTTCCGGCTGTTCAAGCGGCCATCGAAGGCTACAAACAGTTCCAGACCCTCACCGAGCAATACGCCGACGAGGTCATACTACAAACGCGAACCGCCATTGCGGCAGGCTCTAAAAAAAAGCCCTTCCCCCGGAGATCCTCCTCGCCCAGGAGCAGGAAATCCAGCAACTCATAGCCCGATTCCAAGACGCCAGGCCCAGCGGGGTGGCGGTGCAACAGTTGGAGGTGCTGGTTCGAACGGCTCTCTTCAAGCCCGCCACCGCATTGGTGGCCTTCCTGTTGCAGGCAGCGGCGGAGCAGATCGATGCTGCCTATCAGCCCAAACCGGGAGAACAACGCAAAGGCCGGGCGGCGCTCCCACTGGATTGCATCTTCGGTTCCTTTGTGTTCGAGCGGGATTACTATCACCATCCCGGCAAGGGACTCGGACATTACCCTGCGGACGCCGCCTTGGGAATCGAGGGCGGCAAGTCCCCGGCGCTGCTTCGTCTGGTATGCCTGGAGGGAGCCGACGGGGCCAGCCACCAAAAAGCTGAGGCGCACCTGCGGGAAACCGGCGGCATCAGCATTTCAGCCCGCCAGATTCAACGCACTGTCCAGCAAGTCGGGGGGGAGCGCAGGCGTGGCAAGGGCGGGAGGCGTTCCAGCCCCTGCCGGAATGCAAGCCCGCGCCGGGGCTCTATGTCAGCGCCGATGCCACTGGTTTGCCGATGCGCAAGGAGGAACTGGCGGGCCGCAAGGGCCAACAACCCGATGGCAGCGCCAAAACACGATCCGCCTACCTTGGATGCGTTTTTACCCAGCATCGCCGGGACGAGCAGGGCCGTCCGGTCAGGGATTACGAATCGACGACTTATGTTTCGGGCCTGAACGGGCTGGAGTCGTTTGGCCCGGTCCTTCGGCAAGAAGCCATTCGGCGCAACCTGGCCCAAGCAGGCCGGGTTGTCCTGCTCATCGATGGTGCTTCCGGCCTCGAAAACATGGGCCGGCTCAATTTTCCTGAGGCCACGCAGATCGTGGACTTCTGGCACGGGGCGGACCACGCCGGCAAGGCCAATGAGCAAACGGTGGAAGCACAGTTGGCCCACTTCGTTCGCAATGTGCCGCGAATGAAAGGACAAAACGTTCCGAAGCCAGGGCTTGTTCATCGGCTCTGGAGTCATTGAGGCCGGATGTAAAACCGTCATCGGCTCGCGCTGCAAACAATCGGGCATGTCCTGGGGATAACCCGGGGCCGAAAACGTGCTGGCTCTGCGCTGCATTAGCGCCAGCCGTCGGCTCGACGCGTTTTGGAAAGACCGCTTGAACACCCAAGCTGCCCGCAATGACTGCTTGGCTTTGGCTGCATAGAAGAAATGTGTCATGCGCCC
>Ga0302320_10009274_pt1 | contig 21186 bp, 9 predicted proteins | sample Bog_T0_3_FD_202130 | JGI IMG/M metagenome (GOLD analysis project Ga0302320, IMG submission 202130) | Peat permafrost microbial communities from Stordalen Mire near Abisko, Sweden - Bog_T0_3 | ecosystem: Environmental > Terrestrial > Soil > Wetlands > Peat | place: Sweden: Abisko, Stordalen Mire...
CGGGAACGGCACGTGGATATTGGCTGCCTGCGCCACAAACATCGCGGCCAGTGCCAGATACAACGTCGAGCCATCCAGATTGAAGCTGTACCCCGTCGGCAGCACGAAAGCCACAATATGCTTCGGGACCCCGAACTTCTCCATGTTCTCCAGCGCCGAAGGCAGCGCCGCTTCGCTCGATGCCGTCGAGAACGCCAGCAGGAACGGCGCCTTCACATGCTGTATGAACCGCCTCAGCGGAATGCCCGTGATCATCACTACTGAGCCGAAGACCACCACGACAAAGAACACCTCGGCAGCGTACAGCGTCAACACGAGCTTGCCCAGGTTCAGCAGAACACCAAGCCCCTTATCCCCGATCGTGGCCGCCATCGCCCCAAAAACCCCAAACGGGGCAAACAACATGATGTAGTTCGTGTACCGGAACATGATCTCAGAAAGCGACTCGCAGAACTTGACCACCGGTTCCGCCTTGCTTCCGATCGTCGCGCACGCCGTCCCGAACAGGAATGCGAACACTACGATCTGCAGCACTTCGCCCTTCGCCATCGAGTCGATAATGCTCGTCGGGAACGTGTGCTCCAGAATCGCCGCCAGCCCCGTATTCGCGGCTGCAATCCCGCTGGCCGAGCCCTTCAGTTGCACGCCGGCGCCCGGCTTCACGATGTTCACAAATCCCAGCCCGACAAACAGAGCAATCGTGGTGACAATCTCGAAGTAGAGGATCGCCTTGCCCCCGATCCGCCCCATCGTCTTCACGTTGCCCGTGCCGGCAATCCCGCAAACCAGCGTTCCGAACAACAGAGGCGCAATGATCGACTTGATGAGTCGCAGGAATATCGTCCCCAGCAGGCCCAGTTGTTTCGCAGCCGCCGGAAACTCGGCGCCAAACACAATGCCCGCTACCAGAGCGATCAGAATCCAGGCTGTCAGCGAAATCCGCTTCATAATTACTCCTCCCGATGAGTGTGGCGTGTGCCGGGCCGTTTCGTCAACTCGGCCGTCCGCCCGCTGCTATTTCCCTGAGACTATTTGTCGAGTCGCCACGCCGGCCTGTACGGCCTCTGTGGCCTTCACGAACCGGACATAGAGGTAGTGGGCCACGTAGATCGCGCAACCCGCCAGTACTGCCGCCACTGCATTCACCACCAGCACGCCCAACGCGGTCACAAGGAACGCGCTTGCGTCCGTGAGCCGCATCTTCGGCAACCGGCGCCATGCGCTGACATCCAGCAGACAGAGTCCCATCCATGCGGTGACTCCGGCCAGCGCCGCCATGGGAATATGCGCCAGTGCGCCTGACCCCATGCTCACCAGCAAAAATAAAAATAAGCCGTGCATTAGGTTCGATACCCGCGTCGTCCCGCCGCACCGAACATTCGCCACACTGCGAGCCGGAATCCCAATGCTCATCGGCGCGCCGAAAATACCCACAGTGAGGTTCGCAATCCCGTAGGCGCCCAGTTCCGCATCCGCGTCGCTTCGCTTCAGATGCTTGTGCTTCCCCCGGAAATGTTCCACCGCCCTCGAAGTCAACAGCAGATTAGCCGCCGATACAAAGGCCAGCATCAATCCTTTGGGCACCACATTGATCACGTCGTCCGCCGTCCACTGAAACTGCGCAAAAGGCGGCATCGAAAGATGTAGTGTTCCCACTTCCGGCTCATGCAGAACCAGCAGCCTTGCCACAATCCCGGCCAGCGCCACGCCAATCAGCGGAGCCGGCCATCTCGGTGCCCATTTCAGCACCATCATCGCCGAGAGGATCACTGTGCCGCCCAGCAGAATCGGCGCAAACCTGGCCGAGGCTATCTCGCCCAACACGGCGGCTAACTGGCCCAGCGAGTTATTTCCCATCCCGGAAATCGCATGCACGCCGAGGATCACATTCAGCTGCGAGATCACCATGATCGCGCCGATTCCCGCCGAGAACCCAGCCACCACAGTAGGTGGCACCTTGGACGCGTACCGTCCCAGTCGCAACACGCAGAACACCATCATGAGGACCGACGCGACCATCGTCACCTTGGCCGCGCCGCCAATCCCCTGCGACCGCACCGCCGCCGCAATGAACGGCACCGTCACGCTCGCCGTGCCTCCAATCAGTACCGGATTCCGTCCGAAAATCGCCGTAATCGGGGCCGTCATGATCGACGTCACGACGCCCAGAATCGGGGGCAGCCCCATCAGTGCCGCCATCGAAAGACCGTAGGGCAGCGCAATCAGGGCGGCAATCATGCCTCCCGCGCAGTCCCCCATGAAACGCTCCCAGCTGTATTTGCCTGTAGATCTGATCATGAGTAGATTTGTCCGATGTTCCTGATGATTACGCTGGCCCCGATCCTGGCTGTCGACGAATTCCGCTGAACGATTACTGCTAAGCGTTCATGGTCTTCAGGAATGCAGTCTTGAACCGTTCCATCTCAGGCTGCGTACCGATGGTGACCCGAATATAGGTCGGCAGCACCTGCCACACGCGGCCCACAAACACGTGATAAGGCGCTTCCCGCATCGCCAGCATGACGGGATTCAGGGTATAGTCCGGAGTGCCGTCCTTACCCTTGCCCTGCTTGCCGGTATCCACCATCACGCAGTTGGAAACGGATGGTATGTACTTGAACTTATTCTTCTCGAAGAAATTGAAGACATCCTCGCGGACCGCACCGATCTTGGCCTTCCGTTCGGGTATCAGTTTCTTCGATTGCAAGCTGGCGGTTGCCGCAACCATGCCGGTGATCGAGGGCGAACTCCACAGCAGACTGCCTGTCCAGCCCGAAAGCCTGTCCATCAGGTCGGGGCGGGCGAAGACGGCTCCGGCGCGCAGACCCGCCAGACCGTAGATCTTCGAGAAGGTGCGCAGAATTACCACGTCCTTGCCTTTCGCTACCAGATCGCTGCAGAAGTACGCGTTGGGCGCAATATGCGTGTAGGCTTCGTCGATCATGACGATGCAACCTGCGGGCTTGTTTTCCACCAGCCATTCGATATCGGCGCGCGTGGTCATAGTGCCCGACGGATTGTTCGGATTGCAGATGTAAATGAGACCGGCATCCTTGACCGCCGCCATGGCCTTGACGTCGTGCGCATAGCTCGGCTTCAGCAGCGGCACCTTCACGGTCTTGGCCTTGATCCAGGCAGCCGCGCGGCCGCCGGCTTCATATCCAGGGTCTCCGACCACATAGGACTTCGTCGGCGAACAGAACGCCAGCACCGCCTGGTGCAGCGGAGCGCTCGAGCCGGGGAACATTCGGACGTGGTCCGGCTTCAGCCCTTCCTGGCTGGCAAGCAGATTCACCGCAATGTCCTTGTCGGCGTAAAGATAACGACCGCCGTTGAGCACCACCTTCTGGGCGGCTTCAATCGCCTCGGGACAGGGGCCCAGCGGATTCTCGTTCGCGTTGATGATCACCGCATCGTCCGGTATGTTGTCGATCTTCGACAACTGCGCCAGCGCCGGCTCGTTATAAAACGGCAGCGTGGAACCGGCCGCAAGCATGCTCGCGACTCTGCCAAAACTCCGGCGCGAAAATCCGCGATTGATAAGGTCAAGCTGTTTCGAGGGTGTAAGCGTCACGTTTTTTCTCCTGTTTATGCACTGGGCGCAGTGATGTCCCGTGTGGTTTCCTGCCGCTCGATGTATGGATGCGCATCGAGAGTCGAAAGGAAAACTGGATCTCGGGACCGGGAGAAAAAAAGGGGCGCTACGAGGCGTCGCCTAGCTGATCGGACAGTGTAACTGCCACAAGGAAAACAGCTGCGAACACGTCTAGGTTAGCGCGTTGATGACACCTAAGTCAATAAGTAAATCGAATAATGAGTACTGGACAACCCAGTATTTTGCCACAGTTTGTAATAGATTGTGTTGATGGGCTACAGCGGTAAATTTCTACCTCGGAAGTTACCGCGTACAACCCATGCACTGCTCGCTTTCGTAGCCGGAACCGAGCCTGTCCACGTCCATCGCGCTCAGTGGCAGGGACGGAGCAATAAGCTGCTTTCCCGAGAGTGCCGCTTCAAAAACACCATCCCGCCCGTGTTCTGCGGAATGCGTCAGCATGTGGACCAGTTCGTGGGTGACTACCCGGCCCAAAGCCCGGCCGACAAGCATGTCTGCGTTTGCGAAGTCCTTGCCCCACATCGCCGATCGTGCCGAAGCGATCACATGATCGCAATCCACCTGGCCAAACGATTGAATCTGGTGATCTGTCGTTTTCGTGCTCGCCAGCGGTCCAGCTTCGTTGTACGCCCGCCCCGTCACATCGAATTTGCAGGAACCCTGAAATGTCATAACAACGAGATCCGGATAGGAACTACGCGCAGCGTCGTCGCGGAGCCGCCAGTCGAGCTTAATACCCGTGGTTTTGAGGATATTGCCGGTTTCACGCTGCATTTCGGTGATGGACGGTTCGGAACGTACACCCTGGAAGTCCATGATAACGGTGAGGCCGGAGGGAATGGGATGGCCAACGGTCGCTGCCATCGTGAACACGAGGCAAACCGCCAGCAGGACGCAAATCAGTACAGGGCGCATGTTTTCTCAACCTTGGAGAAGGAGCCGACGTGGCTCCACGGCCCTAATTATATATCAGAACCGAACGGATAGCGCAAATATTTGTGGGGCCGATAGATTATTTCTATGTAAAGATTTGCGTCTTATTTACAATACCTTACAGCGATTCCACGGTGTATTTCCTTCCACGGACGGGTGGTGGCTACCGCCGGAGCACCCTCAAAACAGCCGTCCCGGCATGGTCGTGGCCTGAGGGCAGTACCAACAAAGAGGCAACCTCTCTGGCGGCAGACGGGACAAATGAGGAACCCGTGGGCTTGGCAGCTGTGGGGCGGGTTGGTAACCTAACCCGCGGCCGATTGTGAATCGGCCTGGTCGAGCGAAGCTCGACGAGTTACGCGTTGCCTTTTGAAACGGCACTGCCCCAAATCGTTTCAGCACCGGCAATCAGAGGGGCGACAACCTGGTACGGAAAGCGCATACCTCTGCCTGATTTTAAAACTTGCCCGCCCACAATGAGAAAGGGGGAAGCCGGTAATCCGGCTTCCCCCTTTCTCTAACCAACCGCTTCTAAATGTACTTAGAACGTGATGCGTACCGATATCTGGAACAACCTCGGGAAGTTCGTCTGGCTCGTAATGACGCCAAACGTTCCCGGACTGCTGATGCTTGTGGTCGGCGACGCAAACAGTACCGTGTTCGTGAGGTTCAAAGCTTCCGCCCGGAACTGCACATGGTAGTACTCCTTGAATGTCACCGTCTTGTGCAGCGAAGCGTCGATGTTGAACAGCGACGGAGAGTACACGTTGATTCTCGGGCTTACGTTGCCGAACTGGTAAGCCGGCGTTGCCGTGAATGCCGCCAGGTTTACCCAGTTGTTGATCCGCGAATCCACCGAGCCGGTCGTCAGGGCCGAAACTCCGGTTGCCGTCGGAAACTGGCCGCAGCCATTGCAACCAGAATTGGCATTCGTCTGCGTGATATTCAGCGGTGTCCCCGAATGGATCAACTGCTGCCCGTCGAGGGCCCATCCACCCAGCACATACTCCAACGCCTTGGGCGCGTTCGCCATGAACATCTGTCCTTTGCCGAACGGGAGCGCGTAGGAGACCGACATTGAATAGCTGTTCGGCGTATCCGTTGCCGCCCTTGCCCAACCCTGCGCCGTGATGTTGCCATCGTAATTCTGCGGCGCCGAAAGAGCCATGTTACGCGACCAGGTGTAGGTCGTATTCAGCGTCAGACCGTACTTCAGCTTCCACTGGCCCTTGCCGTAAATCGAGTAGTAAGTCGCGCGGCCCATGTTAGTCAGCAGACTTACGGTCGTGTATTCCGGAAATGGTTCGAGCAGCGTCCCTTGGGTAACCGTTGCCGCGCTGCCCAAAGCTACCGTGTTCGGAGCGTATCCAAAGAACGGATTCGCCACGGATTTATTCAGCCCGGCGGATCCCAGAGAGAAGTAGCTGGGATTGAGCTGATTCAGAGAAACCGAGAACGGTTGATCCAGCGTGTGTGAGCCGATGTAACCGATCCAGACTGCCGTGTTCTTGGTGACCTGGCGCTGAATGTCGAGAGACATCTGTTCCACATAACCTGCCGAGCGGTTGCCGTTTTCGGTGCTCGTGATGCCCGCGCCGATGTTAGCGAGACCACCCAGGCTGTTACCGGCGATCGGCGTCAGCCCGTTCGGATACGGATTGTTCAGAGTTGCGTACGGCGTGTAGCCGCCGTTGATCGTGGTCGTAATATTGGTGACCTGCGAGTAGCCCGCTGCGCTCTGCGCCGAGAACGACTGCGGGATCCAGAAGATGCCGAACCCACCGCGGAACACCATCTTGGGACTCATTGAATAGGCGAAGCCGAAGCGTGGACCCATCTTTACGCCCAGTGGCATGCCGGCATGGGTGGGGTTCCCGTTCACGCCCGCATATTCCACCGCTCCTTTGAGAACAAGGCTCGGGATGCTCGCCTGCAGAGGATTCGTTGCACTCAGGTTCGCATCCACCGTCAGTTTGTTATTCGTTTCCGAAGGGCTGGGTTCGTGCTCGCCGCGGAAACCAAAGTTCAGCGTGAGCTTCGGAGTGATGCGGTAGTCGTCCTGAATGTAGAAGCCTGTGTAATGAGTGAAGTCGTTAAAGAACGACCCCTTGGTGATACTGCCGCTTGCCGGATCGCCCAGCAGCATGCTGGCCAGACCGCCGCCGGAACCGGTAACGGTCTTGGCTGCGCTCGCTGACGTAAACCCTGACGTGAAACCGAAGCTGCTGGGTCCCGTCGCGGTTTCCGAGGCGTCCGCAATGAGTCGATAGTCGAAGCCGGCCTTAATGCTGTGCTTGCCGACGAACTTGGCGATCTCAGTGTCGAAGCTCTGCGAATGGTACACCGTCCAGGGAGTCGTACCGCCGCCGTAGGCCGTGAACTCGCCGGTCGAGATCGAGGGAAACGCCGGATAACCGGGCGTCAGCGCGTCTACCGCTGCCGGAAAACCAAGCTGTGTCAGCTTGAACCCGTTGCTGAAGTTCGGATCGAAATCCGGGAACCGATTCTGACCGAAACGTACCGTCAGCACCGTGCTCGGATTCAGAGTTGCCACCACATTGGACGAAAGAGCGTCCACGTGCCGTTCATAGATGGTCTGGCCGGGAGTGCCGAGGTTCGGGAAGAACGTGTTGGAGGGCTCCGTGCTGCCGTAGTGCAGGTAAGTCGCCGAGGCTTTCAACCAGCTCTTGAATTCGTGATCGAGCTTGAAGATACCCTGATCCGCTCGGTCCTGAACGTTCACCACCAATGAAGCGTTCGGGGCGCCGTAATAAGGAGTTGCCCCGGTCGGATTTGGATAGTAGGAAGCCAGTGCAAGGCCGATCGGACTCAACTGACTCGCCGGGATAATGTTGCCCGAGAACGGTGTGCGCGCGCCCGTGCTGAGATTCGTGCTCATGGGATCGTAAATGGTCTGCTGGGAGCCGTTCTTGAGCGTCGAAAGGCTCTGCGAGAAGTTACCCACGCGCTCGAGCTGCGTCGGCACCGAAGCTACCGTCGTCGCCGCGTCGAACATGCGGTAGCCTTCCGTCGTCACGAAGAAAAACGTCTTGTTTCTGCCATCGTAGATTTTGGGGATCCGTACCGGACCGCCGAGCGAATCGCCATAATTCTTGAACGGCTGCGCCAGCACCGGAATACCGGCCTCATTGGCGAAGAAGGTATTGGCCAGCCAGCTCGTCTCTCTGATAATGCCGAACAACGATCCGTGCATCCGGTTCTGACCGGAGCGCATCGTCGCATTGAAAACGCCGCCACCGGTGCGACCCATGGACGCATCGTAAGTATTGGCCTGAACCTTCATTTCCTCCACGCCTTCCATCGAAGGAATGATGACCGCGCGATTCGTGGAGTCGGTGATCGATACGCCGTCCAGCGTGTAGTTATTCGTCTGCGTCGGACCGCCCGCAATCGATACCGCCGATTGTCCGCTCTGGTCTTCCATGCGGTCGAACTTCGGATTTCCCGTCCAGACCACGCCTTCGCTGAGTCGCGCCAGCATGAAGGGATCGCGCCCGAGATTCGGAATATCTTCCAGTTTTTGGCGATCGATGTCGGTGCCGGTCGAGGCCTCCGAGGTAGCCAGTAGTTCGGCCTCCGCCGTGACATTGATCGTCTCGGTCGCCTGACCGATCTCCAGCCTCGCGTCCTGCGTGGCGGCCGTCTGGGTTACGATCGTGATGCCCTTCTGTTCCAGCTTCTTGAAGCCGGGCGCTTCCACCACCAGCGTATAGGTTCCCGGATTGAGGACCGGGAATGAGTACTGCCCCTGGTCGTTACTGACAGTGGTGCTGGCGACGGAAGTCGCTTCCTCTACCAGCGTGACTTTGGCGACCGGAATTACGGCGTCTTTGGGATCCGTCACCCGACCTCGGAGCGAGCCTTGAAAAGACTGCCCCCAGGCCAATGCGGAAAATAGAATGAGCGAACATACGAGTCGCATGAAGAGTCTCCTGGATTGGTTTTCTGCCTTGCGGTAAAGCAGGGCGATGGGTCCGGCGTGGGAGGAGAAATCCGCGTGCTCACAATGCACTTACGGAAGCGGGAACTACTGACCTACAGGTATTGCAGTTACCGAACAATTAGCTGGCTGTATATAGGACTCGGCTCAGGGCAGAGAGCCGAAAAATAGAAAGACGGTCGCAGCAAGGCGTGTCTCCAAACTGAATATAAGAATGGTACCCGACTTTGTGAGAAATTGTCAACGAACTTCAGATTCAAAAAACGAATGCCCGGTATTCGCGAATTCGCTCATACCGGGCACTCCATGTTAACCGACAACGAAACAAGTACTTACACACGAACCCGGGGAGAACGCACGGAAGCGCACTCGCCCCGGGGACGCGAAACCCTTAGCTTGACCTAGCCTTTCGCCGGACCTTCCTGCACGACCTGCGTCAGCACGGCATTGAACTTAGTCATTTCTTCCCTGGTGCCGACAGTGACCCGAATGTGGTTCGGCATTGAGCGCCACCTCTCCGCACCCGCCAACTGAATCTTCTTCGCCGCGAACGCTGCGCCCACCTGCGAACCAGTCATGCCCTTAACCGAAAGCATGAAGAAGTTGCCCATCGGATTCGGTATCCAGGAAGCACCCAGCTTCTGGACGTGCTCAAGCGCCATGTCCCGATTCTGCTTGTTAAGCGCCGTGCGCTCCACCATCAGGCCGGGGTTGGCCTTCATGCTGGCTGCCGCGCAAGCCGTGGCGGTAACCGGCAGGAACTGAGTGCCGCCGTAGGCCGAGATCTTCTGACCCAGGTCCGGCCGCGCGAATGTCGCGCCGCAGCGCAGACCCGCCATGCCATAGGCCTTCGAGAAGGTTCTCAGCACGATGACGTCTTTGTCCTGTCTCACCAGTTCCGTGGAATAATTCTCCGGGCCGGCGAAGTGAACGTATGCCTCATCGATGATCAGCACCGCATCCTTCGGCTTGTTCGCAAGTATGTATTCGAAATCCTTGCGCGGCGTCAGAGTCGAGGTAGGATTGTTCGGATTGCAGATGTAGTAAGCGCCCGCATTGGGGTCCGCCTTGATCATGGCCTCCACGTCGTGCGTGTAGTCCTTGCGCAACGGAACCTGGATCACCTTGGCGCCCGACCAGCGATTCCCCGCCCCATACCCAGGGTCGCCCATGATCCAGGGCCTGTTGGGACTCGCAAACGCGGCCACGGCATTCGCCAGCGGGATGCTGGAACCAGGGTAGCCAATCGCATAGCCCTGCTTCACATTTTCGGACTTAAGCAATTCCGACTGAAAATCGTTGTTCTCTCCCTGCGGACTGTAGCGCCAGCCGAGCGGGCCCACTTTCGCCATCGCCTCGATGCCCTCTTTGCTCGGACCCATCGGGTTTTCATTCGAGGAAATGCGAATCACTTCAGGATCGAAAACACCGCGTCCGCCGCCTCCAAATCCACCGCGGCCACCACCGCTGCCGCCGCGCGCACCACGACCGCCGCCCGCCGCCGCTTCGGACTGTTGGGCCTGTGCGAATTCGTTAAAGAAGGGAACCACGGCGGATGCTCCCAGCGCAATCCTTGCTACCTGGCGGCGCGAGTAACCCCTGCCAAGTAAATCGTCGATGAGTTTCGGTGTAAGTCCCATGAATGAAATCTCCTGAGTGTTAGTTGTACTATTTAAAACTGAATATCATGTAACGCCACAAACGCCCGGGGTCCACTCAAATGAAGTGGACCCCGGGCCGTTCGTCAAATCCGACTGGTCTAGCCGACCTTGGGCGGGCCTTCCTTCACAACCAGTTCGAGGGCCGCGTTGAACTTCGTCATCTCATCCCAGGTTCCGACCGTTACGCGAACCATCTGCGGCCATTCGTTCCAGACCCGGCCGATCTGCACTTTATGGGTCCGCATCGCGGTGCCCACCTGCGCGCCGGTCATGCCCTTCACTTCCATCATGAAGAAGTTGGTGCCGGAAGGAATGTACTTCACGCCCAGCTGTTCCAGCTTGCCGAACGCCAGTTCGCGATTCTTCGCATTGATTGCGATGCGCTCGGGCATCATGGTCTTGATGACCTTCATGCTCGCCGCCGCGCAGGCCGTCGCCGTAACGGGCATGAAACCCGTGCCGCCGTACTGGCTGACTTTTGCCAGCAGATCCGGGCGTCCATAGGCAGCTCCGGCACGCAGACCCGCCATGCCATAGATCTTGGAGAAGGTACGCAGAACGATGACATCCTTGTCCTGTCTCACAAGCTCGGTCGACATGTTCTCAAGACCTGAGAAATGGACATACGCCTCGTCGACAATCAGAACCGCATCCTTCGGCTTGTTGGCCAGGATGTACTCGAGGTCCTTGCGCGGAGTCAGCGTACCCGTCGGATTGTTCGGGTTGCAGATATAGAACGCGCCCGCATTCGGGTCGGCCTTGATCATCGCCTCCACGTCGTGCGAATAGTCTTTGCGCAGAGGCACGGAGATTGACTTATTGCCCAGCCATCTGTTGGCGTGATTGCCGTATCCCGGCGCGCCCATCACCCAGCTTCGCGTCGGCGACGTGAAGGCGGGAACGACATTCGCCAGCGGAATGCTGGAACCCGGATAAGCCGTCACATAGCCCGGCTTGACGTTCTCGGTGCTCTCGAGCAGGCCCTGGAATTCGAGGTTGTCGCCCTGGGGGCCATACCGCCAGCCCATCGGCGCTACTTTGATGAGCGCTTCCAGGCCTTCCTTAGTGGGTCCCATCGGATTTTCATTTGAGGTGATGACGACCACTTCGGGATCGTACGGGCCGCGTCCACCGCCGCCTCTCGCTCCTCCACTACCGCCCCGGCCGCCACCGCGACCACCGCGGCCATTTTGGGCATCTACCGCCTGTTGCGCCAGCGCGGCTTCATGGAAAAAGGGAATGGCCGCAGCCGCCCCCATGGCAACTTTGGCGATCTGCCGCCGGGAGTAACCTCTGTCAAGTAAATCTTCTGTGAGCTTGGGTGCAAGCGCCATGTGATTAATATCTCCTGATTTACCCGCATAGAGTAGTACCACTCCGGGGTCAAATCGAGTTAGGATGTTGGGGGTGGAGCGCCGGGAACTTGCGGCGCCAAAGGATAAGAGCTGCCAACCGGGAGCTCTGAGGAGAACCAGTCGCGCGGCGTGGCGACTGATTTTGATACTTTATAATACCAGCTAATACTGCTAGATCGGATGATAGCCCCCCAGGGATGCGGATGTCAAGTAGAAATCCGTAAAGGATTTTGGAAGCGTTCTGAGCGGGACAAAAAAAACGGGATGCGCCTGGCCACAAGCGCATCCCGTAGTTTTAGGAGAAAACCGGATAGTTGCTAACCCGCCTTGGCCACCTGCGGCGGGCCTTCCTTAACTACCAGTGCGAGCGCCGCGTTGAACTTCGTCATCTCGTCGTAGCTTCCGACAGTTACGCGGATGTGGTTCGGCCATTCCGGCCACCGGTTTGCGCCCGCGACGTAGATCTTCTTTGCCTGAAGAGCCGTGCCGACCTGCGCTCCGGTCATCCCCTTCACCGACATCATGAAGAAGTTACCGACCGTCTTGACGTAAGTTACACCGAGCTTATCCATCTGTTCGTAAGCAAGGTCGCGGTTCCTCTTGTAGGTGTTGACGCGTTCCGGAATCACCGTGGCGTTTGCCTTGAGGCTCGCCGCGGCGCATGCCCGGGTTCCCTGCGACAGGTTGCCGGAAGCCCCGAACAGGCGGAGCTGATCCAGCAGGTCCGGGCGACCGTAGGCAATGCCGGCCCTGAGGCCCGCCATGCCATAGATCTTCGAGAACGTGCGCAGAACGATCACGTCTTTGTCCTTCGCCACCAGATCGGTCGACATATTGTCGCGCCCGGAGAAGTGAACGTAGGCTTCGTCGATGACAAGGATGGAACCCTTTGGCTTGTTCGCCAGAATGTATTCCATGTCCTTCCGCGGCGTGATCGTGCCGGTCGGGTTGTTGGGATTGCAAATGTAGAAGACGCCCGCGTTCGGGTCGGCCTTGATCATCGCTTCCACGTCGTGCGTGCTGTCGGGCCGCAGTTTGACCTTGATGGTCTTGCCGCCGCGGTCACCACCACCGCCGCCGCCGCTGCCGTAACCCGGAGACCCCATCACCCACGGACGCGTCGGTGAGGTAAATGCCGGATGCAGATAGGAAAGCGCCGGACCCGAACCGGGATACAACTGCGCGTAGCCGGGCTTGAGGCCTTCCGTGCTTTCGATCAGGCTCTCAAGATCGTTGTTGTCGCCCGCGGGCGTGTAGCGCCACGCCAGCGGAGAGACCTTTGCGATCGCCTCCAGCCCTTCTTTGGTGGGTCCCATCGGGTTCTCATTCGAGCCGATGATTACGGCATCCGGATCCATCGTGCGACCCCGTCCACCACCGCCGCCGCCTCGCCCACCGCCGCTCCCGCCGCGTCCGCCCCCCCGGCGTACGGGTTGGGGATTGTCGGGATCTACCGCCTGCTGCGCGAAGGCGAACTCATGGAATAGAGGCATCACCGCCGCGGCGCCTAAAGCGATGTGCGCGATGTTACGCCGAGAGTATCCTCTTTCGAGTAAGTCTGTTACCGCTTTCTTGCTAAGTGACATTATTTGAGATATCTCCTGGTTTGGTCAACAGGAAGTGGTACCACTTCCGTTGGTAAATCTAAAGGTGTGAGGGGAAGCGCCGGGCACTTGCGACGCCAAAATGAGGAGGGGCTACAAGACCGGGAGCCCTGAAGAGAACGGGTGCACAGCGTGGCGACCCGTTGCGGCCTAATAAGACCGCGTAATACCGCTAGAAGGATGATAGGGCGAATATCCCCTGATGTCAAGGGGAAAAGGTAGATCTGGTGAAAGTGGGCTGACTTCCCGCACCATCCGAGACCAAGGTGTGACAGCGGACTTCGGGGACACAACAATAACGCGTCACCCTCTGAGCAGCGCGACCCGGCTTACCGGGTCGGCTGCGCAACGTTAACGGTCTTCGCGGGGTCTTCGAGATCCTTTGATTTCAGCCCATCGGGAGTTGGAATCGCAGTGTTATCCCAACCGCCGCCCAACGCCAGAATCAGGTTGATCGATGCGCTCATGCGCTGCTGCAGCAGGGTCACGGCAGTACGCTCATCGCTGAGCGCAATGGTTTGGGTCGTGATCACGTTCAGGTATGAATCGGTACCCGCCTTGTAACGCTCCATTTCGAGGTCGAGCGAAAGCTTGGCGGCTTCGACGGCCTTAGCCTGAATGGAGGCTTCTTCCGCCAGGGTGCGCAGCGTCGAAAGGTTGTCTTCCACCTGCTGGAAGGCGCTCAGAACGGTCTGCCGGTAAGAATCCGCCGTGGCATCGTAGGTAGCCTGCGCCTGTCGCAGCGTGGCCTTGCGTTTCCCCGCATCGAATATAGTCTGGGCCAGCACGGGACCGGCTGTCCAGACGCGGCTGCCCCAGGTGAGCAGGTTGAGCAAACTACCCGCGGACAAGCCCGCAGTCCCGCCCAGTGTCAGAGAGGGATACCATGCGGTCTTGGCGAGTCCGATACCCACGTTGGCGATCGCCACGTTGCGCTCCGCGGAGGCGATATCCGGTCGCCGTTCCAGCAGCGCAGACGGAACGCCCACGGGAATCGTGGGTGGCAACCCATCGGCGATCTTGCCGGGTGGAATGGAAAAATCGGCCGGTGCCTGTCCGGTAAGGACCGCAATGGCGTGCTCGAATTCGTGGCGCTGGATACCCAGGTCGACAGCCTGAGCCTGCGTCCCGTAGAGCTGCGTTTGTGCCAGATAGACGTCGGATTTCGCGGCGACACCACCGTTGAAGCGATTGTTGGTGAGTTCGAGGTACTGCTGGTAGATCTTGATGTTGTCGTTCAGCAGGCTCAACTGCATGTCGTTATCGAGAATTGTGAAGTAGTCGATTGCAAGCGTGGCCTGGAGGCTGAGACGAAGATTTTCGAGCGTCGCGGCGCTGAGCTGAGCCGAAAAATTGGCGCTATCCACGGCGAGACCCACGCGATTCCAGAGATCCGGAACCCAGGAGGCGCTGAAAGGCGTCTGGAAGTTGGCGCTGGAGCCGTGCCCGGGCGCGCCGCCGGCGTTCGGACCGCGGTCGCTCTGCGTGATGGACGGACCGGCGGTGACCGTCGGATAATAGCCCGTGCGGCTGATCGCGATCAGGGCAATCGATTCGCGGAACTGCGCTTCGAGCTGTTTGACGTTGTAGTTGGAGACGCTGATTTTCTCTTCGAGCGCGTTGAGTTGCGGATCGCCGTAGATCTCCCACCACTTGCCTTTGAGAGAGGCGTCGCCCGGGGTTGCGGTCTTCCACTGCTCGCTGCCCGCGAGTTCCTTGTAGGCGGCGGGCGCCGGCATTGCAGGACGCTGGTACTTCGCTGTCACGGCGCAGGAAGAACAAAAGATCGAAATGAGAACTGCCAGATAAGATCGGCGCATTATGGTTTAGTCTGCACTCCCCGCCAGTCCGCCGGGAACGAGAATCGACGGCCTGTATTTCCCGGGCTTCCGGCTGAACCGGACCCGCAGATTATCGAGGGAGAGATAAATCACGGGGGTGGTAAAAAGGGTCAACATCTGGCTGACCACCAGGCCGCCTACGATGGCGTATCCCAGCGGGCGGCGCAATTCCGAACCGGTTCCCGTGCGCAGCATGAGGGGCAAGCCTCCCAGCAGCGCGCAGCAGGTAGTCATCATGATCGGCCGGAAACGCAGCAGGCATGCCTGGTAGATAGCGTCACGCGGATTCATACCTTCGTTGCGTTCGGCCGCCAGAGCGAAATCGATCATCATGATCGCGTTCTTCTTGACGATGCCGATCAGCAGAATGATGCCGATCATCGCTATAATCGTCAACTCCGTCCGGAATAAGACCAGCGCAATCAGCGCGCCGACGCCGGCCGAAGGCAGCGTCGAAATGATAGTCAGCGGATGCACCAGACTCTCATAAAGGATGCCGAGAACGATATAAACCGCCAGCAACGCAGTCAGAATCAATACCGGTTGATTGTCGATGGAGTCCTGAAACGCCTGTGCCGTACCGGCAAACTTTCCGGTAATGGTAGCGGGCACGCCCATCTCGATTTCGGCCTTGTTGATCGCGAGGACGGCATCGCTGAGAGCGACGCCCTCGGGCAGGTTAAACGAAATCGTGGTAGCGGGGAACTGCCCCTGGTGCGGCAGCGAGAGCGGCGTCAGCCCCTCGTTGAAATACGTAAAGGTCGAAAGCGGAATCGAAACACCTTTGGGCGTCTGGATATAGACTTTGTTCAGCACGTCCGGACTCTGCCACCATTTTTGCTGGAGAGCCTCCACTACATGATACTGATTGATCGTCTTGTACATCGTGGAGACCTGGCGCTGCCCGAACGCATCGTTCAGGGCGCTGTCCACGGCCTGCGCGGTCAAGCCGAGCCGGGATGCTGTATCGCGATCGATCACGACGTTCGACGAAAGACCGGAATTCTGCTGGTCGGAACTTACGTCCACCAGTTCCGGCAGACGCATCAGGCGCTGGAGAACTTTTGGTCCCCACTCGGCGAGTTGCGACAGTTCCTGGGTCTGCAGCGTGTACTGGTATTGCGCGTTGGCCTGCCTGCCGCCGATTCGGATATCCTGCGCCGACTGGAGAAAGAGCGTGGCCCCCGGCATACCGGAGGTCTTGCGGCGAATGCGGGCGATCACTTCATCGGCGCTCACCTTGCGTTCTTCGAGTGGTTTCAGTTCGAGAAACACCATGCCGGAATTTCCGCCGCGCCCGCCCGCGCCGGCTGCCGCATCCACTGTTCTGACGGCCGGATCGGTTCGAATCTGTTCTTCGAAATACTGAATTTTTTCGGACAGCGCGGCAAATGAGATGTGTTGCTGGCCCTGAATCTGACCCTGCATGCGGCCCGTATCCTGCTGCGGAAAGAAGCCCTTCGGAACTTTGATGTAGAGATATACGTTGATACCGACCGTAATCAACATCACGACCATGGTGAGGACGGTATGGTTGAGAACCACTCGCAGCGCCGATCCATAGGAAGAAATAATCCACTGAAAGAACGCTTCGCTCCATCGGTACAGCCGTCCGTGATTGTGTTCCACCTTAAGCAGCCGCGAACACATCATCGGGGTCACGGTCAGGGACACGATCATCGAGATGAAAATCGCCACGCTGAGAACCACGGCAAATTCGCGGAAGAGGCGTCCCACGATGCCGCCCATCATCAGAATGGGAATAAACACGGCAATCAGCGAAACGCTCATGGAGAGCACCGTGAAGCCGATTTCCTTGGCGCCCTTGAGCGCCGCTTCCATGGGTTCCACGCCCATTTCGATGTACCGCGTGATATTTTCGATGACGACGATGGCATCGTCCACCACGAAACCGGTGGCAATGGTCAGCGCCATCAGCGACAGATTGTCCAGCGTGTAGTCGAGCAGGTACATCGCTCCGAACGTTCCGATGAGCGAAACCGGGACCGAAATACTGGGGATCAGCGTCGCCCAGCCGTTTCGCAGAAACGCGAAAACCACCAGAACCACCAGACCCATGGATATCGCCATGGTAATCTGCGCTTCTTTGACCGAAGCCCGGATCGTTCCCGTGCGGTCGTTGTCCACCGAAAGATGGATAGTCGGCGCCAGCGACGCCTGGAACTGCGGCAGGAGAGCCTTTACGCGATCCACAGTCTCGATGATGTTGGCATTCGGCTGTCGGCTGATGGACATCAGAATAGCCGGCTTGCCGTCCGCGATTCCGATATTGCGGACATCCTCCACCGAGTCGATGACGTTGCCGAGATCCGACAGGCGCACCGGCGAATTGTTCCGGTAAACCACGATCAGATCCTTGTAATCCTTCGCCGAGAGGAGTTGGTCCGTCGTCGAGAGCGGGATCGTCATATTCGGGGTTGAGAGTTCGCCCTTCGCGGTATTGGCGTTGGCTCCGGCAAGGAAGCTGCCGATTTCGTCAAGACCCACGTTGTAGTCGGAAACGGGCTGAGGATTCAGTTCCACGCGCACCGCTGGCAGCGAACTGCCGAAGACCTGCACCTGGCCTACGCCCTGCACCTGAGCCAGCTTCTGGGCGAACACGGAAGAGGCGATATCGTACAACTGCGACCGCGGCACCACGTCCGACTGCATCGACATGACGACAATAGGCGCATCCGCGGGATTGATTTTCCGGTAGGTCGGATTGATCGGCAGGTTAGCCGGCAGGTTGGGCGCGGCGGCGTTAATGGCAGCCTGCACATCGCGCGCGGCGGCGTTAATATCGCGACTGAGGTCGAACTGGAGCGTAACGTTGGCCGACCCGGTGGAACTGTTCGACGTCATCTCCGTCACGCCGGCAATGCGCGTGAACATTTTTTCGAGCGGAGTTGCCACGGAAGCGGCCATGACCTCCGGGCTGCCGCCCGGCAAACCAGCCTGTACGCTGATCGTCGGAAAATCAACCTGCGGAAGCGGCGAAACGGGCAGCAGGGTATACGCGATGGCCCCGGCCAACCCCATGGCAATGGTCAGTAGCGTGGTCGCAACCGGCCGATGGATAAAAGGAGTCGAAATACTCAACCGGACACCTCCAGCGGGGGTAAATGGCCGGATGGGTGCGCTGGCGCCGAACTCGTTTTGCGACTGGCGAACCAGGTCGCGATCCTGCCGAACCACAGATAAATGACCGGAGTAGTGAAGAGAGTCAGCACCTGGCTGACCACGAGTCCGCCGATGATAGTAATACCCAACGGGCGACGGAGTTCGGAACCGACACCACTGCCAAAGGCCAGCGGGACCGCGCCCAACAGCGCCGCCATGGTGGTCATCATGATGGGACGGAAGCGAAGGAGGCAGGCCTGGTAGATGGCCTCTTCGGGAGTCTTCCCCTCATGGCGCTCGGCTTCAAGCGCGAAATCGATCATCATGATGGCGTTTTTCTTTACGATACCGATCAGAAGAATGATGCCGATGAGTCCTATGACGTCAAGATCTTCCTTGAACAGGATCAGAGCCGCGATGGCGCCGACGCCGGCCGAAGGCAAGGTCGAAAGGATCGTAACCGGGTGGATGTAGCTCTCGTACAACACGCCCAGCACGATGTAGACCGTCACGATGGCGGCGAGGATGAGGATTGGCTCGTTCTCGATCGAAGATTCAAACGCCCGCGCCGTGCCCTGGAAAGTGGGCTCGATGCTGGCCGGCATTCCGAGATCTTTTACGGAGGCGCGGATTTTATCGACGGCTGTACCGAGGGAAGCCCCCGGCGCGAGGTTAAACGAGAGCGTCACCACGGGGAACTGACCCTGGTGGTTGATGGAAGTGGGTACAGTGACGGTGCGCATCCGGGTGAATGTGCTCAGGGGGGCGTTCGGCACGGACGCGGCTCCCGTCAACGCCGTATTCGTTCCGGCGAGCGCGACCGTCGACGCGAGGTTCGCGGAAGCCGAGCCGACCTGCACGTAGAGTTGCTTGAGCGAACTGGAGTCCAGTTGCCATTTAGGAGCGGCCTCCAGGATCACGTGGAACTGATTCGACTGCGTGAAAATAGTGGAGACTTGGCGCTGGCCAAAGGCATCGTAGAGGGTGTCGTCGATGTTCTGGGGCGTGATGCCGAAGCGGCCTGCCGTATCGCGGTCGATGACAAGCTGGATGCCAACGCCGCCATTTTGCTGGTCGGTGGCGACATCGCGCAGTTCGGGAATCTGCTTCAGGCGATCCACAAGTTGCGGGATCCAGGTATCGAGCACATCTTTGTTCGGTGCATCGAGCGAATACTGATACTGCGTCTTGCTGATGCGGTCTTCCACCGTGAGATCCTGCACCGGCTGCATGAAGAGCTGGATGCCCGGCACCTGCGCCAGTTTGGGCTGCAGACGGCGGATCACATCGACAGCGGAGCCGTCGCGTTCTTCCAGCGGTTTCAGGGTGATCTGGATGCGCCCGTTGTTGGGCGAAGTATTCGTGCCATCCACTCCGATGAACGAAGTAAGATTCTCGACCGCCGGATCCTCGCGGATAACGGTGACCAGGCGCTGCTGCAGGGTCGCCATGTTCTCGAAGGACACAGTTTCGGGAGCTTCCGAAATACCCAGAATCACGCCCGTATCCTGAACGGGGAAGAAGCCCTTGGGAACGATGTCGTAGAGATAAATCGTGAGCACGAGCGTGGCCACGGCAACCATCAGGGTAATGAACTGATGCCGCAGCACGACGCGGACCGCCTTGCCATACTGCTCGATGGTCTTAACGAAGCACCATTCCGAGGCCTTATAGAACCAGCCCTGGTCGCTTTCAGGATGGTGGCGCAGGATTCTCGCAGCCATCATAGGCGTCAGGGTCAGCGAAACGAAAGCGGAGAACAGAATGGTGACCGCGAGCGTGACTGCGAATTCGCGGAACAGGCGACCGACGATATCAGCCATGAACAGCAGCGGGATCAGCACGGCGATCAGAGATACGGTGAGCGAAATGATGGTGAAGCCGATTTCACCCGAACCCTTTAGGGCCGCCGCCATGGGTGTCTCGCCCATCTCGATATAGCGGGAAATGTTCTCGATCATCACGATGGCGTCGTCGACGACGAAACCGGTCGAGATGGTGAGCGCCATGAGCGACAGATTGTCGAGACTATAGCCGAGAAGATACATAACCCCGAAAGTACCGATCAGGGATAAGGGCACCGCGATACTGGGGATGATGGTGGCCGAGACGCTGCGCAGGAATACGAAGATCACCATCACGACCAGGAAGACCGTAAGACATAGCTCGAATTCGACGTCCTTTACCGAAGCTCGGATGGTGGTGGTGCGGTCCGTGATGATTCTGACTTTGACGGAATCGCCTATCGAAGACTGCATCTGCGGCAGAAGCTTCGTGATCGTGTTGACCACATCGATGATGTTGGTGCCGGGCTGCCGCTGGATGTTAAGAATGATGGCCTGAGTGGTATTTACCCAGGCAGCTTGTTTCGTATTTTCCGCACCGTCGATGATTTTGGCGACGTCCCTGAGCCGGATCGGCGCGCCATTGCGATACGCGATCACGATCGGCGCATAGTCGACGGCTTTCTGAAGCTGGTCGTTGTCGTTGATCGTCCACGCCTGATCGGGGCCGTCGAAGCTTCCTTTGGCCGCGTTCACGGTGGCGCTCGAGAGCGCCGTGCGCAGGGTTTCGAGGCTCAACCCGTAGGATGCGAGCGCCACAGGATTGGCCTGGATGCGAACGGCGGGCCGCTGGCCGCCGCTGATGCTGACGAGGCCGACGCCCTTCAGCTGCGAGATACGCTGCGCCATGCGGGTTTCGGCGAGTTCTTCCACTTTCGGAAGCGCCATGGTATCCGACGTCAGCGCGAGGGTCAGGATGGGCGCGTCAGCCGGATTGGTCTTGGAGTAAACGGGAGGGAGCGGAAGGCCCTTGGGGAGAAAACCGCCAGCGGCATTGATGGCCGCCTGGACTTCCTGCTCGGCGATATCGATGTTCAGCGAGAGGGAGAACTGGAGTGTGATGAGAGAGCTGCCGAAGGAACTGATCGACGTCATCTGCGAGAGGCCGGGGACTTGCCCGAACTGTTTTTCGAGAGGCGCCGTTACGGCGGACGTCATCACCTCCGGACTGGCGCCCGGGTAGAAGGTCTGGATCTGAATGGTGGGGTAATCGACCTGAGGGAGCGCCGAAACCGGGAGCTGTGAATA
>Ga0302320_10009276_pt1 | contig 21185 bp, 21 predicted proteins | sample Bog_T0_3_FD_202130 | JGI IMG/M metagenome (GOLD analysis project Ga0302320, IMG submission 202130) | Peat permafrost microbial communities from Stordalen Mire near Abisko, Sweden - Bog_T0_3 | ecosystem: Environmental > Terrestrial > Soil > Wetlands > Peat | place: Sweden: Abisko, Stordalen Mire...
TAAACGTGACCGCCAGCCCGTGCTCACCGATAACTCGCGTTGACACGCACCAGACTCGTTCATAGGAAGAAGGCGCGGTTTTCTCCCAAAATCGAGCACTCCAGGCACCATCGGTTCCGAGAGTCATGCCGACCAGAGGGAGGCCAGTAGCAGCTTTCGCCTGAGCGGCCATTGCCTGTTCTGTCCGAATATCATCGTTGCTCATGCTTTGCCAGCCGGGTCCGAGGTGGCTGTGCATGAAGGCGATTCCACCCCTCCTTTCCATCGCAACTCCCAAGGCTCTCTCAAAGTATGCCGGGGTGACTGACGCATTGCCATGCAACATTCGCTCGCCGAGCCCTGGCATCACTGCGGTATGAACAAGCGCGGAAACGCGGTTCTCCCCTCTGCTTGGATACCACACAGCGAAACACAAATCCTCCTGCCCCTTAGTCTTCAAGAGGTGTTCGCAGAGCCCCTTATGGGTATCGAATGTCAGGGCGACGTTGCGTCTCATAAGGTGTTTAGCAGCCATTCAACGTACTCCATGTAACGCTTGATAGTCCGCTTTCGTGCCCACTGCGTAAACGGCCTGCTCAGATACTCCCAATCTGACCCGAATGGGGCGCTATCGGCCGCCCTACTGTGGTCGGGCGCTCCGGCGTTGATGGGAATCAAGCGCGGAGATATGTGCGGGCCTCCAGGTGGAGTCATCGGGAAATCTTGCGGGACTTGAAATCCGATCTTGATTTGTTGGCCGGCGAAGCGTCCATCGGCAACGACATACGAAATGATCGCCTTATCCGGGTCCTGCAATTCCACAGCGTAGCCAAGGGTCTCAAGCCCCTCTTTGAACGTGTCTCTGCCCATAAGGTGTTATCGGTTGGACACGGGCTTTGGTCCCATGAAGTTGGTGATGAATTTCAGCCCGTTGTGCATGTGAATGGGCTTCTCAGGCTCGTCCTTGAACGATTCCTTTTTGTGGTCCTTGATTTCGATCAAGTAATTCTGACTGGGGTCCACGCCTGCATTCTCCATGATTATGACCGGCGTCAACTCCTTCTCGGTTGTCCACTGCGGTTCATCATTCACCGTATAGTGAATCGCGCCGTGAGGGATTACGGCAAGATGCTCGCCGTCCTTGATGGTGATAGTCTCCTCATTGCCGACGGGATGGAACTGGCCGCCCCGAATGGCGAAAAGCTCACTATGCAGAGGCTCCCCAGCCGCCTCCTTAATCGCTTGGCCTGTGACGTGGTCGTGGTGGAAGGTCAACTCGCGGCGGTCAGTTTTCGTAGTTTCCACAATAATGTGGATTTGTTTTTCGTGACTCATATGATTTTATTGTTGGCCCGGCATTTCGTCGGGCGATTTATTGTCAATTTCCGACATACGTCCCGGCGCTTTAGTCGCCGATGGCGCATGTTCGTTTCTACTGTTTTCGGGCGCTTGACACCGAGTCCCAGATGCGATACGGTGTCTTACGCGTTAAACAGAATAAACGAGTCTGTCTTATTTGTCAAACGCTGTCTTATATCTAAAACACACTATGCCGAATGTCAATATCCAGATGCTTGGACGCATGCTTATCGAGAAAAGAGGCGAGCGGGGAATTCGGGAAGTTGCGGCGGAGATCGGCGTGAGTCCGGCAACATTATCACGCGTGGAACGAGCTTATCTTCCTGATCTTGAGACGTTTAGCAAAATATGCCAGTGGTTGGGTATTAACCCGTCTGATGTATTGGGAGTTGGTGTTAAAACGCCGCAAATTCCCAAGGTGGCGGTGCATTTTAAGAAGGAAGCGGCCCTTGCTCCGGCGACTGCCCAAGCTCTGGCACAAATGGTTCTTGCAGCCCATCGGGCTTGGCTGGTAACCGATGGCGAGGGTTCCTAACGTGTTCAATCGGGGATTCAAAACTTCTTGCGAGAACGTTGCCCGCCAGCAGAGGCGGCAACTTAATTTGCTTCCCAGTGACCCGTTGAATCCCTGGACGCTTGCACAGCATTTGGGCATCGCAGTGCATTCCGTCGAAGACGTGCCAGGCTTGGCGCCTGATTGCATGCAGACGCTGCTTCGCGACGACCCTGACAGTTGGTCTGCCGTTACAGTCTCATCCGGTGGACGAAGCGTTATCATTTTGAATTCGTCGCATTCACGCCCTCGACTCGCGAGTGATCTGGTGCATGAAATCGCTCATATCCTTCTAGGCCACAGCCCTGCGCGCGTTGACGTGACTGAGGACGGTTGTTTGATGTTAAGCATGTATGACAGAAACCAAGAGGACGAGGCGAATTGGCTGGCGGGGTGCCTTCTTCTCCCCCGTGATGCAGTAGTTTTTATTCGGCGGCGGCGACTGGAGTTGACGGCAGCCGCCCAAAAATACGGCACCAGCATGGAAATGTTGAACTACCGGATAAGAGTCACCGGGGTTGATTACCAGTTTAAAAAAGCTCTCTCGACTTTCAGCGCGGGCAATTGAGAAATACCAGGCAATTGTCCAGAAATTCGGAGCGGCCGGATATTTGAAGGAATCATTTGCTGAATACGCTCGATAAACCCGGCTCGATATAATGCCAAATCTATACGCTACAGATGGCGGACACTCTCTCAAAGTCCAAACGCTCGCAGGTAATGGCAGCAGTACGCTCAAGCGGCAACAAAGCCACGGAATTAAAGCTGATTTCGATCTTTCGCGCCAATTCGATCTCCGGTTGGCGGCGCGGCGCGTCCCTATTTGGAAAGCCGGATTTTGTCTTCAAACGCGAACGCGTTGCAGTCTTCGTTGACGGGTGTTTCTGGCACGGCTGCCGACTTCACTACCGGATGCCTCGATCAAATCGCCTTTATTGGCGGCGCAAAAAGGCCAGGAATGCCGCGCGTGACCGTCTGGTGAACCAAAGGCTCCGGGATTCCGGGTGGCGCGTTCTTCGCATTTGGGCGCACGCGCTGCGGTCGCCCGAATTAATTGCCCGTCGAATCATTTCAAGGTTGAGTCCTGCCTCCAAAAAATGCAAGAATGCGGCAAGAGCATGATAAACAGCCAACCAGAAAAAACCGTTGCGGAATTCTTTGCCGGGATCGGCCTGATGCGAATCGGGCTTGAACGGGCCGGTTGGCGGATTCTTTTCGCGAATGACATTGACGAGGACAAACAGCAGATGTATTCGCATCACTTTGGCGACACCGAAGAGTTTGCCCTTGGGGACGTTCACGAGCTTAAGCCATCCAAGGTGCCGACTGTGGCCTTGGCCACCGCGTCGTTTCCATGCAACGATCTTTCGCTTGCTGGCGCCCGCAAAGGGCTTGCGGGAACCCACTCATCCGCTTTTTGGGGATTTATTGACGTTCTCAAAGGCATGGAATCGCGACGTCCCCCGATGGTGTTGCTCGAAAATGTCACCGGCTTTCTGACTTCCAATAACGGCAACGATTTCAAAGATGCTCTCATTGCCCTCAATACTCTGGGGTATGCAGTTGACGCCTTCATTATTGACGCGGTTCGGTTCGTTCCGCAGAGCAGGCAGCGGCTGTTCGTTATCGGAACAAAGACCAAAAATGTTCTATCACTTGCTGACGCGCCCCGATTTTACGAAAGCGACAGCAGGCCAGCAGCACTCGCGGATTTCATCCTTTGGAATCCGGATATCAATTGGAATATTCGCAAGATGCCCCCGCTGCCTTCTTCCGCAAAAAACTTGAAGGACATCGTCGAGGAAATTTCCCCTAATTCTGCAATATGGTGGAATAGAGAGCGTTGCGACTATCTTCTCAACCAGATGAGCCCCAAGCACCGAACGGAGGCCGATGCCATGATCCAAGGGAAGAATGTCCGCTATGCAACCGTGTTTCGCCGAGTTCGCAACGGGCGATCAATGGCGGAGTTGCGCACGGACGGCATTGCCGGATGCCTTCGCACTCCTCGCGGTGGCAGCGGACGGCAAATTCTAGTCGCTGCGGGCCGAGGGCGTTTTGCCGTCAGGCTGCTGACGCCCCGCGAATGTGCGCGCTTGATGGGAGCGGACGATTTCAAAATCGAAACTTCGTTGAACCAGGCCCTTTTCGGTTTTGGCGACGCCGTTTGCGTGCCGGTGGTTGAATGGATCGCCAACAATTATTTGAATCCGGTATGGCGCGAAGAGTTTGAGCCGACTCGCCTTGAAGCCAAAACTTCCGGCACCGTCAAATACAGAAAGAGCACGCCTGCGGCCGCATGAGCAAGACAATTAAAAAACTTGAGTCTCTCTGCAATTCTCATCCAAAGTTTTTGGACAAAGGAGGGCTTTGCGTCGCTCTCGTGGTGACCCAAGCTGCCGGAGCGAAGGGGCTGCCCATTGACCCAAAGGAACTGAGGACAAAGGAAAGCGGTCAAGTCGCGGGGCTTGGCAAGGCGGCCGTCCAGAAAATCCTCAATGCTCACGGAATTCAGAAAGTGCTCGCGGAGGAAGGCGGCAGGACAAGCCGGGGCAGTCTTGGGCTTATGGAGGTTTATGTCGGCGCTCTAAATGAGCTTCACAAGGCGGCGGCTCTGGACCTTAACGAAGCGCTCGCATGGTGGATTCAAAAGGTGCGCGCCCACTTTGCTTCCGAAGGGCCGAAGTTCCAATTCGATCCGGGAAAGTCGTTGCGCTCAAATATCGAGAATCTCCTAAACCAGGCGCAAGAGCTTCAGTCCGATTCTGGCGGGACCAACTACGTCGGAGCCATGCTGCAGCATCTTGTAGGCGCCAAGCTTGACATCGTGCTTGGCGAGGGAAAATTGGCCCATTTTGGGTTCTCAGTCGCCGATCAATCCACGGCGCGAAGCGCAGATTATCAAATCGACACCGTCGCCATTCACGTTACGACGCATCCGTCCGAAGCGCTGGTTAGAAAATGCGGGGACAATCTTAGAGCGGGACTTAAGCCGCTCATTATCACTTTGGCCGACGCGGTGAAACCTGCGCAGTATCTCCTTCAAGCCGCTGGCATCGCTGATCGGGTGGATGTTCTCGATACAGCCCAATTTCTGACAGCGAACGTGTATGAACGGAGCCTCTTCAAGACAGCGGAATGCAAAGTGACCTTCGCAGCCCTTTTGACGCGCTACAACGCCATCGTAACGCAATGCGAAACCGACCCGTCTTTGTTGGTCAGAATCTCTTAATCACTTCCCCATCGCCCGCTCGACAAACCTGACGAATTTCGGATTTCGGAATTTTTTGGTTTTCTCCCAAACCGCGCGGGGGAGTGGGAGCCGGAAAAACGCCCCGGCATCGAGCGAAAGGGATTTTAATTCGTCGTTGTCCGTTGTTCTTGCCACACGCCAACCGCTTTGAAAATGGAGGATTATCAAATTAAGGAATTCACGCTCCGCGGTCGTTGGAGGTTTTGAAAGGTCGGGCATGTCCTCCAGAATCCTGCTTAGTTTTGGGTCTTCCTGTGCCTTCAACCACAATGCCTCGTGGCGCTCCGCCATCGCCAATAGGTTTGCAATTTGGCGGGTCCTGCTGTCCTGGCGAAAATATTGTGCCGTGAACCAGAGGCTGCCCAGGATGCCCACAGTCTGAAGGACCGCGAACCAGTTTGAGTTGACCCATGAAAGCAGTTGCACCACGACTTGCGTTCTAAAACGCCGACGTGGTTGCTGGCAAGCGCAGACCGCTTCTTACGCCGCCGGAATTTCCGCCCGCGCCGCCACCATCACGGCACGGGGAATTCTTACCGCCCCCTCTTTTGGCCCGATTCCGGGACCCGGAGGCATCGCCTCGATCACGTCGGCGGTAATAACCGGCCCGACGGCGACAAAATCGCCATCCTCTCCTTCAAGAATCTGCGGGCAATTGTGCCCATACGTGCATCGCTGACGCTCCGTTTGGCCAAGTCTTCGTAAAAACATAAAAGTCCTTTCTGCTCCGATATTGGAGCCAATCTCGCATAATTTCAGATACGGTCAAGCTCTGATTTCAGAGCGAATGGCCGAGCACCAAAACATCGTTGGCCCCATCATCCGCCAACTGCGCGAGAAAAAGGGCCTCACCCAGGCGCAGCTTGTCGCCAAGCTGAATATCATCGGCTGGGACTTGAGCCGGGCAACCCTCTCAAAAATCGAGGCGCAACTCCGCTGCGTCACGGATTATGAAATCCCCGTTCTCGCCATCAGCGTCGGCATCGAGCCAGCGGATTTGCTCCGCCTTGCCGTCGCCCGAACCCCCAAACAGCAAAGCACTTAACCGTTTTTTGCTCTTGTGGTACCGATAATTCGGCTGGCAATTTCCCTTCCCCTCGATTGAGCTTTCTGATACCATCACCATCTAAAGGTTTGTATGGCGAACGGAACCGGCCAGCAGCGACCGAGCAGGGGACGGGAATCGTGGCCCGTTTCCCCGTAATTATTCCCATGCCTAACGATACCTAAACACCTTATGGATATTCCGCCCGTTTTGAACCAAGAAATACAAGACGCCAAGGTTGTATTATTTCTGGGAGCTGGAGCTTCGCTATGCGCCAAGGACACCTCGGGCAAAAGCCCCCCAACGGCTCGACAATTAGGTGAGTTGCTTGCCAACAAATTCCTCGGCGGCAAATTTCACGACGCCCCACTTGCACAAATCGCAGAGCTTTCTGTCAGTGAGACGGATCTTTTAACTGTACAGGACTTCATTCGCACCGTACTCGAACCTTTTCAACCATCACCTGCCCACAAGTTGCTTCCCCGTTTCAAGTGGGCAGGACTTGCCACCACAAACTATGAACGTCTTATCGAATTAGCTTACGAAGGCGATCCCGTCTCACTCCAGATTCCCAAGCCTTTTATCGAAAATGGTGACAGGGTCGAGGACAATATGCGCGATCCAAAGAGCGTAATGCTACTAAAACCACACGGTTGTCTGACACGCTTATCCAATCCGCTTTGCCCTCTAATATTAACGACTGATCAATATCTCACACATCGGCAAGGACGCAGCAGAATATTCGACCACTTAAAAAGCTGGGGTTACGAATATCCATTTATATTCATCGGCTCGACCGTTCAAGACTCCGATATACGCGCCATTCTGCTTGAACTCACAGCAACCCCGGAGATTCGCCCGCGCTACTACATCGTTGCACCCAAAATTGACGACATTGAGGTGCGATTCTGGGAAACAAAGAAAATTACGGCAATAAGAGGAACGTTTGAGAAATTCATGCGTGCCATTGATACAGGAATTCCTACTACATGGCGTTCCTTGCCTTCCGTTCTCAATCCCGCATTACATCCAGTCTCTGAGAAATTCACCAAGCACAATGTTTCATTAACTCGCAATTGCAGGCAGTTTTTGGAGAGCGATGTTGACTACGTGAAATCAGTAACCACCGAAGTGGTAAGCCCCCAGGACTTCTATCGAGGTTACGATAAAGAATGGTCAGCAATAGAACAGAAGTTAGATGTGCCCCGTACCCTAGCGGATACGATCATTACTGATCACATATTGGACCAAGAAACAAACGCATCACAAAAACTCGCATTTATATTAATTAAAGCCCACGCTGGTGCCGGTAAGACGGTTCTACTACGACGCATTGCTTGGGACGCAGCCCGCGACTATAACGCGCTCTGCCTCTACATGCGGCCATCGGGCTCCATAAACACACCTGCTTTACAGGAACTAATAAGCTGTTGTAATGAGCGGATATATCTTTTTATTGATGACATCGCAGACCGTGTGCGCGAATTGCAGTCGCTAATCCGCAACATTGATGCATTTGGAAACCGACTCACGATTATAGGTGCCGAGAGAGTAAATGAATGGAATGTCGCTTGCGCTTCCTTAGGCGCACACGTCACGGAAGAATATGAGCTCCGTTACCTAAATAACTTTGAAGTAGATAAGCTATTGGTGCTTCTTGGGGTCCACAAAGCCCTTGGAACGTTGGAAAACAAAACAACCGACGAACAGAGGATTGCTTTCCGTGAGATTGCTGGACGCCAGCTTTTGGTAGCACTACACGAGGCTACTCTTGGAAAGCCTTTTGAAGACATAATCGAAAACGAATATAGAAACATTGTTCCGTTGGAGGCGCAGAGAATCTACTTGTCTATATGCGTTCTCAATCGTCTTGGGGTAGGTGTGCGCGCAGGAATTATCGCGCGCCTGCACGGCGTTCGCTTTACGGAGTTTCGAGATCGGCTATTCAAACCGCTGGAGCACGTGGTATCGACCTCTTACGACGCTATTATTCGAGATTACCTCTATACTGCCCGACACCCTTTCATCGCCGAAATTGTATTTGAGCGGATGTTACGGTCTCAGGAAGAAAGGTTCGATGTATATCTAAAATGCCTACAGACATTAAACATCGATTATAACTGTGACCGAAGGGCTTTCAGACAGATGATCAGGGGGCGCGCGCTTTTGGACTTGTTTTCCAATCCCGACTTAGTCAAGATAATCTATGATACTGCGCAACAAATAATCGGGGAAGATGGGTATTTTTACCATCAAAAGGGCTTATACGAGATGCATCGTGGCGATCTTCAACGCGCGGGACAGTTATTTTCGACAGCCGAAAGATTAGCGCCGGGTGATCATACTATTAAACATTCGCGTTCTGAATTGATGCTGCGACTTTCCGAGCAGGCGCGGACGGCTCTGGAAAGAGATAATTATTTGAAAAGTGCTGCCGAGATAGCGCGAGGGTTAAAAGCTCTTAAAGCGCCGGATTCACATGCTCATCACACATTGGTCAAAATTGATCTGGTGCGCCTTCAACGCATTTTGTCGCTTCCCGCAAAGGATTCCGATAAACCAGAGATAGAAGCGATTATTAAGGCCATCGAAAAAAATCTTAGCGACGGGTTGCAAGAGCTTCCAGGCGATGCTTACTTACTCACTGCCGAAGCTGACTTCGCGAAGCTTTTGGAGGACTCCGAACGCGTGATCTCATGCTTGGTTGAGGCTTTCAACGCAAATCCGCGCACGAGTTTTATTGCGACACGTCTAGCGGCTCACTATAAGAGGCAAGGGAAACCTGCGGAAGCAACGGCCGTTCTCGAAAAGGCAATAAATGCTAATAGGAATGACCGTATTCTCCATTATGAATTTGCTAAACATCTCATGGAGAGTGGTAGCTCTAGTGGGGATTTACTAGCTTACCACCTGCAACGGGCGTTCTCTCCGGGTGATACAAATTACGATGCGCAGTTGCTTTATGGGCGACAACTCTACGAAAATGGAGACAGAGATGGTTCAAGAGCGGTTTTTTCGCGGTTGAGGGATGCCAAACTAGCGCCGCATTTGAAAAGACGTCTTCTTTATCCCATCGCGGGCACCTTCCGCGGTGTAGTGATTCGACTGGAGGGCAGTTACTTGTATATTAATCGTGATGGAACTAATGACTCGATCTACGCTGACCGCGATAACGTTGCTGAGGATGTTTGGGGTAATTTGACTATTGGAACACGCTGTGTCTATGAGATTGCGTTCAATTTTTATGGGACCGGCGCGCAAAATTTACGATTGCAATGGAAAAGCGGAGCCATTTCTGTTTGATTTGCATTTGAGTTTGACTCGCGTGATATACGTTCGCACAAGAAAGGTTATGTCTAATTGACAGAAGGCCGCTCACTTGCCCGTTCTCAACGACGCTCACACTACCCTTTATTGATACTTCACGATTGCGTCATTGATGCAGTTGACAACGTGTTCAATATACCCTTTGTCTTTTGAACTGAGCGCGTTTGCCTCACCTGACGCGCTGGAGATCGCAACGTGGTAAATGGGCTTCAAACTTCGCCGCCACCAAACGGCACCGGCAATTATCGCGACCGCCACAATCAGTCCGAAAAGCCCCGATCCAACGCTTGTGCTAAATGTAATCAATGCGCCTATGAAAGCAAGGATACCGAACAGCGCCAGAATCGTCGCGCAGCCAGTGCTTGGCTGAGTGGCCGCCAATCTCACGGACGTAATGTTTCGCAAGGCATACGTCGTGCCCCGGATGATTACCCTTGTGGTAGTTACCGTAACCAGGCTGTCAGTGTGAATTGTCTCCTCCTGGGAACCGCGATTCCCCGGAATTGGTGGTGGTGCTGTGGCCGCAGGGATTTGGGGTGGAGTTTTTCGTTGCGGTGCGCCGCATTGTGGACACGCCGCCGCCTCTGTGCTGATTTGTTTGCCGCATTCACGGCATTGGATGAGCGCCATAAATTGTGCCCAGATGGTGGAACCTTCTTGCCCTATTGTCAAGCGAGCAATTGTTAATTCTCTTGACCACGCGGGCCGATTGACGTATTTGTTCCGACTTGGTCAATCATGGCAATTGGTCTTGCCTCCTTTCCCAAATCCTCTTTGAATGGTCCTTCAATGGAGGACAAGGGAGGCAGTGACGGCATTCGGCAAATCGAGCTTTCGATCCCCCGTTCTCGCTCTGAGATTATTCGCGCTCCACGGGATTATTTCCTAGGCCCCGTTTTCGCCGCTACGAAACAGTCCGGCCCGCGCGAAGTGACAGTACGGATTAGAATCGGCGAGGAAACCTCAGAGCGCCGCTATCTCATTGGCGGCTTTCATCCGATGGACCCTGATGCCAAACCGCCCGCCTTGGACGTGCGCCACGCCCGCGCGATTTTTTCGTTACTGAGTTTTCGCACCGAATACGACGACACCCGCCTGATCCGATTTTCGTTTAATGAGTTTTGCCAGAAATACGCCCAAAGCAACGGCGGGCGCTATGCGCGGGCAATCAGGAGAATTGTGCGTGACTTGATGGATTCGTACATCCGGGTGACGGACAGCAAGACGGACGTTGCCCACCAATACCGCCTGATTGAGCGCATTGACATCGAAAGCCGGCCACCACGCCGCAGGGACGCGAAAATCGCCCGATCCCCGCAAAGGGAAATGTGGTTTAACGGCTGCACCCTGTCGCCTGAATTCGCCGGACTGTTGGGCAGGGTCGCTGAATTGCACGAATTGAATCTTGGCGTCTTCAATTCGATACGTGCGCCGCTGGCCCAGGCCATCTACCTTTACATTCCAAGTCGGGCCTATTACTACCATTGCGAAGAGAACCCGTTTGAGATCACGCTCACCAATCTTTTGCAGCAGGTTTCAGCCAGGGTGCCGGAGCACAAGTCGCGCCGGAAGGAGTTATTCACGAAAAACAACAAGCCGATCATCAAGCAACTTGATGGATTGAAGACACTGTCCGGAATTTTCCGCGTCAAACTTGCGGAAACCACCGACGGTACGGACTGGAAATTACAGGCATGGGTGGAGCCCGCCGCCAAACGCCAGGGAGACGGCTGGGCGAACTCAAAGGTTTTGGCCGCTTATCTCAGGAGTGGCCGTCCACGCAGCTATTTTGAACAGGCGGTCGCCAATATCCAGCCGTTGTCCGATTACGATATTGATCTTCTCACAGCCGCCAAAGTGGAAATTGCCAGGAATCGCCGTTTTTTTGAGATTACAAGAGCCTTGCTAAAACCGCTTCGGTTTGCAGAGATTCTGGCCGAGGCCAAAGGGGACGAAATCGAAGGGAGAAAAGCGAGAAAGAGCCAGACCGCCCGGTTGATCCATCGGATTATGCAGGCCATTGAAACTCCGGCGGCGACTGGTGCGAACGTGTGACTTTGGGGTTTGGACAACTAGGGAAACGCCTAGTGATTGTTTGGACAACTAGGGAAAACTCCGGCCCAGGGTTTGGACAACTAGGGAAAACTCCATCTCAGAGCTTTTTCTAATCCGTTGATAACCAGCGAGAAATAGAAATGTGCAATTTGGTCTTCTCCTAATGATCCCCATCTAATGATTTCCCATTGGGAAGGCGATAAACATCGCAGTGCTTGAAGGGCCGGGGCCGGCCGGTTAAGCTGACTGTCGGCAGAGCAATGCCGCGTCCCATGAAAACAATTGATCCTGGTGTCAGAATTGGCCATGTGCATCTCAAGGTCGCCGACCTTGACCGCGCGCTTGGGTTTTATTGCGGGGTGCTTGGCTTGGAACTGACCCAGCGCTTTGGCCGCGACGCAGCGTTCCTTTCGGCGGGCGGTTATCATCACCACATTGGATTAAACACATGGGAGAGCAAGGGCGGTTCGCCGCCGCCGCCAGGGACGACCGGCCTCTTTCATGTCGCCATCCTCTACCCCACGCGGGCGGCGCTGGCTGACGCATTGCGGCGACTGGTCAAAGCCAGGATTCCGCTCGAAGGCGCATCGGATCACGGTGTCAGTGAAGCGCTTTACTTGCGTGACCCGGACGGCAACGGGGTGGAGCTGTACTGGGACCGACCGAAGGAGAATTGGCCGCGCACCCCCGTTGGTGACCTTGCGATGTTCACGCATCCGTTGGACGTTGACGCGTTGCTTAAGGAATAGGCCGTGAGGAATATGGATTACACTTCTTATTCTTCGTCAATCGGACTAAATCTCGATTGAACATCCTTTCGAAATGGACCATCTACAGCACGTCCCCAATCTTCTTCAAATACAAAAACACGTTCATCCAACGCCCCCTTCATCTTTACAGCAATTAACGGCATCAGGCCCTTAATCTGCGGTTGCAATGGAGCATGGACGATAAAGCCTATAACGGGGCAGTGGTCTTGAAGGCGCACTGCAAGGTTAATGCAATAACCAGCATAATCCACTACCCCAGCCGAGATGCGGTCCGTATTCGATTCCAATGGCTGAATTGGGCCAGTTGCGACCCCCACCCTAGCGATTTTCGGGAGATCGGAGGTGAGCCATTCGCTCTCCCAGCGGGAAATTTGCTTTGGCAAAGTCTGTTGAAAGGCCCGCAGGGCCAACACAAGGTTCGTCCGAAATGCTGAGTCAAATCCGTCGCCCTTACTTTTCAACCAAAGCAAGAGTGCGCCGTCGCCAGTATATTTGATTGAGTCTGGGCGAGGCACTTGCACTAGATCTTTGGTTTCCTTCCAAAAATCGCGCGCGCCGTCTTTAAACACTCCGTCAAATAGCTTGAACAGGGATGACAAATACCGTGTTAGATACGCGTGCGCATCATGACGTCGGCAAAAAGTGCTGAATCCCGACATATCGAACGAAACAGCGATTGCGTGTCGTATTGGAATTGCTTCCGGTAAAAACTCAATTTGCTTCATCGCGTGACAGTAATCGCAACGACCGCGAAAAACCAGTCGTCATGCCGCCCCCTTTTCCCCCTCGCCCCCCGTCTCCCCATTCCCTTAAAATCCCCTGTCATGGGAGACAGGGAGTTGGTCATTTACGAATTCAGCCGCACGAAAATCGAACACGGGGATTTTACGCACTTTCTCGGCACGTATGGCCTCCACCGGCTCCCGACCGGCCGCCGGCTGCGGACGATGATAGACAGCATGGTGTTTGTGGTGGACGGGTGGAACCACGATCCCAGGGAGGTTTATGAGATCCCGGAGTTGCGGCGGTTTTACCGCCAGTTTCAGGCGGAATGGTCATATATTAGTGCCGCTTTGAAAATACTGCGATACTGCGAGTTGAAAATCCAACTTGGTTAGTCAGACGCCGCCCTGAGAGGCAGGGTTTTTGTGTTTCCTTTTTCTTTGTCTGCCTCCCCTTCCCTCTCTCCCCTTTTGAACAGTTCCATGAAGGAATACTGGGGAATCCGCACCGCCGCCGGCTCGGTTGTCTCCGTCAACGGCCAACCCCTCTCTCCGCGCCATGACTTGCGGAACCACAGCCCGGACGGTTTTGAAGGCGACGGCAGCGCCCCGGCGCAGTTGGCACTGCCGATCCTGGCGGATCAATTGGCGACGACAACCGGGCACAGGCTGCTTACGAAGATTTCAAGTTTGCGGTGATGGCGGGCTGGCGGGGGACGCCTGGACGATGAGCACTCCGGGCTTTGACGAGGCGCTGGCGAGAATTCAGGGGCTGGAGTTCCATTGTGAGGGTAGCCGGATAAGGCCGAGAGGTCGCACTGGCGCTCACCAATCGCTTGGCTGCCACTAGAAGTGCCCTTCTTTTTGAGCTTTACGCGCAAGCATAGCGGATTCTTTTACGCAACACGATAACGATCGCACATAGCAGCTATTATTCCCATTTACTTCTTGACACAAAACCAGACACTCCTCAAACTGTCCAATTATAGGACAGGCTCCCACTTGGGCTCTCCTCAAGTTCCAAACATAACCAACCGATATAAAGAGAGGAACACCGCTATGAACATCAAAGAGTTACAAACAATCCTCCCGACGCAGGAAATTCTTCCTAAGGCTAAAATCTCCACACCCCATTTCGTAAGACCAACTGAAGGCCCGACTACATTACGCGTGGAACTCGAATCAAAATCACACTCAAACAAAACTCACTTAGGGAAGACAAAGCAAGTGCGTTCCAGCCTAAATCGCCACCTCAAAGAACGCCTTCCACCACAAACCCGACCACGCATTACTGCGATGTTATCAGAAACCTTGTTACGCGGGTTGTGGGACTGAGAGTTAACATTTGCTAAGACCCCAACTCGCCGCTTTGGAATACTAAATTAGACTGGCAAAAAGAAAAATCCCTTCCTATCGATTTGCCTCTCAATAAACATCCAATCCGGCTCCCCTTGATCCGGGATCAAAAAAGATTTTTTCCATGTGCTGTCAATCGCAGATTCAGGCAGAAAATTATCGGCCTCCTCAACGTCGAGGCTGGAGCTATAATACTGCACAAGCCAACCGTGCGCCTTACTCTTGCCATACTCCCGAATTTTCTGACCAATGTCATAACCAGAAACGATCTCGCTTATCCCCTTGGCATTTTTCCAGATTTTATCTATTAAAATCAAATCTGGATGTGGATACATCAATGCAGGTAGCGCCTCAGCGAGGTCGTGGTTTGTACTATAAACAGCACGAACCTGGTATCGCTTTTCGAACCTTCGCTTTATTCCACTACAAACATTGCGATCATCGTCTAAAATAAGAATCACATTTATAAGTGTTTTATTAGTATTCATAATTAATGGGTTTTTGGAATTGGCACGAAAATGTTAAGACTGACCTTCCCGGAGGACTTATCGATTTCAACACGTTGTTTCCAATCCAAATATTCTGCAAAGTCGCGGATAATCGTCAAGCCGTCATGATCTGCTTCGCCTCGCTTCCTATCTCGTAAGACCTTGTGTAATTTCCTCTGAACTTCGTCAACACGGTCAGCAGAGACGTAATTTATGAATTCAAAGCAAACATGCAATTCCGAAGTTCCAGGATACGTGAGTTTCCTCAAATTAAATTCAGGTCTTCCACCAACGCGGTCGTTGTTTTCTCGCTTTACCGCATTTTGCATCGCGTTCTGCAGAAGATGTACGGCGTAAAGGAATCTTGTGCTAATCTTAACGCTAAGAAGATCAGATGGCAAATTATATATTGGGGCAATATGATGTTTGTCCAAAAGCATGTTTTTAACCTCTGCGACAAGTTCCTCGATTGTACTTTCTGTCGTGTCCGCCCCATTTCGCACCCTTTCGAAAATGGCGACAGCTTTTGCTTTGGCTTTCATCTGAGAGCCCTTGAGTTGATCTATCGTGCTTTTATCGCATAATCCGTCTTCTAGGTTTTCGACGAGTTCCTCAAACCCAAGCATAAGGCTCTCAATGACATTTTTTATATCATGACCAACGATTCTACAAGTTCCGTGAGTAAACGCCTTCATCTCATTGAGCACTTGAGAGCGCACTTCTTGAACGTCTCTTCCCGTTACCAGGAAAATTGGCTTTCCTGGGGGTAGCGCGATTTTATGAGAAGAAAACTCCATCCAATACTCCCTTGAGTTGACTCTGAATTGAATTATTGGCCAATGCGGTTTTGCTCTTATTCTATTCTGGTCATTAGTAGATGACCACTTGATAAGCCGTCTAATGATTGCTTTGCTCTGTTCACCGAGAAATATGTCGAGGTTAGAGCCAGACGGATCGTCGTTGTTGAAGAATCTTTCTCGAATGGCCTTGTTCGTCGCCAGTATCACTCCTTCGTAATTATGCACAAACACGAGTTCCCGAAGAAAGTTGAGGCCGGATTGACAGAGGTCAATAACTTCCTCTTGCCTATTATGGCTGAATACAACGCCTTCGATGAGTTGACCGTCGTTACTCAACCAAGATTGTTCCAATACGGGAATGGCACGAGATTTAGGTGTGCTCTTACAACAATACGTAGTTTTTGAAAAAGCTCTTCCTGTGTTCTTCAGGTCGTTCATGCGGCGATCATGCTCCACGGCATTCTCGTAAAGTTGGGCCGTACTCTTAAGGCACTGAAGTAATTCCTCACGGTTGACGTAGCCTAACATTTTGGCTAAACTGTCGGTCGCGTTGAGGAACCTCCCGTCAGATTGTGTCACAAACATTCCAATATCAGAGGTCTCAAAAAATCTGGCGTAACTATTGATGTCAGCAAAGTGTTGTTCGCTCTCCCTAGAGTCGACTTGCCACATTACTACTTTCAGTTCATTTGCAGAAATTTTTTTCTTAAGGACATGAAATATTGTCTCTCGGCTTCCCTTCTTATTCCACTCAATGGCTTCAACAACATTCCCAATATCTCCAGAAAGTGCCTTTCTATCTGCCTCGTGGAATGCCGCCTGGCAGTCTTCGTGCGTAACCAACGTAGTATCAAGTTGGCCGATAACATCTAATTTCACCATGTTGTGAAGACCGGCAAATGCCTCGTTACACTCCATCACCAAATGTTGTTCGCCCTCAACTCGCTTCAATGCACAGGCGAAGCTTGACCGTCGTGAGGCTTCATTATAAAAGAAGTCAAAGTCATCGATTAAGACAAGTTGTGTTGGTGCTTTGCTTGCACCCTTTTCTAATATTGTGCGGCTTTTGAATTTGGTTCTTTCCCGGAGGAGTAAATAAACGCCAGACACTTCAACTCCTCCGTCGGGTGTTGGTCGTCGCTCCGCAAGGGCTTTAATGCGAATTGGCAACCAAGAACCATCAGCGCAAAGAAACGTCCCCCAAAAGTGTTCATCTGTTTCCCCCTTTTTGGCCCTCTCCAAAAAATCTTTGAAACGTTTGTGTTCAGAATTACGAACGAGTTCTGAGAGCGATTTAATCTCCCGGACGGTAGCGTCGTTAAGGCCGAGTAGCCTAAGGCCGCCTTTGCTACAAGCATGGACGTTGCTGTCCCGAGAGATTAGTAACCAGTCATCAGACAGTTGGTTTAAAAGCTTTAATGACTCGTTATACGGTCGGATGAAACCGACATAGCGCATTTCCCGTTTGGTTGCGATCTTTCGCGCAGTGATCAAAACGGGAAGCCCATTGATATCAGAAGTACTTAAGTGCTGGTCGACACCCGGTACGTTTTTGGACCGTAGAACGTCAGGTGTTTTCAAAACCGTTCGGAAGTCTTGGAAGACATCCACTGCTGAGTTCATTGAGCGCTGAAATTTACCGAAATCAGGGGAATACTGGAAGAAGTCAATGCTGTTTACGTTTGACACGATTTGGCGAGGTTGCGTGGCACCGAACATCGTCAAGAACTCATCATTCACAAAGCGAAGTTTCCCATTTTGGCTCATAATGAATGCCGCAACGGGGAAAAGATTCAAATTGGTTTCCATTTCCCGACGACGGCCACTTCTTCGCCTTCGCCTGTTGATTTTCGCCGGGTGCTTATTCCGGATTGTCCTTGAACGTATTTTTTTCAAATTCCAATTCCTACCGATTACTTTAATATTGCAGGAGAGTTTCATTTTTGCCAAGTCAAAATCTTGGAGGAGAGAAAATTCCTCGCCCGTCACCCGTTTAGTCGCCAAAGCCTGACTCCGAGAATTCAAGCCGCTCCCTTGCGGAGCCACCGGTGAAGCGCTCCACCGGCTGGCTCCTCGGCTGCGACGCCTTTCGCTTCCGTTTCCCTGGGGCGGGCGTAGTGAAACGTCGCTCCACTTCACAAAACCCGCCGCCCTCCGCAATTAAACGCTTGCCGTCTCTGCCCGCTTTGTCATGGAATGCTCATTCTTTTTGCGCTGCCGGAAGCCCGCAATGACATCCTCCCACGACAGAAAACAACTCACCCTCGATTTCTCGGCTGATCCCGCTCCGGCGTCCCGCCCTGAATCTTCCCTTCGCGATTTCCTCGGCAGCATTCCAACAGAGCAACTTGCTTTGTCGCATACTCCAGGAAACAGGCCCCAGAACGACCAGACCGATGCCCCAGCCCAGCCCCAGCTTTCTTCCCAGCCAACAGTGGGGCCTTCCGAAGCCTGCGCCGCCCCGGAGACTTCATTCGAACCGGCGGCCACCGAACCCGAGCCGCCCCGCAATCAATACAATTACCGCATCACCGAGGAGGATCGCCTTGGTTCCGGCTCGCTCAAGGCAAAATGCCGCGATAATCTTGCGGCCATCGAACTGCTCAAGCGGATCGAGGCGGACGACCGCCGCCCCACTCCGGTGGAAAAACGTGCGCTGGTTCGGTATGTCGGCTGGGGAGGATTGCCCCAAGTCTTTGATCCCTTGAATAACGAGTGGGCCGAGGAGCGGCAGTCCTTGGAGCAACTGCTCACCAGCGAGGAACTGGAATCGGCCCGCGCCACCACGCTCAACGCCCACTACACCGCGCCGGGAGTCATCCAGGCAATGTATGCCGCGCTGCATCGGCTCGGATTCTCCCACGGCCGTGTGCTCGAACCGGCCCTCGGTCTGGGGCATTTCATCGGCCTCATGCCCGACGAGATGCACCAGCGGTCCCGCATCACCGGAATCGAAATCGACTCCGTCACCGCCCGCCTGGCCAAACTCCTTTACCCTGATGCCGACATCCGATGCCAGCCCTTTGAGGAATCCAGGCTCGCCGACGGCTGCTACGACGTTGCCCTCGGCAACATCCCCTTTGGCGATTACAAACCTTTCGACCCCCGCTTCAAGGGTTGGAACTTCCTGATCCACGATTATTTCTTCGCGGCCTCTCTGGAAAAAGTGCGACCCGGCGGCTTGATTCTCTTTATCACCTCCAAAGGCACCCTGGACAAACTCGACACGGCGCTGCGCGAATATGTCTCGCAGCAAGCCGACCTGGTCGGGGCCATCCGCCTGCCCAACGACGCCTTCAAGAAGAACGCCAACACCGAAGTGACTACCGATATTGTCATGCTTCGCAAGCGTCTGTCCGGCGAACTGCCTTCTGGCCCCGCGTGGAGGGAGGTAGTCGAGATCACAAATTCATCCGGGGAAGCCATCCCCGTGAACGAGTATTTTGCCGTCCACCCTGAAATGATGCTCGGCGAGATGCGTTTGGAGGGCAGGATGTATGCTCGCGCCGAACCGACGCTTGTGGGCAACGGCGTCCCGCTGGCGGAGAGGCTCGCTCAGGCCGTCGCTCGCCTGCCGACTAATGTCTTCCGTCCCCAAAGCACAACCGTCGAGCCTCCTGGCCTTGCCCACGCCTTTCCAGCGCCCGACCACGTCAAACCCAACGCCTATGCGCTTGTCAATGAGCGGATCGGTTTCCGCGAGGGCGACCAAATCCGGGTCTTGCAGGGTCTGCCACCCCCTCGCGCCCAGCGCATTCGGGGCATGATCCGACTGCGCGATGCTCTGCGGCAGTGTCTTCGCACGCAGGTTGAGGCGGTCGCCGAAGAGGAGATTTGCGCCGCCCGCGAGCTGCTCAACCAAGCCTACGACCGGTTTGTCTCCCGGCATGGCCCGATCTCCGAGCGCGCCAACACTTCGGCTTTCCGGGGCGATCCCGACCTGCCCCTGTTGCTTTCTTTGGAGCATTATGACCCCGATACCCGCCGCGCCGCCAAGGCCGCCATCTTTCGCGAACGAACGATTCGCCCAGGCCGGCCGCCCCCGGAAATCAAAAACCCCCAGGACGCGCTGCTGGTCACGCTCGGGGAACGCGGTCGGGTGGACTTGCCTTATATGTCCGGCCTGCTGCATCGAAAACTCTCCGAATTCCTGCCCGACCTCAAGGGAGCCATATTTCTCAATCCCCAATCCACCCGCTGGGAAACCGAAGACGAATACCTGTCGGGAAATGTCAGGGTCAAGCTCGCCGTGGCGGAGGCCGCCGCCCTGGCTGATGAACAGTTCCAGCCGAATGTCCACGCCCTCAAACTCGTTCAGCCCGCGGATCTGGCCGCTTCCGAAATTGACGCCCGGTTGGGCAGCGCGTGGATTCCGGCGGAGGACATTACCCGGTTTGTCGGGGAATTGCTTGGCGAGGAAAGCATCTCCGTGAGCCACACCCCTCAGCTTGGCCTCTGGACAGTCCAGGGCGGCTACAGTGTCCGATTCAGCGTCGCCAACACCACCGAGTTGGGGACAGACCGCCGCAGTGCCATCGAATTGCTTGAAGACGCCCTGAATCTCCGCACCCCCACCGTTTACGACTACGACCAGGACAACGACCGCGAGGTCATCAACGCCCCGGCGACCGAGGCCGCCCGCGACAAGCAGGAGAAGATCAAGGAGCGATTCAAGCAATGGGTCTGGCAGGACGACGAACGCCGGGAACGCCTCGCCCGCAAATACAACGATGAGTTCAACAACGTGCGCCTACGTTCCTTCAACGGGGATCACCTTCGACTCCCCGGCGCAAGCCCCGCCATCACTCTTCATCCCCACCAGCGCGCGGCGGTCTGGCGCATCCTCCAAACCCCCAACTGCCTGCTGGCGCATGTTGTCGGCGCCGGCAAGACCTATGCGATGGTCGCCGCCGCGATGGAATTGAAACGCCTTGGTCTGGCCCGCAAACCACTCTTTGTGGTTCCCAACCACATGCTGGGGCAGTTTTCCTCTGAACTCCTCATGCTCTACCCCGGCGCCAACATCCTCGTGGCCACCAAGGACGACTTCGAGAAGGAGGAAAGGAAAACCCTGATGAGCCGCATCGCCACCGGCAATTGGGACGCTGTCATTGTCACCCATTCCGGTTTCGAGAAGATTCCCGTGTCGCGGGCCACGCAGGAGGAGTTCATCAAGGGCGAGTTGCGTGAACTGACCCTCGCCGTCGAGCAACAACAGCGGCAGGAGCACAACTCCCGCATCGTCAAGATGCTGGAACGCGCCAAGAAACGCCTTGAAGGCAAGCTCAAGGAACTGGCCGCCGTTGAGAAGAAGGACGACGGCCTCACCTTCGAGGAGTTGGGTGTGGACCGCCTCTTCGTGGACGAGGCGCACTATTTCAAAAACCTCTTTTACGTCTCCAAGATGACCCGCATCGCCGGGTTGCCGCAGACGGCTTCGCAGCGGGCGTTCGATATGTTTCTCAAAGTGCTCCACAT
>Ga0302320_10009281_pt1 | contig 21182 bp, 15 predicted proteins | sample Bog_T0_3_FD_202130 | JGI IMG/M metagenome (GOLD analysis project Ga0302320, IMG submission 202130) | Peat permafrost microbial communities from Stordalen Mire near Abisko, Sweden - Bog_T0_3 | ecosystem: Environmental > Terrestrial > Soil > Wetlands > Peat | place: Sweden: Abisko, Stordalen Mire...
AACCTCGGGCATCGGGCGAACCTCGGGCGCCGGGCGAACCTCGGGCGTCGGGCGAACCTCGGGCGCCGGGTGAACCTCGGGCGCCGGGTGAACCTCGGGCGCCCGCCCGACCTGCCGAGCGGACGCCCGTTGAGCGCACAGCCCCGGAACACCCGGCCTCTCGTGGACGTTGATCATGACCGGAACGCGCAGCGATTCAGCGTCTCCGTGGACGGCCACGAGGGCGTGCTCGACTACGAGCTCGATGGCGACGTCATGACCATCACGCATACGGGAGTGCCCGCCCCCATCGGCGGTCGCGGCGTCGCCGGCGAATTGATGCGTGCCGCGCTCGAGGCCGCGTATGCGGCGGGCTGGCGCATCGTGCCGCGGTGTTCGTATGCGGCCGCCTACCTCAGGCGACATCCCCCGCGCGATCGAAACTAGCGTTCGCGCACGGCGCGGGTCTGCCGTTTCGCGCTAGCGCGCGCCATCGGCCCGGACCCCGCGCCGGCTCGTCGTGCGCCGCCCGACCGCGCCGGGTGCAGCACCCGCCTGGCGATCGAGGTCACCGCGCAGCTGTGCGCTCGCGCCCGTCGAAATCGTGCCGAGCGCCGCCTCGATGATTGCAAGGTCCGGCTTCGGCCCCCGCACGTGGGTTTCGAGCGCCATGCGCATCACGCGCAAATGCTCGGGCGTCGTCCCGCAACAGCCGCCGATGATGCGCGCGCCGGCATCGAAGGACAGACGCGCGTAATGCGCCATCAACTCCGGCGTGCCGTTGAAACGGATCGCGCCGTCCACGAATTGCGGAATCCCGCAGTTGGCTTTCGCCACGAGGATCGCCCCGGGTTCCGCAGCGGCCGCGAGATTGACGATGGAGGCGACGAGTTCCGACGGTCCGACGCCACAGTTGCTGCCGCAGGCCGCAAGGCCGTGCCGGAGTTGCAGGCCGGCGAGGTCCGCCGGGGTGATTCCCATCATGGTGCGCCCATTGGTGTCGAAGCTCAGCGTCGCGACGACCGGCAACCCGGTTGCGCGCGCGCCCGCGACGGCGGCTTCCGTTTCCTCCACCGACGACATCGTCTCGATCCAGAGCAGGTCGGCGCCGCCGCGCGCGAGCGCCGCGGCCTGTTCGGCAAACGCGTCGCGGGCGGCATCGATCGAGAGAGGCCCGAGCGGCTCGAGGATCTCGCCGGTGGGGCCTATGCTGCCGCCGACGAGGACCACGCGGCCGGCGCGGTCCGCTTCGGCGCGGCTCAAGCGAGCGGCGGCCTCGTTGAGCTCCGCGACCCGCCCTTCGGCCTTGTGCAGCTTGAGCCGATAGCGCGTGCCGCCGAAGCTATTCGTGAGGATGATGTCGGCACCGGCGGCGATGAAGGCGCGTTGCAGGTCGGCAACGCGATCCGGGAAGTCCACGTTCCAGAATTCCGGCGCATCGCCCGACTGCAGCCCGCGATCGAACAAATTGCTGCCCGTCGCGCCGTCGGCGAGCAGCCATGGACGCGCGGCCAGGAGGTCGGTCAAGCGGTCGGTCATTGAGAAATTTCCCGCGCTGAGGGTGGCCGCCGAGTTTAACACGACGCCGGCAGACTCCCGATGCGGCGCGTCACGGAGCGCGGCCACGGGGACAAGTTAGACAGGCTGCTAGGCCCGCCGGCGGCGCGTGTGATAATTTTCAGCCTCCACGGGCGGTCTCGGAACCGCCGCTCCAAGGGGCGTGCAATGAAGGACCTCACCGAAGACCCGGTCGCGAAGCACGTGATCCAGATGGCGATACCGATCGCCGCCGGCATGCTGTTTCAGACCCTGTACTTCTTGATCGATCTGTATTTCGTCGCGCATCTAGGTGATGCCGCCCTCGCGGGAGTCGGCGCCGCCGGCAACGTGAGCTTCATCGTCCTGGCGCTGACCCAGGTGTTGTCGGTCGGTGCCGTGACGCTGATTTCGCAAGCCGTGGGACGGAAGGACCGCGACGACGCCAACCTCGTCTTCAACCAAAGCCTCGCGCTGTCGGCGACCTGCGGATTGCTCACGCTGGTCGCCGGGTACGTGCTCGCAGCGCCGTTCATGCGCACCCTGGGTTCGGACGAGGCGACGGTGCTCGCCGGCGTCAGTTATCTGCGCTGGTTCCTGCCGAGTCTCGCGCTGCAATTCGGACTCGCCGCCCTGGGGTCGGCGCTGCGCGGCACCGGCATCGTCAAACCGACGATGGTCGTCCAGGTGCTCACCGTCGCGCTGAATGCAGTGCTCGCGCCCGTATTGATCGCCGGTTGGGGCACGGGTCTGGCCATGGGCGTCGCCGGGGCCGGGCTCGCGAGTTCCCTGAGCGTCGGCATCGGTCTCGTATTGCTCGGCCGAGCATTTCACCAACTCGAGCGCTACGTCGGTTTCGATCGCAGTTTGTGGCGGCCGCTAGCCCGGGTTTGGGCACGCATGCTGCGCGTCGGACTGCCGGCCGGCGGCGAATTCGCCCTGATGTTCCTCTTCATGGGCATCATCTACCGGATCATCCGCCCGTTCGGCCAGGATGCCCAAGCCGGCTTCGGGGTCGGCATGCGCCTCATGCAGTGTTTGTTTCTGCCGGCCATGGCGGTCGCGTTCGCGACCGCGCCGATCGTCGGCCAAAACTTTGGGGCGGGGAAATTCGCGCGGGTACGCGAGGCATTCGCCTTCGCCGCCTTCGCCGGGGCGGCGATCATGGTGGTGCTTACGCTGATCTGCCAGTGGGGAGCGTTCGCACTGATCGACGCGTTCGCGAGCAACGCGGGTGCCCGCGCCGTCGGCGCGGAGTATCTGCGGATTTGTTCCTGGAATTTCGTCGCCACCGGCCTCGTATTCACCTGCTCGGGCGTGTTTCAAGGTCTGGGGAATACGCTGCCCTCGGTTTGGAGTTCCGGTACGCGCTTGCTGAGTTTCGTCGTACCGGCGCTGTGGCTCTCGAGCCGTTCCGGCTTCCAGATTCGCGAACTCTGGTACATATCGGTGGCGAGCGTGGGCTTGCAAGCACTCATCAGCCTGTGGCTCGTGCGCCGCGAGTTGCGGCGCAAACTCGGCGCCGGCGCGCCTGCGCCCCTGGCTGCCGGCGCGGCGGCAGCGGACTCCTGAGACATGCTGGAGGGGAGCGCAACCTTAGGCCGCCGCAACACGCTGTCGTCGTCCGAGCGGCGCTTGACATTGCAGCAGCGGGCGAGCGGCTTGCACCAAAGCGCGGCTCGAGCGGCCCCCGATCAGCGCGCGGTAGGAAGACCGAGAGTCCTGTCGCTACATGGTCATCATCTTGTATTACAATGATTCTAGAATGGATTTTCGTGATTCCAGCTGCCTTTCCGGTTGCCTAGCGACGATTTTCGATCTTTCTCGAGAGTTTGGCATCAAAGTTGCTTTGACTCTACTTAGAACAGATACGGGGCTACGAAGGAGCTAGAGGATGGCGGACACGCGGGCGGGCGCCGGGCGATTGGCAGCGAATCGGGCGATCGAGCCGGTTCCGTTGAGCCATCACCTCCACAATGGCGTGGCGCATGGCAAGACCGTGCGGCTGGGCAAGCTCGAACCCGTGCATGTCACCCTTGCCCGGCAGGTATTGCTACCGCTCGTCATCGTCATGACCCTGGCAGTGTGCGCCAGCGTCGTGGGCAGCGGCCTGCGTCCTGAATTCTACGCGCTCGCGTTGTTGACCTTTTTCGTCGCAGCCCAGGTGTTCGGCCCGTTCGAGTGGCGGGGGCTGGATGCGCGTCGTCGCGGGACGGATTTCCGTTTCCGTCATCTGCTCGAATGGAGTTGCGTCGTCGCGATCATCGAATTCGCGGCGGTCTCGTTCAATCTCTCGGCCGTCGTGCCGACCGAGGTGATCGTCGCCTGGTTCGTCGCGACGCCGCTCGCCGTGCTGTTCGGGAGCACGCTGCGGCTTGCGCTCGTGCGGCGCCTGATCGTGAGTCGCGACACCTTGCAACGCTTTATCATCATTGGCGTCAACGATGCCGGCGTCGAACTCGCCCGCCGCATCGATCAGGGCGGCATGGACGAGAAATTCCTCGGCTTCTTTGATTTTCGCGCCGCCGGGCGCGTCAAGGACCAGACCAACCATCACGTGACGGGAAGCTGCGAGGCGCCGGATTTCGCGCAATTCGTGCGCGAAAATTCCGTCGACCGGGTGTACATCACGCTACCCATGTCGACGTCGCCGAGGATTCGCGAACTGTTGCACGAACTGCGCGACACGACCGCATCGGTGTATTTCGTGCCCGACATCTTCGCCTTCGACCTCGTTCAGGCGCGCTGCATGGAGATCAACGGCATGCCGGCCGTATCGATCTGCGAGACGCCGCTGCACGGCACTAGCGGCATCTGGAAGCGCGCTGTCGACATCGTTCTCGCGGTCGCGGCGCTCGGGTTGCTGTGGCCTGCAATGCTGCTCGCGGCGATCGCGATCAAGCAATCCTCGCCCGGTCCCGTGCTCTTCAAGCAGCGCCGCTACGGTCTCAATGGCGAGGAGATTCTCGTCTACAAGTTCCGCAGCATGACGGTCTGCGAGGACGGTCCGGTGATCACCCAGGCGACAAAGACGGACGCGCGGGTCACGCCCGTCGGCGCGTTTCTGCGCCGGACGTCGCTCGACGAATTGCCGCAGATCTTCAACGTGCTCGAGGGCAAGATGAGCTTCGTGGGCCCGCGGCCGCACGCGGTCGCGCACAATGAGGAGTATCGCAAGCTCATCAGCGGTTACATGATCCGGCACAAGGTTCGTCCGGGCATCACGGGTTGGGCCCAGGTCAACGGTCTGCGCGGCGAGACTTCGAGCTTCGAGAAGATGCACGAGCGCGTGCAATACGACCTCGACTACCTCAAGAACTGGTCGTTGGGTCTCGACATGCTGATCATCTTCCGCACGGCGATGACCGTTCTGCGCGACCGCAACGCGTATTAGGGGCCGGCGCGAAGCTCACCCGGGCTTGCGCAGCCCCGCGGCGTCCCGCGCCAGCGCCTCGATGGCCGCCCAGTCTCCGGTACTCAGGAGTTCGCGCGGCGCGAGCCAGGAGCCGCCCACGCAGACCACGTTCGGCAGGGCGAGGTAGTCGGCCGCGGTCGCCCGCGTGATGCCGCCCGTCGGGCAAAACGACACGTCTGGAAAGGGCGGGCCCAAAGCCTTCAACATGCCGATCCCGCCGGCCTGCTGTGCCGGAAACAGCTTCAGCACCGTGAAGCCCTGGTTCCTCGCCGCGATGAGCTCGGTCGGCGTCATGACGCCGGGCAGCAGCGGAAAGCGCGAGCCGCGCGCCGCGGCCGCGAGTTCCGGCGTGAGTCCCGGGGTGACGCCGAACTGGGCGCCCGCGCGGTCCGCGGCGGCAAACTCCACGGCACGCGTGAGGGTACCGACACCGACGACCGCTTCCGGCACGGCCTTGCGCATGGCCTCGACGACGCCGAGTCCGACCGGCGTGCGCAGCGTCACCTCGAGGACCCGCAGGCCGCCCGCCACGAGTGCGCGCGCGAGCGGCACCGCATGCGCGAGCTCGGTGACCGTCAGCACGGGAATCACGGGCGCGAGCGCCACGATGTCACGGATATCCACTGGCCATTCCCCTTGCGAAAGATACGATCACAGCAGTGAAATGGCGCCCGCCTCGGCATCGCCCGAATTGCGCCGGAAGCTCGCGAACAATTCGCGGCCCATGCCGTATTCGTTCGACACGCGACTCTGCGTCGCCAGCTCGCGCTGCTGCCAGACCTGTGCGGGCACCCTCGCCTCGAGCACGCCCCGGTCGCAATCGAGGCGGATGATGTCACCGTCGCGCACGCGCGCAAGAGGACCGCCATTCAAACATTCGGGAGTCACGTGGATCGCGGCCGGCACGCTGCCCGAGGCGCCCGACATGCGCCCATCGGTCACGAGCGCCACCTTGAAGCCCTTGCTCTGCAGGGACGCGAGCGACGGCGTCAACTGATGCAGCTCCGGCATGCCGTTCGCCCGCGGCCCTTGAAAGCGCACGACGGCGACGAAATCCTTGTTGAGCATTCCGGCCTTGAAGGCGGCGATGATTTCGGATTGATCGTCGAAAACGATGGCGGGAGCCTCGATGAGGAAATGATCCCCCGCCATCGCCGACGTCTTGATGACCGCGCGCCCGAGATTGCCCTGAAGCAAGCGCAAGCCGCCGTGGGCGCTGAACGGGTTCGACAAAGGCCGCAAGACGTCCGGATCGCCGCTCGTCGCGGGCGCCGGACGCCAGTCGAGCTGGCCGTCGTTGAGCCAGGGTTCGTTGGCATAATCCCGCAGCCCCTCACCCATGACCGTCGCGACGTCCTCATGCAGGAGGCCGCCGTCGAGAAGTTCCCGAACGAGGAAGGCCATGCCGCCGCTCGTGTGGAAGCGATTCACGTCGGCCGAGCCATTCGGATAAATGCGCGCGAGCAGCGGTATGACCGCCGACAGATCGCTGAAGTCGTCCCAGGTGATCGCGATGCCGGCGCAGTGCGCCATCGCGACGAGATGCATGGTGTGATTGGTCGATCCGCCCGTCGCGAGCAGACCGACGATCGCGTTGACGATCGCGCGCTCGTCGATCGTGCGGGCAAGCGGCAAATATTCGCCGCCGGTCTCGGTGATGCGCGCGGCGCGGCGCGCCGCGGCGGCGGTCAGCGCGTCGCGCAACGCCGTGTTCGGAGAGACGAATGCAGCGCCAGGAAGATGCAGGCCCATGACCTCCATGAGCATCTGATTGCTGTTGGCAGTCCCGTAGAACGTGCAGGTACCCGCCGTGTGATAGCTCGCTGCCTCGGACTCGAGCAGCGCATCGCGGCCGACCTTGCCCTCCGCATAGAGCTGGCGGATACGGGCCTTTTCCTTGTTGGGCACCCCGGAGGGCATCGGGCCGCCGGGCACGAAGATGACCGGCAGATGACCGAAAGCGAGCGCGCCCATGAGCAGGCCGGGCACGATCTTGTCGCAGACGCCGAGGCAGAGCACGGCGTCGAACATGTTGTGGGACAAGGCGACGGCCGTCGCCATCGCGATCACGTCACGGCTGAACAGCGAGAGCTCCATGCCGGGCTGGCCTTGCGTCACGCCGTCGCACATCGCGGGCACGCCGCCCGCGAACTGTGCGATCGCGCCCGCCTCGCGCGCCGCACGCTTGATGAGCGCCGGATAGCGCTCGAACGGTTGGTGCGCGGACAGCATGTCGTTGTAGGCGGAGACGATCGCGATGTTCGGCCAGCGCAATTGGCGCAGTGCCTCCTTGTCGCCGGGCTCCGCCGCCGCGAATCCATGCGCAAGATTGGTGCAGGACAGTCCCTGGCGCGCCGAGCCGCGGTGCGCGGCGGCTTCCATGCGTTCGAGGTAATCGGCGCGGCTTGCGCGGCTACGCTCGCGAATACGCTCGGTAACCGCCGTGACGTTAGGGTGCATGGGCGTCGCAGGCATGTAACATTGTGCCACAACGGCAAGGCTTACAAGTAGACGGCGCCAGGTGCTACGCTGTCGCGCAACGCAACCCGGGCGTGATCCCGCGCAATCCGGGTGAAGAGTTTTCAACACGACGTGAGGATGTTTGAGCGGTGGCGATTCTTCCGACTTTCGACATGGTGCTGTTCGGCGGGACGGGCGATCTCGTGACGCGCAAACTGATGCCGGCGCTGTATCGGCGCTATGCGGCGGAACAGGTATCCGCGGAGTCGCGCATTTTCGGCGTGGCGCGCTCGGGCTCGAATCGCCAAACCTATATCGCCCAGGTCGAGACCGCCTGCCGCGAGTTTCTCGGTGACGAGTTCGACGGCGCGATCTGGCAGGCCTTCAGCCGCTTGATCGATTACATCAAGGTGGACGCCGGCTCGCCCGCCGATTTCGCCGCACTCGGGACCGCGCTCGACGGGCGCGCGCAGGTGATCCGCGTGTTCTTCTTTTCGACGGCCTCGACGCTCTTCTCGGCGATTGCGCAGAACCTCGCCGCCGCCGGACTCGTCACGCCGCTCTCGCGCGTCGTGCTCGAGAAGCCCCTGGGCAACGACACGGCCTCGGCCGACCTCATCAATCACCAGGTCGGCGCGGTGTTCACCGAACAGCAGATCTATCGCATCGATCATTATCTCGGCAAAGAGGCCGTACAGAATCTCATGGCGCTGCGCTTCGGCAATGCGCTGTTCGAGCCGCTCTGGCGCCGCGGACTCATCAAGCACGTACAGATCACGATCGCCGAGGAACTCGGCGTCGAGCGCCGCGGTCAGTTTTACGACTCGACCGGCGCCCTGCGCGACATGGTTCAGAACCACCTGCTGCAACTCGTCTGCATTCTCGCGATGGAGCCGCCGGCGAGCAGCGATCCCGATGCCGTACGCGACGAGAAGCTCAAGGTACTGCGCGCCTTGAGACCCTTGCGCGATCGGGAAGTGCTCATCAAGACCGTGCGCGGCCAGTACAAGGCGGGTTCGGTGCGCGGCGTCCCCGTGGTCGGCTATCTCGAGGAGGCGGACATCGCCCCGGACAGCACGACCGAGACCTTCGTCGCGCTCAAGGCCGAGATCGACACCTGGCGCTGGGCTGGAGTGCCTTTCTACCTGCGCACCGGCAAACGCCTGCAAGACCGGCTCACCGAGATCGTCGTGACCTTCGATGAAGTTCCGCATCCGATCTTCGAGCGCCCGCCGACGACGGAGGGTGCGAACCTGCTCGTGATCCGCCTCCAGCCCGATGAAAGCATCACCCTCACGATCCTCGCCAAGAACCCCGGAGAAGGCATGCGTCTGAAACCCGTGAACCTCGCACTCGATCTCGGCGAAGCCTTCAAGAAGCGCAGCCTCGACGCGTACGAGCGGCTGCTCATGGACACCGTAAAGGGCAACCTCACGCTGTTCATGCGCCGCGACGAACTCGACGCGGCCTGGCGCTGGATCGACCCGATCATTGCCGGCTGGCGGGAGTTCGACGAACGGCCCAAGAGTTATATCGCCGGGAGCTGGGGTCCCGCCGCCTCGAGCGCGCTGATCGGCCGCGACGGCTACGAGTGGCACGATGAGCTCTGACTTCAAGATGGAACAAGCCGATCTCGGCGACGAAGATCGCACGGCACTCGGCAAGGAAGCGATGCAGACCGCGTTCCTCGACGATTTGTTCTACATGCAGGGCAAGTTCCCCGCGCTCGCGACCCAGCGCGACTATTACATGGCGCTCGCCTATATGGTGCGCGACCGCATGCTGCAGCGCTGGATCAGCACGGCTGCGGATTACACGAAGCACGGCGCACGCACGGTCGCCTACCTGTCGGCCGAGTTCCTCATGGGCCCGCATCTCGGCAACAATCTCATCAATCTCGGCATTTACGGTCGGGTCAAGGAGTGCGTGACCGAGCTCGGTCTCGACTTCGACGAACTGCTGGCCGAGGAACAAGAACCCGGCCTCGGCAACGGCGGTTTGGGGCGCCTCGCCGCGTGCTTCATCGATTCGCTCGCGACGCTCGAAGTGCCCTCGCTCGGCTACGGGATCCGCTATGAGTTCGGCATCTTTCATCAGGACATCGTCGACGGCTGGCAGGTCGAGAACACCGACAAGTGGCTGAGCTTGGGCAATCCCTGGGAGCTGGTACGCCCGGAATGGACCGTCGAAGTGTATTTCGGCGGCGCGACCGAGCATTACACGGACGAGCATCACAACCTGCGCGTGCGCTGGGTACCGAAGCGCATCGTCAACGGCGTACCCTATGACACGCCCATCCTGGGCTACCGCACGAACACCGCGAACACCTTGCGCCTCTGGAAGGCGGAGGCGCCGGACTCGTTCGACTTCGCGATCTTCAACAGCGGCGACTACTACGGCGCCGTCAACCAGAAGGTGGCCTCGGAAAACCTCAGTAAGGTGCTCTACCCGAACGATGAGCAGCTGCGCGGCAAGGAACTGCGCCTCGAGCAGCAATATTTCTTCGTCGCCTGCTCGATCCAGGACATGCTGCGGATCCTGCGCACGCAGAAGATCCCCGTCGAGCGGTTCTCGGACAAATTCGCGGTCCAGCTGAACGATACGCATCCCTCGATTGCGATCCCGGAACTCATGCGCCAGCTCGTCGACGTTCATCAGATCGCGTGGGATGAGGCCTGGGCCGTCACGCAGAAGACCTTCGCCTACACGAACCATACGCTGCTTCCCGAGGCGCTCGAACGCTGGCCGCTCGCCGTGTTCGGGCGCATCCTGCCGCGGCACCTGGAGATCATCTACGAGATCAACGCGCGCTTTCTCGACGAGGTGCGCATACGCTTCCTCGGCGACGAGGGCCGCATCGCGCGCCTCTCCCTGATCGACGAGAGCGGCGAGCGTTTCGTGCGCATGGCGCATCTCGCGTGCGTCGGCAGCCACGCGATCAACGGCGTCGCCGAACTGCACTCCGAGCTCCTGAAGACCGACCTCTTGCGGGACTTCTACGACCTCTGGCCGAAGAAGTTCAGCAACAAGACCAATGGCGTGACGCCGCGGCGCTGGATGGTGCTCTCCAACCCGAAACTCACGGCCTTGATCAGCGAACGCATCGGCGACGGCTGGGTCAAGGACCTTGCGCAGCTTCGGGGCCTCGAAGCTTGCGCCGAGGATCCCGAGTTTCGCGCCCGGTGGCGCGCCATCAAACAGGACAACAAGCGCGACTTTGCGGGTCTCGCCCTGCGGGACACCGGCATCGTCATCGATCCCGCCACGATGTTCGACGTCCTGGTCAAACGCATCCACGAGTACAAGCGCCAGCACCTGCAGGTGCTGCACATCGTCTCGCTGTATCATGCTTTGAAGTCGAACCCCTCGCTCAAGATCCAGCCGCGGACGTTCATCTTCGGCGGCAAGGCGGCTCCCGGCTACCGGCTCGCGAAGCTCATCATCAAGCTCATCAATTCGGTCGGCGACGTCGTCAACCGCGACCCGGCGGTCGCAGACCGGCTGAAGGTCGTGTTCCTGCCGAACTTCAGCGTACAGAACGGCCAGTGCCTGTATCCCGCGGCGGACCTCTCGGAACAGATCTCCACGGCGGGCAAGGAGGCCTCGGGCACGGGCTGCATGAAGTTCTGCATGAACGGCGCGGTGACGATCGGCACGCTCGACGGTGCGAACATCGAGATCCGTGAGCAGGTCGGAGCGGAGAATTTCTTCCTGTTCGGCTTGAGCACGCCGGAAGTCTATGCGCTGAAGGCCCAAGGCTACCGCCCGGCCGATTACTACAACTCCAATCAGGGCCTGCGGGACGTGATCGATCTGATCCGCAGCGGCTTCTTCTCGCGCGGCGACACGGACCTGTTCAAGCCCTTGATCGACGACCTCATGAACCAGGATCAGTACATGCTGTTCGCGGACTTCCAGTCGTACGTCGACTGTCAGAACGCCGTTGCCCTCGCGTACGCCGATACCGAGCACTGGACGCGCATGTCGATCCTGAACACGGCGCGCTCCGGCAAGTTCTCCTCGGACCGCACGATCCGCGAATACTGCGCCGACATCTGGAATGCCTCGGCGGTGCCGATCAGCCTGTTCACGCACGCGGACGTGCGTGCGGGGCTCATGCAGTGAGTCCGATTGTCAGAGCGCGCCGATCAGGAACCGCAGCGTGCGGCGCAGCGGCTCCGCGGCGCCCCAAAGCAGCTGATCGCCGACCGTGAAGGCAGAGAGATACTCGCCGCCCATTGCGAGCTTGCGCAGGCGCCCGATCGGCACTTCCATGCGGCCGCTGACCGCCGCCGGGGAGAGCCGGTGCATCGAAGCCTCGCGCTCGTTCGGCACGACGCGCACCCAGGGATTGTCGGCGGCAATCAGCGCTTCGATTTCGGCGAGCGGAAGGTCGCGTTTGAGCTTGATCGTGAGCGCCTGGCTGTGACAGCGCATGGCCCCGACCCGCACGCAAATACCCTCGACGGGCACGGGATCTGACTCGAATCCCAGGATCTTGTTGGCCTCCGCGCCGGCCTTCCATTCCTCGCGACTCTGGCCATTGCCCAAGTCCTTGTCGATCCAGGGAATCAGGCTCGCAGCGAGCGGCACACCGAACTGCGCATGCGGGAAACAGTCTGCGGCGAGCGCTGCGCTCACCGCGCGATCGACGTCGAGGATCGAGGCGGACGGGTTCTCGAGTGCCGCAGCGCCCGCGCGGTGCACAGCGCCCATCTGCTCGAGAAGCTCGCGCATCGCCTCCGCGCCGGCCCCCGATGCCGACTGATAGGTCATCGCGGTGATCCAGTCGACGACACCCGCGCGCAGCAAGCCCGCCACCGCCATGAGCATCAGTGACACGGTGCAATTGCCGCCGATCCAGTCGAGCGCCCCCTGCTCGCGGGCCCGGCGCATCACGGACAGATTCACGGGATCGAGGACGATCACCGCCTTCGGGTCCATGCGCAAGGTCGAGGCCGCATCGATCCACAGACCCCGCCAGCCGGCCGCGCGCAGACGGCCATGCACGGCCTGCGTATAGTCGCCGCCCTGCGTGCTGATCAGCATGGGCAGAGCCGACAGCGCCGCGAGATCGCTGGCGTCCCGCACGGGTTCGACCGGGCGGCCGATCGACGGCGCCACGGCGCCTGCCTGGGAGGTGCTGAAAAACGTCGGCTCGACGAGTTCGAAATCCCCCTCGGCGCGCATGCGGTCGAGCAGCACGGAGCCAACCATGCCGCGCCAGCCGATGATGCCTACCCGGTTCATGCGCCGATCATGAATTCGCGCGCGGGGGCGCGCAAGTTGTAGTTCGAGGACATGGCGCGCCCGTACGCGCCACAGTTGGCGATCAGCAGCACGTCACCTTCCACGCTGGGCGGGAGCCAGCGATCGCTGCCGAGTTTGTCGGCGGTCTCGCAGATCGGGCCGACGATATGGGTCATCTGGGTCGCGGGCTCGTCCCAGCGCGTGAGATTGACGATCTCGTGGTGCGCGCCATAGAGCGCCGGCCGAATCAGCGAATTCATGCCCGTCGCAATGCCGACGTAATGGACCGCACCCTTGCCCTTCAATTGAGTGACTTGGGCCACCAGCACGCCCGCCCTCGCGACCAGGAAACGGCCCGGTTCCATCCAGAACTCCAAGCGCGGGAAGCCGGCCTTCAGGCCGGCGATGCCGCGCTCGAGCGCGCTCAAGTCGATGTCGGGCTGACCGGGACGCTCGGGCACGCCCATGCCGCCGCCCAAGTCGACGATGCGCACGTCCGGGAGGCGCTGTGCGAGTCGACCGAGCAGTTCGCCGGTTTCGGTCCAGTTCACGACGTTGAAGATGCCGCTGCCCGCGTGCGCGTGCAGTCCCGTGATCTTGGCGCCGAGCGTCCGCGCGACGGCTGCAAGTTCGTCGATCTCGGCGAGCGGCACGCCGAATTTCGAGTGGGCGCCGGCGGTCCGCACGTGCTCGTGATGCCCGCGCCCGACGCCGGTGTCGATCCGCACGAAGAATTCGCGCCCGGCGAACACCGCCGGCCAAGTCTTGATCGGGTGCAGGTTGTCGAGGGTCACCCGCACCCCGCGCGCGAAGCCGAACTCATACTCCTGGCGGGGCGCAAAATTCGGGGTGAACAGCACGCGTTCCGGCCGAAGCCCAGGCACCTCGGCGAAGGCGTGCTCGAGTTCGCCCTGCGAGACGCACTCGAGCGTGAGACCGGCCGCGACCACGCGCCGCAGGATCTCAGGATGCCAGTTGGCCTTCATGGCATAGGCCCAGCGGGCGATGGACGGCACCTTTTTCAAGGCGCCTAGCGCCGCGTCGATGCTGCCCGCGTCGTAGACGAAGGCCGCGGATTCGCGCGCGGCGATCTCGAGCAGCTGCGCGCGTTTGTCCGCAGCCTGCCACCACTCGGCAGCCGGCAGCGGCGCTACCGCCGTCACGCCGAAGAGCTGCTGCCAGGTGGGTCCGAGGACCTCGTCCGAGCCGATTCGCTGAATGAGGCGTTCGTGCAGCTGCTGCACGAGCCGATCCCCCTGGGACTCGTCGATGACGAACGTGAAGTTCAGGTCGTTGGCGGCCTGACTGACGAGGTGGATTTTTTGGTCTTGAAACAGCTCGAAGGCCGCGCCGAGTTCCGGCAGGATGCCGCGAATATTGTGACCGACCAGGCTCAAAGAGGCGCAGGGGCCCAGGACTTCGACGCGGCAGATCGCGGCGAGCGCCTCGCTCAAACGCTGCAGCGCGGCGCCATCGAGGGTATTCGCGGCCGGGTCGAGCGACACCGTAACGTTCGTCTCCGAGGTCGAGATCAGGTCGACCGACAGGCCTTGCTGCTTGAACACTTGAAACGCATCCGCGAGGAAACCCACTTGGTGCCACATGCCGGGGCTCTCCATGGAGACCAGCGTGATGCCTTTTTTGATCGCGATGGCCTTGACCTGCGCGGCACTGTCGGCGGCGAGCGCCGAGATCACCGTGCCTTCGAGTCCGGGTGCCTGGGTCGCATAGACGTGGAGGGGAATTCCGTACTGGCGCACCGGCATCACGCAGCGCGGGTGCAACACCTTGGCGCCGTTGCTGGCAATTTCCTGGGCCTCATCGTAATGCAGCGCACGCAGCAGCCGTGCGCTCGGCACGTCCCGCGGATTCGCGCTGAACATGCCCGGTACGTCGGTCCAGATTTCAAGCCGCGCCGCGGCGAGTTTGGCGGCGAAATAAGCCCCCGAGGTGTCCGAGCCGCCGCGCCCGAGCAAGACGGTATCCCCGTCGCCATTCGAGGCGATGAAACCCTGCGTGATGATCACCCGCTCGAGCGCGCGCCATTCGCTCTGCAAAGCGGCATCCGGCGCGAAGTCGCAGGTCGCGGAGAGGAAACTTGCCTTCGCGGTCGCGCTGTCGCGGTGCTCGGCGCGCAGCACGTGGCGTGCATCGACCCAGACGGTCGCGACACCCTGCGCATTCAGAAACGCCACGCCCAGCGTCGTCGCGAGCAATTCGCCCATCGCCATCACGCGCGCGCGCACTCGGTCGGAGAGCTCTCGGTTCTCGGCGAGCGAGTCGGCGATGCGCCTCAATTCGGCGAGAAAGGATTCGAACGGCGCGCCGGGCGTGATGGCGAGTTGGTCGGCGAGGCTCCGATGCGCCGTTTCGATGCCGTCGAGCGCCCCCGCTTGTTTTCCCGCGAGAGCGGCCGCCAGCAGGGATTCGAGACGATCCGTGACGCCCGACAGGGCGGAATGGACGACAACCGGGCGTAAACCGGCCCGCCGACGCTCCTCAACGACGCCAGCGATGTTGCGCCAGTTGGCGACGCTGGAAACGCTGGTGCCCCCGAACTTGAGGACGACCCACGGAGCGGGAGCACTCATGGCCGATCGATGGGCTATTCGTCTTCGAAAATATCGCGGAGTTCTTTCTCTAGCTGACGCTCCGCGAGCACGTCTTCGACGCGGCTCCAGGCGGCCTTGCCGCGCTTGCCGGGCGGAGCCGCTTTGGGACGACGTTCGGCGCGCTCGATGAGAGGATCGAAGTCTTGAGATTCCTCGGCTTCCCCAAGAAACTCATCGTCGATGTCGAAATGTTCGTCGTCGCGTTCACTCATTGTTCGAGAAAAGCCCCTGAAATCAATAGGATCGATCAGCCAGGTCGGCGTGAAGTTGCGCACTATAGCCGATTCTGGCAGGCATTCAACTGCCATTACGCAATTTGACCCGCCGGCCAGGTGCGCCGCGACGACGGGCTGTCGCCCTGCCTACCTGGACTAATCCAGCGTTTCGGGGCGAGTAGTTATTTCTACCAATTACAGCCGCTTATGACAACTATCTAACGCTCAGGTACCAGTTCGCGCCTGGGCGGCAGCCGGCGCCAGGGCGCCGCAACGGATCGCGCGATTGACCGCCGACAAGACGGCCAGCAGCGAAGCCGTGATGATATTGGGGTGCATACCGGCACCAAACAAGGTCCGCCGCGACTTGGTGGTGATTTCGATGTAGGAGACGGCCTGTGCGGCGCTACCGTGTCCCCGCGAATGCTCCTCATAGGAGAGCACGTCGAACTCCAAGCCAATGGCCTTCACGATCGCATCGATCGGCCCGGAACCCAAACCCAGCAAGTTCTCGACGCATCCGTCGCGCTCGATCTGCAGCGACAGGCGCTCGGTGTCCGCGCCGTCCGTCGAGGCGGCGAGCTGGTGTGACCGGTACACCAGGGGCTGTTTCGGTGCGAGATACTCCGCCGTGAACAGATCCCATAATTCCTTTGCAGTCAGCTCCTTACCGCTGTTATCTGCGGCTGCTTGTACGACTTGGCTGAATTCGATCTGCAGGCGCCGCGGCATCACCAGCTGATAATCGCGCTCGAGCAGGTAAGCGACGCCACCCTTCCCGGATTGGCTGTTGACGCGAATGATCGAATCGTAGGACCGGCCGACATCGGAGGGATCGATCGGCAGATAGGGGACGTCCCAAACCTCCTCGGCCGCACGCGCATTGAGGCCTTTCTTGATGGCGTCCTGGTGCGATCCGGAAAATGCCGTGAATACGAGGTCGCCGACGTAGGGATGGCGTGGATGTATGGGCAGCTGATTGCAGGCCTCGGCACAGCGTGCAACCTCGTTGATGTTCGAGAAATCCAGTTTTGGGTCAATGCCTTGCGTGTACAAGTTAAGAGCCAACGTGACGATGTCGACGTTACCCGTGCGCTCCCCGTTGCCGAACAGCGTACCCTCGACGCGATCTGCGCCCGCCATCACGGCCAGTTCGGCGGCCGCCACGGCCGTGCCACGGTCATTGTGCGGATGGATGCTGATGATCTGGCTATCGCGCCGCGAGATATGGCGGGCGAACCATTCGATCTGATCCGCGTAGACGTTGGGTGTGGCCATCTCCACGGTCGACGGGAGATTCAGAATGGTCTTGCGCTGCGGAGTCGGCTCCCAGACCGAGTTCACCGCATCGCAGATCTCGACCGCGTACTCGAGCTCGGTGCCGGTGAAACTCTCGGGGCTATATTCGAACACGAATTCCGTATCCCGATGCCGCAGTGCGTGTTCCCGCACCGCCGTGGCCCCACGCACGGCGATCTCCTTGATGCCGGCGCGATCCAGGCGAAACACGACCCGGCGCTGGGCCACCGAAGTCGAGTTATAGACGTGCACGATGGCCCTGCGGGCGCCATGCAGCGACTCGTAGGTACGCGCGATCAACTCGGGTCGCGCCTGCGTCAGCACCTGGATCGTCACGTCGTCGGGCACGAGGCCCTGCTCGATGAGGTCGCGCACGAAGTCGAAATCCGTTTGTGAGGCCGCCGGAAAGCCGACCTCGATTTCCTTGAAGCCGATTCTCACGAGCATCTCGAACATGCGCCGCTTGCGGGACGCGTCCATGGGCTCGATGAGCGCCTGATTGCCGTCGCGCAGATCGACGCTGCACCAAACCGGCGGTATCTCGATGACGCGCGCGGGCCAGGTGCGATCGGCGAGATCGATCGGCCGGAACGCATGGTATTTCGAAGCAGGGTCATGCAACATGGTTTTGAACTCGAAAGCGACGGTCCGCTTTGTTGGAGGCTACATTCTCGTGATGCTTTCCGGTCTTGTAAGCGCCGACCGTTAGCGCATGTTCGTTGCGCCTAGCGGCGCAGCAGCAGCGCAAGCAGCCCTGGCGATGCCAGGCCGAGCGAGGAACCGGAACGACGATTTGAGCTGAAACCCATGATGCCGAGAATCTAGCACCGCCCCAGCCGTACGCGCAAGGGGCCGGCGCGAGGCAGGAGCCTAGATCCATCCCTGCAGCTGGCGTTCGGCGATGTTGGCGAGCACCTCGGCGTGGCCCTCGTCGTCGTTGAGCGCCGGCACCATGCCGAAGGCCTCACCGCCCAATTCCATGAACTGCTCGCGATATTCCATCGCCACTTCCTCGAGCGTTTCGAGGCAATCGACCGCGAACGACGGCGAGACGACGGTGAGCTTGCGCACGCCCCGCTTGGCGAGATCCTTGAGCGTGTCCTCGGTGTACGGCTGCAGCCACACGACCGATCCGAAGCGCGACTGATAGCAATGGGAGTATTCGCCGGCGGCCAAGCCCAAGCGAGCGACGACGGCGCGCGTCGTCGCTTCGGCCTGAGCCTGATAGGGGTCTCCTTCGGTGACGTACACGGCGGGAATGCCGTGATAAGAGAGCAGAAGATGTGAGCGCTCGCCCGCCTCGGACCAGTACGCCTCGATGCGGCCGGCAATCGCGTCGAGGTAGCCCTCGTCGTTGTGATAGTCGTTCACGAAACGCGTTTCCGGCAGCCAGCGCCAGCGCTGCAGCACGCGCGCCGTGCGATCGAACACCGAGCCCGTCGTCGAGGAGCAATATTGCGGGTAGAGCGGGAGCACCAGCAGTCGCTTGACGTTCTGTTCCGCGAGACTCTTGACCGCCTTGCCGATTGAGGGATTGCCGTAGGTCATGGCGAGTTCGACGCGCACGCGGTCACCGAGCCGGGCCTGGAGCCGCGCGGCGATCTTGCCGGTGAGGCGCTTGGAATAGACCGCGAGCGGCGAGCCGCCCTGCATCCAGACCTTACGATAATTGCGCGTCGTGCGGATCGGACGAAACGGCAGGATGATCCCGTACAAGAGCGGCAGCCAGAACAGGCGCGACGTGTCGATAACGCGACGGTCGCCGAGAAATTCCGCGAGATAGCGTTGTACGGCCAGATAGGACGGCGAATCCGGCGTACCCAAGTTCACCACAATCACACCGATCCGGTCAGGGGTCGACGCCGCCGCTTGCGCCACGGCGCGATAATAGGCCATTGAACAGATCCTTATGGAAGCCCGCCCGCCAGTATACTGCCAGGCGCATGAAGCCCTGCACCGCTGTGTAGATGACCCGCCAATGACCTCAGCCGTCTCGCTCAGGGCGGACGAATATGCGGCCCTTTATCTCAGCCTCGAGGTAGCGACGCGCGCCGTTTTGCTCGATCTGCCGTTCGCAATCGCAACCGCATGGCTGCTCACGCGGCGGCGCTTCTATGGCCGCGCCGCGCTCGACGCGATTGTGCATCTGCCGCTCGTGCTTCCGCCGGTCGTCGTCGGCTACGTCCTGCTGCTGGTATTCGGGGCACGCGGCCCCATCGGCGGCTGGCTCGACCGCACCTTCGGGCTGCAGCTCGTCTTCACCGCGAACGGCGCGGCGCTCGCGACGGCGGTGATGTCATTCCCGCTCATGGTGCGCGCGATTCGCATCTCCCTGGAGAACGTCGACCGCGGTCTCGAAGACGCAGCCCGCACGCTCGGCGCCGGGGCCCTGGACCGCTTCGCGACGATCACGCTGCCCTTGATGCTGCCGGGCGTGCTCGCCGGTGCAGTCACGGCGTTTTCGGCCGGCCTGGGGGAATTCGGCGCCGTGATCACCTTCGTCTCCAACATTCCCGGCGAGACGCGCACCTTGCCGCTCGCGCTCTACACGGCATTGCAGACGCCGAATGGCGATGCCGAGGCGGCGCGGCTCGCGACCCTGTCGGTGGTGCTCGGCATCGCCGGACTGCTGCTTGCCGAGGGCTTGGCGCGCGCCCTGCGCCGACGCCTCGGCCCATGAGGCAGGGGCCACCCTGGATGCTCGCGGCGGACTGATGCTCGAGGTTCGCGTCTGCAAGCTGCGTGGCGACTGGCGTCTCGATGCCGAATTCTCGATGCCGACGCCGGGCATCGTCGCGTTGTTCGGCCGATCCGGCTGCGGCAAGAGCACGCTCGTGGACATCATCGCGGGACTCGTCGCCGCCGACTCGGGCCGGGTGGCGCTCGATGGGCACGTGCTCCTCGATGTCGCTCAGCACTGCGACGTCAAGCCGGAACGGCGCCGGATCGGCTATGTATTCCAGGACGCGAAGCTCTTTCCCCACCTCAGCGTCGCAGGCAACTTGAGCTACGCAGCGCGGCGCGCCGGATCCCCGGAAATCGTGAGTTTCGATGCGGTCATCGACCTGTTGGCGCTCGGCCCGCTGCTCGCCCGGCGCACGCAAGGACTCTCGGGCGGGGAGCGCCAGCGCGTCGCCATCGGGCGGGCCTTGCTGTGCCAGCCGCGGCTGCTGCTGCTCGATGAACCCCTGGCCGCGCTCGACGCCGCGCGGCGCGCGGAAGTGCTGCCCTATCTCGAGGCCTTGCGCGATCAGCTTGCCGTTCCGATGGTTTACGTGAGCCACCAGTTCGACGAGGTGCTTCGGCTCGCCACGCATCTCGTGCTCATGGACGCGGGCAAGACCGTCGCCCAGGGCGACCTCGGCGCGATGAGCCTGCGGCCCGAGCTGCGGGCGATCATCGGCGCAGAGGCGGTCGGCTCGATCGTCGATGCCGAGGTTCTCGGCATCGATTCCGCCTCCGGCTTGCACCGCGTGCGCGTCGGTGCGGGCGTTCTCGCGCTGCGCGGAGCGGGCGCGGCGCCGGGCAGTCGGTGGCGCGTGCAAATCCTCGCGCGCGACGTCATCGTCGCGACCGAGGCTCCTCGATCGCTCAGTGTGCGCAATGAACTTGCCGGCACGATCGTCGCGATCGCCGCCGACGAACCCGATGCCGACCTCGTCTCGATCGATGTCGGGGGGGCGACGATCCTGGCCCGCATCACGAGCGCCGCAACGCGATCCTTGGGGCTGCACCCCGGCATGGCCGCCTGGGCGCTCGTCAAGAGCGTGTCGCTGAGCGGCCGCTCTCTGGCCCGCGCACCGCTAACCAAGACGCGTGCCTAAATGCAGGATCGCGACGATGTGATCCTCTTGCGCCAGGCCCACGGCGCGCTTGACGCCGGGCTCGTAGGCCGCGGGACCGGTCTTCCACATGACGCCGTAACCGAGGTCGTGGGCTGCGAGAAACATGTTTTGCACGGCCGCGCCCGCGCTCAGCACCTGTTCGATCTCCGGAACCTTCGGATGGTCCCGCACGACGACGCAGCCGACCACGAGAACGGTGGGCGAGCGCCAGATCTTGTCCCGCTCGAGTGTGAGTTGTTCCTCCGTGGGCACCGGCAGGCGCGCCCTGCGCGCCGCGACCACCGCATCCGCAAACCGCCCGCGTGCGGAATCGTCGAGCACGAACACCCGCCATGGACGCAAGCGCCCGTGGTCCGGAGCGCGGCTTGCGGCCGCAACGATGCGCTCGAGATGCGCCGTGCTGGGCCCGGGGCCGGCGAGCTTGCCGGCGGATCTGCGCGTTTCGATGGCTTCCCAGAGTTGCATGTAAAGTCAACCTCGATGATCGCGAGATGAGATCGGACGGTTAAATCGGCTATGATGCGCGACTCGAAATTATAATGGACGAAAGCTTTTCGATGCCGAGGTTTTG
>Ga0302320_10009282_pt1 | contig 21182 bp, 22 predicted proteins | sample Bog_T0_3_FD_202130 | JGI IMG/M metagenome (GOLD analysis project Ga0302320, IMG submission 202130) | Peat permafrost microbial communities from Stordalen Mire near Abisko, Sweden - Bog_T0_3 | ecosystem: Environmental > Terrestrial > Soil > Wetlands > Peat | place: Sweden: Abisko, Stordalen Mire...
CGACCGTATCGGCCAGCTCACCATGCGCAACATGGACATCGCCGACACCCGCGAGAAGATCGCCGTCTATTCGCAAGTCGGCCTGATCGGCCACGGCGCCGACGGCGCCGCGCCGCTGCTGGCGGACCTCACGGGGAAGAAGTAGGCGCCCCCAGCGCGCCGCGGACCACGCTGCCGTCGGCCGGATAGAGCGGGATCAGGCTGGCCTGCAAGGCGTGGTAGATGTCGGGCTTGCCGAGAAAATAGCGGTCGACGGGCGCGAGAGTGTCGCCGTCGAGTTGGGCCAGCCAGCCGCCGTTGCGGCGGTCGATGAGACGGCGCGCGGAAAAATCCCAGAAGCGGCGATACCAAGTCTCGTAAAGCGGGTCGCCGTCGAGCGCGCCAAGGAAATGTGCGGCGCCGATCCCCTCGCAGATCGGCCACCACAGCCGGTCGCGCACTCGGGGCGAGCCGTCGTATTCGGTCGTGTAGTAGAGCCCGCCTTGCGCGGCGTCCCAGCCTTGGCCGACGGCCTGGGCGAACAGCTTTTTCGCCGCTTCGGGGAGCCAGGCGAGCTTGTGTGAACCAACGGTCGCGAGTCCCCTCTCCCCGCTTGCGGGGAGAGGGTTAGGATGAGGGGCGCTTTCCGGTTTGGCGAAAGCACGAAACTCCAACGTTTCATGTCCTTCGACTGGCCCCTGACCCCGGCCCTCTCCCCGCGAGCGGGGAGAGGGGGAAGAAGAGCCCAGCGCCCACAGTTGCAGCGCCAGCCGCGCCCATTCGAGCGCATGTCCCGGCGTATAGCCATAGGGGCGGAACATGTCCGAGCCGCGATAGTCGCGGTCGACGCTCCAGTCGGCGCGGAAATGCTCGGGGATGCGCCAATCCGCTTCGGCCGCGTGACGGCGCAGGATGAGCGACGCGACGTTCTCGGCCTTGTCGAGATAGGAACGCTCGCCCGTCGCCTCGAACGCCGCCATCAGCGCTTCCGTGAGATGCATGTTGGAGTTCTGACCGCGATAGTCGCTGAACGCGGACCAATCCTCGCGGAATTCCTCGGCGCTGGCGCCGTGCGTCGGCTCCCAGAATTTTGTCTCCAAAACCTCGGAAATATCGGCGAGCAGCCGGTCGGCGTCGGGGTGACCGACGCTCTTGGCGCTGGACGCGGCGAGCAGCACGAAGGCGTGGCCATAGGCGAGCTTGTCGCGCTCCAGCGGGCCATTGGCGTCGAACGACCAAAAATAGCCGCCGTGCTGGCTGTCCCGATGGCGCGTCCAGATCGCATTCATTGCGTGATCGACGAAATCGGCGGCGCCGGGGCGGCCGAGCGACATGCCGATGGCGAAACAATGGGCCATCCGTGTGGCGGCGTGCAGCGGGCGCGCCTTCTCCGTGCGAATCGCCCGGCCGGCGACGTCGAGCGCGAAAAAACCGCCTTCAGGGTCGATCGACTCGGACTCGAAGAAGCGGAACAGCGCGTCGGCCTCGAAAGTCAGCCAGCGGCAATGTCCAGGGTTCTTACACCAAGTTAAGGCGGACGTGACAAGTTGGCTCGACATGGATCGACCCGCGGAAAGCATGACGTCAACGAGAGATGGCGCGAACGCGCCCGAACTGGCATAACACGCGCATGAAAAACATAGAAACTCCCATGCCCGCAGCCTCGTCCCACACCGGCGACGACGCGGGCTTTGCGGTCTACGTGCACTGGCCGTTCTGCCTGTCGAAATGCCCCTATTGCGATTTCAATTCTTTCGTCAGTCATGAACCTGTCGACGAGACGCGCTTCGTGGCCGCCTATCGCGCCGAACTGGCCCATCGCGCTTTGGCCACGCGTGGGCGAAAAGTGCGCTCGGTGTTCTTCGGCGGCGGCACGCCGTCGCTGATGAAGCCGCAGACTGTGGAGGCGATCCTCGGCGCGATCGGCGAACATTGGACGCTCGATTCGGACGCCGAGATCACGCTGGAGGCCAATCCCACCAGCGTCGAGGCCGAACGCTTCCGCGGCTATCGCGCCGCCGGCGTCAATCGCGCCTCGATCGGCGTGCAGGCTTTGCACGACGAGGCGTTGCGGATGCTCGGGCGCCAGCACTCGGTCGCCGAGGCGCTCGCCGCGGTGGAGACGGCTGCCAAAGTGTTTCCGCGCTATTCGTTCGACCTCATCTACGGCCGCCCGTTGCAGAGCCTCGACGACTGGCGCGAGGAGCTGACCCGGGCGATGGCGTATGTGGGCGACCACGTGTCGCTCTACCAGCTCACCGTCGAACCCGACACCGCCTTCGAGCGGCTGTTCAACGCCGGCAAGTTGAAGCTGCCCGACGAAGACGCTTCGCGCGATCTGTTCGACGCGACGCAGGAGATCGCGCAGGCCCACGGCCTGCCCGCCTACGAGGTTTCCAACCACGCGCGGCCCGGCGCGGAGAGCCGGCACAACCTCGTCTACTGGCGCTACGGCGAATATATCGGCGTCGGCCCGGGCGCCCACGGTCGCGTCATGCTGCGCGGCGAGCGCTACGCGCAGGCCGCCGAGCGCGATCCGCGAGCCTGGCTCGAATTGGTCGAGCGCGACGGACACGGGCTCGTCGAAGATCTCGAGCTGACGCGCGAAGAGCAGAGCGACGAATTCCTGCTGATGGGCCTCAGGCTGCGCGAGGGCATCGACGTCAGGCGTTTCGAGGCGCTGAGCGGGCGGGCGCTGCGCCGACGGCAGATCGACGAATTGACCTCCTACGGCTTCATCCACGAAGACGCTGCGGGCCGCTTGCGCGTGACCCCGGAAGGCGCCCCGCTGCTCGACACCATCGTCGCCGATCTGGCGGCGTAGCCGGGCGATCCCTTTCCCGATTTGCCCTCGCCCGCCGGCCGGCGCTAAAGATGCCCCCGCATCCGTTTGAGGGGGGAAACATGACCGCAACCGCCAACGCGCCGACCGGGCGACCAGGAGGGCTGGCGCGCATCGTGCTGGCGAGCCTCGTCGGCACGACCATCGAATTCTACGATTTTTACATCTACGGCATTGCCGCGGCGCTGGTGCTCGGCGCGATGTTCTTCCCCAAGTCCGCGCCCGATACACAGTCGCTTCTCGCGTTCCTCACCTTCGGCGTCGCCTTCATCGCGCGTCCCGTCGGTTCGATGCTGTTCGGGCATTTCGGCGACCGCATCGGCCGCAAGGCGACGCTGGTGGCGTCCATGTTGGTGATGGGTCTGGCGACGACGCTGATCGGCCTGCTGCCGGGTTACGGCTCCATCGGCGTCGCCGCGCCTTGGCTGCTCTGCCTGCTGCGCTTCGGCCAAGGCATCGGTCTGGGCGGCGAATGGGGCGGCGCGGCGCTGATCGCGACCGAGAACGCGCCGCAGGGTAAGCGGGCGTGGTTCGGCATGTTCCCGCAGCTTGGGCCGCCGATCGGCTTCTTCCTCGCCAACGGCCTTTTCCTGGGGCTCATCCTGACGCTGGGCGAGACCGAATTCGTCGCCTGGGCGTGGCGCATCCCCTTCCTGTTCAGCGCCGTGCTGGTCATCATCGGCTTGTATCTGCGGGTGTCCATCACCGAGACCCCGGCCTTCGAGGCGATCCTGGCGCAGCACAAGCGCGTCGCCGTGCCGCTCGGAACTGTCGTCGCCCATCACTGGATTCCGCTGATCCAGGGCACGCTCGCCATCGTCGTCTGCTACGCGCTGTTCTACATCACCACCGTGTTCGCGCTGAGCTACGGGGTGTCGCACGGCATTCCCCGCGCCACCTATCTGGAAATGCTATGCGCCGCCGCGGCGTGCATGGCGATCGCTTCGCCGATTGCCGCGCATCTGGCCGACAGGTTCGGTCGCCGTCCCGTGCTGCTGGCGGCAAGCGCGATCGCGGTCGTCATCGGACTGCTGCTGCCAGTGCTGCTGTCAGGTGGGATACTCGAGACGCTGTTGTTCGTCTGTCTGTCGCTGGCGACAATGGGCCTCACCTTCGCCCCGCTCGGCGCGCTGCTGCCGGAACTGTTCCCGGCCAATGTCGCCTATACCGGCGCCTCGGTCGCCTACAGCCTCGGCGGAATTTTGGGCGCTTCGCTGGCGCCGACCATCGCCCAGCAACTCCAGCTTTGGGGCGGGCTGAGCTATGTCGGCTATTATATCGTCGTCGCCGCCGTCATCAGCTTTGCCAGCCTGTGGACGGTCAAGGAGACGCGTCCCAGATAGGGCGCCGCTCAATCCTCCCCGCTCAACGCCGCCCGTAATGCGTGGTTGAGCGGGGCGAGCCGGCTGTACATGCGCCGATAGACGCCGGTGTATAGCCGGCCGTAGAGCTTTGCGCGTTCGGGATCGGGCTCGAACGTGCGCCCGAGCCGCGTCATCGCCGCCGCCGCGCTCGGGTAATCCGGATGCAGACCCAGGCCGACCGCGCCGGCGATGGCGGCGCCGAGGCCCGAGGTCTCGTAGGTGTGCGGGCGCGAGGCCGGCAGGTTGAAGATGTCGGCGGTGGTCTGCATGGCGACGTCGGATTGCGAGCCGCCGCCGGACACTCGCAGACTGGTGATCGGAATCAGCGTCTTCGACACGATACGCTCGGCGCCCTCGCGCAGCGCATAGGCGAGTCCTTCGAGGATCGCGCGATAGAGATGGGCGCGGGTGTGGGCGTCAGTGAAGCCGATGATCGCGCCGCGCGCCTCGGGGCCGGGCAAGCGAATCCCCGGCGTCCAATAGGGTTGCAACATCAAGCCCTGACTTCCCGGCGGGATTTTTTCGACCAGCCGATCGAACAGCGCCTCCGGCGCCAGCCCTTCCTCCATCGCGGCGGCGATCTCGGGCTGCCCGAATTCGCGCTTGAACCAGCTCACCATCCAGAAGCCGCGAAAGATCTGCACCTCGCAACTATATTGGCCGGGCAACACGGCCGCATAGGGCGGCACCAGCCGAGTCGCCTCGACATAACGCGGGGAGGTGACGTTGACCGTCGCCGTGGTGCCATAGGAAATGGCGGCGATTTCCGGCGTGATCGCGCCGGAGCCGGCGATCTCGCAGGCCTTGTCGGCGGCGCCGGCGAGGACCGGCAGGCCAAATCGCAAGCCCGTCGCCTCGGCGGCTTCGCGCGTGATCTGGCCGAGCGTCGCGCCGACCGGGACGAGGTCGGGCATCAGCGACCGGCGCATGGCCAACGCCTGCCATTTCCAGTCGAAACGGCGCGCCCAGAGCTGCCGACGATAATCGAACGGGATATAGCCGACCTGACTCGCCACCGAATCGGCGAACCGGCCGGTCAGCCGATAATTGAGCCACCCGGAAACCAACAGGATCTTGTGCGCTTTGGCGAGAACCTCGGGCTCATGCTCGGCCAACCAATTTAGCTCGGCCTCGCGCTGGAAATAGTGGATGATGTTTTCCGTGCGCGCGAGCTTGAACGCCGCGCGCCACCACCACGAGAATCCCGGCGTCTGCGTCGCCCGGCGCTGATCGAGCCAGATGATGAACGGCCGCAGCGCTCGCCCGTCGGCGCCGACCGGAACCAGCGAAGCGCGCTGTGTGGTGACGACGACGCCCGCGATGCGCGCCGCCAGATCGGCGCTCTCGCCGACCAGCTTGCGGCAAACGGCGGAGGTCGCGCGCCAAAAACTCTCGGCGTCGTGCTCCAGCCAGTTCTCGTTGGGCGAGAAATAATCGTCGAAAACATGCTGGGCGCGCGCGACGACGTTGCCGCTCAGATCGATCGCCAGCGCCCGCACGCTCTGGGTGCCGCAGTCGATAGCCAATAACAACTCGTCCGACGCCTTGGCCACCGTTGCGCTCCCTCGCCCGCAAAACCGTAGCATAACTTCCGTCGGCGGTCAGAGACGGCGAACCTCGCTGCGCGCGAAACTTTGAACGGCCGGGCCTGGCGGCGGCCGAACGGCAGCGAGAATGGAGAAAGCTACGACTTTGATTGCGCTTTGATCTTGATTTGGACATTCGAGGCGCCCGATGTTGCGCCGTCGCAGTCTTGCAACCGCGACGGGCGCAAAGAAGGGGAAGTCTATGGCGTTCCGCAAACACACACTGATCGTGGCGGCCGGCTTGTTGCTGGCCCAATCGTCCTATGTCTGGGCCACCGGCGCGATTGCGGTCGACGACGAAGCCGGAGGCAAGCCGAGCGACGCCGGTTACGGCATCGGCTTTGGCGACGACAAAGACAGCGCCATGAAGGCGGCGCTGAAGAAGTGCCGCGCCGCCGGCAACGACAACTGTCAGGTGAAGGTCTGGTTCGAAGGCTGTGGCGCCTACGCCGCGTCCTACGAGAAGTTCGGCGTCGGCTGGGACGCGAACCAGGAGGTCGCCGAGGACAAGGCGCTCGACGCCTGCGGCAACGGTCGTTGCAAGGTCGTCGTCTCCGAGTGCGGCGACTGACGGATTTGCTCATCGGGCGCGCATTCGTGGCGAAGGCCGCAGACGCGCGCCCTTTCGGGTTGCGACCGGCCGGGCGTTCGAGGACGCGGCTGCGACGACGGGCAGGACATTTCGCTCCGAGCGTCGTAAAGGGGCGTCGACTTCTTCCTTTAGGGTTCTCCCATGCTCGAAGGCCTGCCGCCCAACAACGCCGCACATCTGCTGCGCGTCACCCTCGACGCCAAGCGTGCGCGCGCCGTCGCTGACCTCATCGTCGAGAGTTTCGAGCCGGCGGAGGCCGCTTCCACCGCCTTCGAGACCGAACAGCCCTGGCCGGGCGGCGGCAAGGCCTGGATCGTGGAAGTCTATTTCGGCTTCGAGCCGGACGAGGACGGTTTGCGCGAACTCGTCGCGGCTGCGGCGGGCGAGGACGCCGCAGCGCTGGTCGAATTCGGGATCACCGAGAAGCAGGACTGGGTCGCCAATGCGCTGGCGGGGCTCGTGCCGGTGCGCGCCGGGCGTTTCCTCGTCCACGGCGCCCACGACCGCGACAAGGTGCAAATCAACGACATTGGCGTCGAGATCGAAGCGGGACTGGCCTTCGGCACCGGCCACCATGGCACCACCCGCGGCTGCCTGCTGCATTTCGACCGGCTGCTTAAGCGCCGGCGCCCGAGACGCGTGCTCGACGTCGGCTGCGGCGCCGGCGTGCTCGCCATCGCCGCGGCGAAGGTGTTGAAGCGCAAAGTGTGGCTAGGCGACATCGATCCGGTCGCCGTGGAAGTCGCCAACGCCAACGCCACGCTCAACAGCGTCGGCATGTACGCCAAGGCGATCGTCTCGCGCGGCGTCGAAGACCACGCACTGCGCGATCCCGCCCCCTACGACGTCGTGTTCGCCAACATCCTCGCCAAGCCGCTGCGCCTGCTGGCGCCGTCGCTGTCGAAGGTCATCGCCGTCGATGGCGACGCCATCGTGTCGGGGCTGCTCTACGCCGACGTGCCGGGGGTGTTGTCGGCTTGGCGCGCGCAAGGGTTTTATCTGCGCGAGCGGATCGATTTGGAGGGGTGGGCGAGTTTGCGGTTGGGGAGGTGAGGGCGGGAACGTGGCGTTGCGGACGCCCACGAAATCCCATAGCATCGGCCGCAATCGGGGAGTCCTGCCCATGCCGCCTGATGTCCGAGACGCGGAAATCGACGCGCTTGCCGCCCGTGTGAAAGATCTGATCGGCGTCGCTACGAAATCGGAGGCGATGAAGGTTGCGTTGCGTCACGAGATCGAGCGCGCGAGCCCTAAGGCGCTATTGCTCGAACGACTCAGGCCGGCCTGGGACTTGATTGACTCGATGGGTCCGCGCGACCCTGATTTCGACATGAAAGCCTTCACCGACGAGATGTGGGGCGACTGACGATGTTCATCGACGCCTCGGCGATCGCGGCCGTGCTGCTGCGCGAGCCCGGATATGAGTCGCTCGTGGACGCTCTGATCGCGGCGAATGAGCCTTTGAGAATTTCGCCCTGCGTCCGCTTCGAAGCTACGCTCGCCATCGCAAACAGCGAAAAACGTGCTCGGGATCCGGCAACGAAAGCCGCTGCGATTCGCAAGGCGGCGGAAGCTGTCGAGATTTTCGTTCACTCGATCCGCGCCGTCGAGATCGACGTGACCGCGGAAATTGGCGGCCAAGCGATTGAAGCAAGCGCGCAGTTCGGCAAGAGCGTCGGCCATCGCGCCGCGCTGAACTTTGGCGACTGCCTCGCCTACGCCTGCGCCCACGCGCGGGGCGAATCGTTGCTGTTCGTCGGCAATGATTTTCCTCATACGGACATTGCTCCCGCAGTTCGCGCGAGCTGATCGCCCTCACACGAACGCCCCGCTGTCCCTTTTGACGCAAGCCAAATCAGGCTTGCGCTGAGCGTCGGCGTGAGCATCCGCTCAAGCGACAAATTTCTTCAACTCGATCGACCCCGCCCGCCGCCGGATCGCGAACGCGTCCGACATCGCCTGCATCCGCAGCAGGGTTTCCATGCTGAAGCCAAAAGCCTTTTCTATGCGCAGCGCCATCTCGGGCGAGATCGCCGATTTGCCGTTGGCGAGGTCGGACAGCGTGGCGCGGCGCACGCCCAAAGCTTCCGCGGCGCGCGTGACCGATAGGTCGAGGGGCTCAAGGATTTCTTCGCGCACGAATAAGCCGGGGTGAGTCGGCTTCATGGCGATCTTGAGCGTGGGTTCGGTCATCCGCGGGCCTTCTCTCGATCACCGTTTTCGCACGAATCGGTCCTGTCACGAAAGGCGCCCCGCTGTAGCCGAGGTCGCTGACCTCGGCCGCCGGCCGCGGTCAGCGACCGCGGCTACAGGAAGGCGCGTCCGCCCTCACACGAACGCCCCTCGATCCCGCTCCACACACGCCACGATATGCTCATGCGCCGCGCGGATGCGCCCCAGCCCCCGCGTGTCCTCATGTGTGACGATCCAATAGGCCCGCGTCGCTCGCCGCGCGGGCAGCACGCGCACGAGATCCGAGAAGCGGCGGGCGATGAAATCGTGGGCGACGCCGAGGCCGACGCCGGCGCGCAGGGCTTCCAACTGGGTCACCGCGCTGGCCGCCTCAAAATGCGTCGGCGCGCCGCCGAAAAGTTCGCGCACATAGTCGAGCGCGGTGGAGAAGGCGTATTCCTCGACATAGCCGACGAGCCTGTGACGGCTGAGTTCACTCACGTCCTTCGGGGCGCCGCGCAGGGCGAGATAGGTTTGGCTCGCGTAGACGCCGAGCGAATAGTCGGTGAGCCGGCGGGCGACGAAGCGGCCGGTTTCCGGCTTGTCGAGGCCGACGACGATATCGAGTTCGCGCCGCGCCAGCGGCGTCAGTTGCGGCAGCGGCGCCAGTTGCAGGCGGACGCCCGGGTGCTTTTCGGTGAACTCGCGCAAGGCGCCGACGAGGTAATAGGTGGAAAAACCGTCGGGCGCGCCAATGCGCACGTCGCCGGTGAGTTCCACGTCGATCTCGGAGACGTCGGCCTGGGCGTGCAGGAACGCGCTTTCCATCTGCTCGGCGGCGGCGAGGAAGCGTTCCCCCGCGCTGGTGAGTTTGGTCCCGGTGGTGCGCCGGTCGAACAATTTGGCGCCGAGCGCGGCCTCAAGCGCGGCGACGCGCCGGCTCGCGGTGGCATGGTCGAGCCCGAGCCGCCGCGCCGCGGCGACGAACTGCCCGGCGCGGGCGACGGCGAGAAAGACGCGAACGTTGTCCCAGTCCATGGCGTTTTCCAGAGCGGTCGGCCCCTTCCCGTCATGTCGTGCGCTGCCGCCAGACTCTGGGATCGCGGCTGGTGTGGAAGATGGCGACGACGTAGGCGGCGTCGCCGCGTTCGCGGAAGATCACGAGATAGGGAAAGCGACGAAGCAGCGCTCGGCGAGTCTGAAAGGCCGAGGGCGGAAACTGCTTCGGGTTTTCGGCGATTCGCGGCAACCCGGCCCGCACGGTTTCCAAGAATTGCGGCGCGATCTCCGGCGCCCGCGCATCATACCACGCCACCGCATCGACGAGGTCCGCCTTCGCCGCGGGGGTCAGCAGCACCCGAACCATTCGTTACGTCTGCCGGTTCAATTCGGCTTCGACCTCTTCCCAAGAAACGGCGCTGACGACGTCGGTCTCGAACGTCGCCATCCTACGCGCCAGTTCAGCCTCATGCCCCGGCGTCAGAGCGACGTCATCGACCGTCAAGCTGTTCCAAAGCTCGCCGATGAGGTCGAGCCGTTCCTTCGGGGTCAAACTTGCGATGTTGAGCGCGGCCATACGAGTGAAGATAATACGATTCGGGAGTGTATGCGAGGGTAGGCGCCGGGAAAGATTTCGGACGCTCACGTTTCCCGCTTAGCCAATCCCTGCACAGCCGCTGCGCATTCTCTTCGATTGCTGTGCGCAAACCCTAAGCGCATAAAGCGCGCCGACAACTCCAGGAGGGAGCGAACGATGATCCAATATGGGCATTACATCGGCGGCAGGCACGTCGCCGGGACCTCGGGCCGCACCAGCGAAGTATTCCAGCCGATGGACGGCACGGTGCGCGGGACCGTCGCGCTCGCCAGCAAGGCCGAGTTGCGCGCCGCAGTCGAGAACGCTTTGGCTGCGCAGCCCGCTTGGGCGGCGACCAATCCGCAGCGGCGCGCTCGCGTGCTGGTGAAGTTCAGCGAACTCATCGCCAAGCATAACGACGAACTCGCCGACATCCTCGCCCGCGAGCACGGCAAGACCATTCCCGACGCCAAGGGCGACATTCAGCGCGGCGTGGAAGTGTTGGAAGTCTGTTTCGGCGTCGCCCATCTGATGAAGGGCGAATACACCGACGGCGCCGGCCCCGGCATCGACATCTATTCGATGCGCCAGCCGCTCGGCGTCGTCGCCGGCATCACCCCGTTCAACTTTCCGGCGATGATCCCACTGTGGAAGCTGTCGCCGGCGATCGCCGCCGGCAACGCCTTCATCCTGAAACCCTCCGAGCGCGATCCAGGCGTGCCGCTGCGTCTGGCCGAACTGTTCGTCGAAGCCGGCGGCCCCCCCGGCATTCTCAACGTCGTCAACGGCGACAAAGAAGCGGTCGACGCGATCCTCGACGATCACGACATCAAGGCCGTCGGCTTCGTCGGCTCGACCCCGATCGCCGAGTACATTTACACGCGAGCGTCGGCGAATGGAAAACGCGCCCAATGCTTCGGCGGCGCCAAGAACCACATGGTGATCATGCCCGACGCCGACCTGGACCAGGCAGCCGACGCGCTGATCGGCGCCGGCTACGGCGCGGCGGGCGAGCGCTGCATGGCGATCTCGGTCGCTGTGCCGGTCGGCCGGAAGACGGCGGACGAGTTGGTAAAGCGCCTCATCCCGCGCGTCGAAGCGCTGAAAGTGGGCCCCTCCACCGACGGCAGCGCCGATTACGGCCCGCTGGTGACCAAGGCCCATCTCGAGAAGGTCAAGGGTTACATCGGCCTCGGCGTCGAGGAAGGCGCGAAATTGCTGGTCGACGGCCGCGGCTTCAAGCTGCAGGGCTACGAGAACGGCTTCTATCTCGGCGGCAGCCTGTTCGATCATGTCACCAAGGACATGCGCATCTACAAGGAAGAGATTTTTGGCCCCGTACTGTCGGTTTTACGCGCGGCGAACTATGAGGAAGCGCTCGGCCTGTGCAACGACCATGAATACGGCAACGGCGTCGCGGTGTTCACCCGCGACGGCGACGCCGCCCGCGATTTCGCCTCGCGCGTCAACGTCGGCATGGTCGGAATCAACGTGCCGATCCCGGTTCCCGTCGCCTATTACACCTTCGGCGGCTGGAAGCGCTCGGGCTTCGGCGACCTCAACCAGCACGGCCCCGACGCGTTCCGCTTCTACACCAAGACCAAGACCGTCACCTCACGCTGGCCGTCCGGCGTGAAAGAAGGCGCCCAGTTCGCCATTCCGACGATGGGCTGACCCCTCGACTTCGGCGCGGTGGGGTTCGCCGCCGCGCCGCCACAGCCTTCGACGGCGGTCCTTGTCATGGGAATAGCGGGCGAGCACAATGCCCGAAAAACCCGGTGAATGAGGAAACGCCGCCATGACCGCGATTGCGCGCCGCCAGTGCCTGGCCGATCTGTTGCGCCGAAGCGCCGCCCGCGCTCCCGATAGGCTCGCCATCGTCTGCGGCGAAACGCGATGGACCTACGCCGAATTCGACGCGCTGGTCTCGCGCCTCGCGGCGGGGCTGGCGAGCGTGGGCGTCCAGCCCGGCGACCGCGTGGCGGCGCTGGCGCGCAATTCGCACGCCTTCGCGGCGCTGCGTTTCGCGCTGGCGCGCATGGCCGCGGTGTTCGTGCCCGTCAACTTCATGCTCAATGCGAAGGAAGTCGCCTTCATTCTCGGCCACGCCGGCGCGCGCTTCCTGGCGACCGACACCGGTCTCGCCGAAACGGCGCGGGCGGCGCGGGCGCTGGCGCCGACGGTCGAAAAGACGATCTGGCTGCCCTCCGAGGAGGCGAGCGAACGCCCCGCCGACATGCTCGATTTCGGAGCGCTCGCGGCGTGCGGCGATCCGCCGCCCGAGGTCGAAATGGGCGAACAGGATCTGTTGCAGATCGTCTACACCAGCGGCACCGAGTCGCTGCCCAAGGGCGCGATGCTGACGCATCAGGCCGTGATCTGGCAATATTCCAGCGTCGTGATGGGCCTCGAAATCGCCGCCGACGACCTGCTGGTGCATCCGATGCCGCTGTTCCATTGCGCGCAGCTCGACGCGTTCCTCGGCCCCGGCGTCTATGTCGGCGCGACCAATGTCATCACGGCCAAGCCGACGCCGGACAATCTGCTGCCGATGATCGAAAAATTCCGCGCCACCGGCTGCTTCGCGCCGCCGACCATCTGGATCGGCCTTCTGCGCTCGCCGCTGTTCGACAAGGCCGATCTGTCGTCGCTGCGCAAAGGCTATACCGGCGCCTCGATCATGCCCGTGCCGGTCCTGCTCGAACTCGCCGAGCGGCTGCCGAAGATGCGCATTTGGAACGTTTATGGCCAGACCGAGATCGCCCCCTGCGCGACCGCGCTCGGGCCGGAGGATCAGTTGCGCAAGGCGGGGTCCTGCGGCAAGCCGTTGCTCAATGTCGAAACACGCGTCGTCGATCTCGAAATGAACGACGTGCGGCTCGGCGAGATCGGCGAAGTCGTCCACCGCTCGCCGCATCTGATGACCGGCTATTTCCGCGACGACGAGCGAACGAGCCAAGCCTTCGAGGGCGGCTGGTTTCATTCCGGCGATTTGGCCACGATCGACGCCGAAGGCTTCATCACCATCGTCGACCGCAAGAAGGACATGATCAAGAGCGGCGGCGAGAACGTCGCCAGCCGCGAGGTCGAGGAAGCGCTCTACAAGATGCCGGCGATCTCCGAGATCGCCGTCGTCGGCGTGCCCCACCCCGTCTGGATCGAGGCCGTGGTCGCCGTCGTCGTGCTGAAGAACGGCCACGCCGCCACCGAGGACGAAGTGCTCGACTATGCGCGCGAAAGGCTCGCGCATTTCAAGACGCCGAAACGGGTGCTGTTCGTCGATGCGCTGCCGAAGAACCCGAGCGGCAAGCTGTTGAAACGCCAGCTGCGCGACGCGCACGCGAAGCTGTTCGGGGGAGGGGCCTCGATGGCGTGACCCGAGTGATAATTCCTGGTCGCGCCGAAGCGATTTCAAGCGGTTGACTGTCACCTCGTGGCCGCGCGAGGTCCATGGCGACGACGTCAGCGCGCGCCCGGTCTGGCGCTTCGAGATAATGGCATTGCGTGTCGTGTCCCCGGGCTTTCCGGGATTTCTTGATCCAGTTTCATGTTTTGAATTTTGCGTGGATGGGACGGGCGACGCCCTATCCCAAGCGCTTGGGTTATGCTAAGAATCGGTCATGCCGACGGTCTTTCGTTTCGACGGCCTGCGCGTTGCGATCTATCCGAACAATCATCGACCCGCGAATGTTCATGTCAGAAGCGCGGCTGGCGAAGCTTATTCGTCCTGCATTGCCCCAATGGACCGCCAGCGCTACGGGAAAGTTTCGGTTTCAACCAGCACGAATTGAACAAGATCGAAGTCGACTTGGCCAATACACTGACCACCCTGTACGCGGAACGGAGGACGATTCATGGCCATTACTGGGCAGGAGGTCCGGCAGGCCGAAGCGCGTATGGTGGAGCTTCGCGAAAACGGCCTTGCGATATCCGCGCGCTACGATCGCCGCAGGGGCCGCGTCATCGTCGACATTAACAATGGCGTGCAGATCGCTTTCCCGCCCCGGTTGGCGGAAGGGCTGGCCGACGCCTCGCCGGCCGATCTTGCCGAAATCGAAATCAGCCCCGCCGGCCTCGGGCTGCACTGGCCGAAACTGGACGCCGACGTATATGTACCGGCGCTGCTGCAAGGGGTGTTCGGCTCCAAGCGTTGGATGGCGGCCCAACTCGGCGCGACCGGCGGCAAGGTCCGGTCACGCGCGAAGGCTGTCGCCGCGCGCGAGAATGGCCGCAAGGGAGGAAGGCCGCGGAAAGAGTCGCTTGCGAGTTGACCTATGCAAGTTCGAGACCACGTTGCGACCTTGGGACGCTTCGGCGGAACGGGGCTGCATATAGCCACCAGAAATTTCACTCGCTGCGCTGTACCCGGCGCGAGCGGGCGGCGGCTTCGAGCGCGAGAAAACGCCGGCGCAATTCCGCGAAGAATTTCGGCGGCAGGAACCCGTAGGCGACCGAGCTGTTGTCGCGATCCCCGACGCGACGGAGGTCGGGGCCCGGCCAGTCGAACAGATTGCTCTCGGAGAGGACGACCCAGGAACGTTGGTCATCAAGGCAGAGATGTTTCTTGACGGCCTGCGGCAGCTCGAGCGCGTTCTCGGCATCTTCAGGCGGGCTGTGTGTTACGGGCACGACGAGCACTCTTGTCTCACCGTCGCGATCGGCCGCGGCGAGAACGATGGCGCAGGGCCGGTCTTTGCTGCCTTCCTCTCGCCCCGCCCGATGTTCACGCAACCACAGATAGGCGTAGCGGATGACGAGGCCGGGCTCCGGCTTCGGCAGACTCACGGCGTCCAGTCTTTGAGAAGATCATCGAGGTGATCGTGACGCGGGTCCATCTCGGCGTTGCGCACGGCCTCGACGATGTCCTCGGGAACGACACCCGCCGCGAGAACCTGACGGTCGCGGCGCTTGAGGCGGAGATATTCATCGGCCGAGATCATGACCGTGCGGTCGCGCCCGTTGCGGGTGACGATCACGGGTTGGCTCAAAGCGGCGTCCTGATAGCGCCCGACTTCCTTGCCAAATTCGGTGGAGGACACGCGGATCATATCTGCCACACTCGCATTCCGGATAGTCCGGATTATGGCTGAAACGCGGATGGAATTCAATCGCTTGCAGGCGCTTCGTTTTCAAGCGCATACGGCGCGGCGGAGGGATAGGATAATATCCCATATCATATGTCTTGTGATTTTGAATCGGTCTTATTGACACCTATTTTAGCTCATGTCACATTGGGCTCATGAACACCAATATTTCACTACGAACAGCGCAAGCGGCTGAGGTTGCCGGTGTCGGGTACGAGGGTCTTCGTTCCTGGCTCAAGCGTGGTCTTTTGAAGGACGCGGGAGCGCTCCCAAAGTTTTTAGCGCCCGATAAGGCCGCCGAAGTGACCGACCTGAAACGCTGGCGTTGGTCTAACTTCGGCTTTGCCGATCTCTGCTCTTTTCGACTCGCGAAGCTGATGTTTGACGCAGGTCTGCCATGGGAGATCGTTGAGCCGATCGTGGGAAATCTTTGGCGAAGCCATGAGCCCGACAAACCGGAGGCCCACTTCCTCGCGATTTTCGCACGGAGCAACGAGTACACGCTCTATTCCAGGAACACTCTCGCCGTCGATCTCGCCAGCGACATCGTCAAAGCGGAGTGGATGACCCTCATTGATCTTCACAAGTTGAGGAAGGATGTTATGACTCGAACCCGCGTTGCGGCCCTTCAGGCCATTGCCGAGGATATCGAGGGCACGGCCCACATTTCCGCCAAGTCGGGTGCGGCGCTGTTCACCCCGGAACAAGCGGCACAGCGCATCGCGCGCGTCAAGCAGATCGCGGAGGAAATTCGCTCGCTTGCGGCCGAAGCTCAGCAAGGCCGAGGGTCTTATGAGCAGTTCGAAGCGCTTCTCCGCCGAATCCACGCGGACGGCAAAATGGCCGACCCGTTGCTCGTTTCAACTCTAGCGGCAGCTTTCCCCGATCCGGCGATCGGACGGCTATGAACCAGCTCGCGCCGATCGCCTCCGCTCACGCCCCCACCCTTATCGCTACGCCCAGCGCACGCGTCGTATCGCTTCCTCAAATTCTTCACCGCCAATATCCGCAACCCGCACATGTGCCGCGCCAATACGCGCGCCGCAATCGAGAGCAATCACACGTCGCCGACCATGCCTTCCCCCCGCGCTAACTCGCAAGCCACAGCGGGATCGGAAGGCGCCGGATTCTGTAGCCGAGGTCGCTGACCCAAATGCGCTAGGTTAGCGCAGTTGCATATCATCCCCGCGAAAGCGGGGATCCAGTGAGCGACGCCGAGCTCTCCGGAAAATCATGGTTTTCCGCAATTCGCCGCGCTCTACGACACTGGGCCCCCGCTTTCGCGGGGGTGACAATGGCGGCACAGTTCACGTGAACGCAGTCTCGTATAGTTTGACGCGCCCTGCGTCCCTTTTTCCGATCCCGCGCGAGCAGAGCCCAACCGTCCGGCTCCCGATCAAGAGAAGCTGGACCGGGCCCGAGATTGGCTACCTGTGCGTGAGGGCTGACTGTATCAAAGGCCGCTCCGATATCTGGGGCTTGCGCATTTCTCAACAATTTGCGCCGAGATTTGGCGCGGCAGACTCAATGCGTTAGATGGCGCCCAAGTCGGGGGCGAAATTTCGGCGGTCCGCTCGGACCTGAAACTCGAACCGAGACACAACCGGAGTTTTCGCTTTTTCTGCCGGCGTGGGTTATGATGCCGCCATGAGCGAGCCCGCGACAAAACTCATGACGGTCGACGAATACCTCGCCTGGGGCGAGGGCCGCGAAGGCCGGTTCGAATTGCGTGATGGCGCCGTCGTGTCGATGTCGCCCGAGCGCTTGGCGCATCTGGAGACGAAAGGCAGCGTCTTCCTGGCCCTTTCGGGCGCGATCCGTCAGGCGAATCTACCTTGCCACGTCCTGCCCGACGGCGCGACGGTCAGAATTTCCGACCGCACCGCCTTCGAGCCCGACGCGTTGGTGCGTTGTGGTCCGCGACTGTCGCCCTCCACGCTCGAATTCCAGGACCCCGTCATCGTCGTCGAAGTGCTGTCGCCGAGCACGGAGGCCTATGACCGGGGCGCCAAGCTGGAAGGCTATTTCTCGCTGCGGAGCGTCCAGCACTACCTGATCGTCGACGCCGACCGGCGCAAAATCGTCCACCACAAGCGCGGCGCCGGCGACGTCATCGAGACGCGCATCCTCGCCGCTGGCCCGCTGCGGCTCGACCCGCCGGGATTCGATCTCACCGTGGAAGACTTGCTGCCGCCGCTCCGCCTGACCTGAAGCCTGCGCCTCATGCTGTCGCCGGGCCATCCGTTCGGCTTTTGACAGGCGCCGAGCTGTTCAGCCGGAAATTGTGTCGATGCGACCATAGAGCGCCTCGTTCGCCGCCGCAGCGCTTGTCGGCGCCGCCGGCGGGGACGCCGCCGCTCACTCCGCCGCGTCGCTCGACAGTGTCGCCAGCGGTTGACGCCCGTCCTTCAACAGCCCCGCCACCAGGAACGCCAATTCGATCGACTGCTCCGCGTTGAGCCGGGGGTCGCAATAGGTGTGGTAGCGGTTGCGCAGATCGGATTCCTGCAAGGCGCGGGCGCCGCCGGTGCATTCGGTCACATTCTTGCCGGTCATTTCCAGATGCACGCCGCCGAGTTGCGAGCCTTCGGCGCGATGGATGGCGAAGGAGGCCTTGATTTCGGAAGCGATGCGGTCGGTCGGCCGGGTTTTGAAGCCCGTCGACGTCTTGATCGTATTGCCGTGCATGGGATCGCAGACCCAGAGCACTTTGCGGCCCTCGCGCTTCACCGCGCGCACCAGCGCCGGCAGATGGGTTTCCACTTTGTCGGAGCCGAAACGGCAGATCAGCGTGAGCCGCCCGGCTTCCTGCGCCGGATCGAGCGCGTCGATGAGGCGGAGCAAATCGTCCGGCTTGATCGAGGGGCCGCATTTGAGGCCGATCGGATTGCGGATGCCGCGCATATATTCGATATGCGCGCCCTCGGGCTGGCGGGTGCGGTCGCCGATCCACAGCATGTGGCCCGACGTCGCGTAATACTCGCCCGAAGTCGAGTCGAGGCGGGTCAGCGACTGCTCGTAGCCGAGCAGCAGCGCCTCATGCGAGGTGTAGAAGTCGGTGGCGCGCAGTTCCGGATGCGCCTCGGGGTCGAGCCCGATCGCGCGCATGAAACCGAGCGTTTCGGTGATACGGTCGGCAAGGCCCTGATAGCGCTCGGAGAGCGGGCTGTCGTTGACGAAGCCGAGCATCCAGCGGTGGGCGTTCTCGAGATTGGCGTAGCCGCCGGTCGCGAAGGCGCGCAGCAGGTTCAGCGTCGCCGCCGACTGGCGATAGGCGTCCAACTGGCGGCGCGGATCGGGCGTGCGCGATTCCGGGGTGAAGTCGATGTCGTTGACGATGTCGCCGCGGTAGGCGGGCAGCGTCACGCCGTCGATCGTCTCGGTGTCGGCCGAGCGCGGTTTGGCGAATTGTCCGGCGACGCGGCCGACTTTGACGACGGGCGACGACGCCGCAAACGTCAGCACGACGGCCATTTGCAGGAACACGCGGAAGAAGTCGCGGATGTTGTCGGCGGAATGTTCGCCAAAGCTTTCGGCGCAGTCGCCGCCTTGCAGCAGGAAGGCTTCGCCCGCCATCGCCTTGGCCAGCGCGCGCTTGAGCTTGCGCGCTTCGCCCGCGAACACCAGCGGCGGATAGCCGGCGATCTGCCGCTCGACTTCGCCGAGCGCGGCGAGGTCGGGATAGACCGGCGACTGCTCGATCGCCTTGCCTCTCCAGCTATCCGGGGTCCAACGGGCCTGCGCCATCTCTTCAACGCCTCACGAGTGCTGGCCCTCGGGGGATCGAGGGCGGATTTTTCGGGGTCTATATAGGAGGTTGAACCGGAAGGCGATATGTACGGGCGAATCAAAGCCGCTTGCATGTCAGTTTCCGCATTGTTCAAACTCGCCCCCATCGCCGCCGTCCTTACCTCCGTATTGCTGCTGATCAGCGGCAATGCGCTCGTCGGCGTGGTCGCGCCGGTGCGAGCTTCGCTCGACGGTTTTGGCGACCTGACCGTCGGCCTGCTCGGCTCCGCCTATTTCGCCGGGATGTTGCTGGGGACGCTGTACACCCCGGCGATGGTGCGGCGCTCCGGCCATATCCGCGCCTTCGCCGGCTTCGTCGCCGTGCTGTGCGTCGCCACCGCGCTGATGCCGGTCGCCGAGACGCCGGCGTTGTGGATGCTGTCGCGCGCGCTCGTCGGCTTCGTGCTCGCCGGGGTCTATGCGATCGTCGAATCCTGGATTCACGGCGCGGCGACCAACGCCAATCGCGGCGCGCTCTACGCGATCTATCAATTCGTCAATTTCGGGGCGACGTCGATCGGGCAATTGCTGATGCGCGTCATCGACCCGCGCAGCTTCCTGTCCTTCAACATCGGCGCGGCGCTGTCGGCCTTGGCGATCCTGCCGCTGGCGATCACCCAGGCCGACACGCCCGAGCCGCCGCGCGAGGTGAAGCTGAAGCTCGCCACGTTCCGCGCCCTCTCCTCGCTGTCGCTGCTGGCCGCGCTGGTCGCCGGAATCTGCAACGGCGCCTCGATTTCGCTGGGTCCCGTCTATGCGTTGCAGATCGGCGTCGAACCGCAGGCGGTGCCGTTATTTACCGCGTCGATCGTGATCGGCTCGTCGCTCGGCGTCTATCCGGTCGGAAGGATGTCGGACCGCTTGGACCGCCGGCTCATCATGGCGATCACGATGGGGCTCGGCGCCGCCTTCGAAATTGCGCTGGCTGTGTGGCAGCCGACCGGCGCGCCGCTGGTCGGCTTCGGCTTCCTGGTCGGGCTCACGACCTACACGCTGTATACGCTGGCCACGGCCATCGCCAACGACCGCGCGGAGCCGCACGACATGGTGCTGGTCTCGGCGGCGTTGCTGTTCGTCTATTGCGTCGGCGCCATCGTCTCGCCGGCGCTCGTGTCGCTCGAGATGCGCGCTTTCGGGCCTTCGGCGCTGTACTGGCAGAACGGCGCGGCCCACGCCGCGCTGGCCGCCTACGCCGCCTGGAGACGCATCAGCTCCCGGCGACGGTGACGTCGGGCGCGTCGGGGTGCTTCATGCCGACGATGTGATAGCCGGCATCGACATGCAGGATCTCGCCGGTCACGCCGAGCGACATCGGGGAGAGCAGATAGACCGCGCTCTGGCCGACTTCGTCTGTCGTGACGGTGCGGCGCAGCGGCGAATTGTACTCGTTCCAGCGCAGGATGTAGCGGAAATCGCCGATCCCGGAGGCCGCCAGCGTCTTGATCGGGCCGGCGGAGATCGCGTTGACGCGGATGTTGTTCTGACCCAAGTCGGCGGCGAGATAGCGCACGCTCGCCTCCAGCGCGGCCTTGGCGACGCCCATCACGTTATAATGCGGCATCCATTTCTCGGCGCCGTAATAGGTCAGCGTCAGCAGCGATCCCCCGTTCTTCATCAGCTTCTCGGCGCGCTGGGCGACGGCCGTGAAGGAATAGCAGGAGATCGCCAGCGACTTGGTGAAGTTGCCTTCGGTCGTGTCGATGTAACGGCCGGTCAGTTCGTCTTTGTCGGCGAAAGCGATGCAATGGACGACGAAGTCGATCCCGCCCCACAGCTTCTCGGCTTCTGCGAAAACGGCGTCGATCGTCGCCCCGTCGGTGACGTCGCAATGGCCGAGCACCGCGGCGCCCAGCTCGGCGGCAAGCGGGCGCACCCGCTTCTCCAGCGCTTCGCCCTGGTAGGTCAGCGCGATCTCGGCCCCCGCCGCTCGCACGGCTTTTGCGATGCCCCAGGCGATCGATCTGGCGTTAGCGACGCCCAGGATCACTCCCCTGAGGCCACGCATAGCTCCGGTTCCGCTCGCTTCGTTCATGCCCCCACCCACCCCAGGTTCACGGTCAGCCGTCTCCCTTAGCCTTGCCAGCGCCGCATGGGAAGGCTCGCCGGCGGCGGCGCGTTAAACAAAGTATGCGGAAGCCGCCGCTCCCCCTTGGATATGAAGCGCGTATTGATTAAGGGTAATTAACGAAGCTTAACGT
>Ga0302320_10009283_pt1 | contig 21180 bp, 17 predicted proteins | sample Bog_T0_3_FD_202130 | JGI IMG/M metagenome (GOLD analysis project Ga0302320, IMG submission 202130) | Peat permafrost microbial communities from Stordalen Mire near Abisko, Sweden - Bog_T0_3 | ecosystem: Environmental > Terrestrial > Soil > Wetlands > Peat | place: Sweden: Abisko, Stordalen Mire...
ATCACAGCGCCGAGCGAGCCTTAAGACGGCTCTCAGCCGGAAAGCTTTCAAGCGGCTTCAGCCGCAAACAGGCGACTTTCAGTCGCAACGTCAACCCACCACCTTTAAGGTGGTGGTCGTTGAGCTTTCATAGCAACGACGGACGTGGCACAACACTCAGGGTGGAACCTATCTCTGGTGATAACCCGTACCCGAATACTGCTGCCACGCCGATTACACCGTTGAATCCCACCAAGGGCGGAGAGGTCGGCATACGAACCGCGGCGGCCCCACATCTGCAGAGCACCTTGTCCTTATGGGGACTTCGCAGCGCTTCGGAGCTGCAGCAATCCGGCGATACCGGAGGCACGATTGCATCGCAGCAGCCCAGCGAACGCTATGGCATCGAATGCGCAAACTACTACACCCCGACGGAGCATCTCGCTTTGGATTTCGATCTTGCGGATTCGAGAGCGCTGTTTGTCGAAACAGATTCCAAGGATGCCGCCCCAGACAGTCCCGGAGGCAGGCGTGTACCGGAAGCCGTAGGAGTAGTAATCGCCTCGGGTGTCACGGTGCGCGATCTCCGAGGCTTTTCACCGAGCCTGCGCGTTCGCTTCTTTGGACCGCGTGATCTAACCTCAGACGGCGTCTACCGCTCGAAAGCGACGGTGCTGATCAATGGAGAAGTCGGTTATCGACTTGGAAGGACGTGGAGCGTTTCAGCCGAGTTCCTGAATCTGTTCAACCGGCGCGACCACGATATCGATTATGCCTACACGTCCCAGGTAACTCCGACCGCCGCACCAACGTTCACGGACGTCTTTCACCCGGTGGAACCCTTCCAGGCACGCCTCTGGCTGCGTACGAGCTTCTGAGAAGCAAGAGAAAGACGTTGGCGCCTACAGCGAAACCTTAGTTGGTGTATCCCGAAGGCAACGCATCAAAGTCGACGCAACCATCAGGGAGCGGCGACCCACCACGAAACTCACCCGGGCCACGGGGACTCCTGTTTCGCTAAAGGCCGGAGAGTCGGTTGAAACAGGCTTAGACATGGATAAGTGCTGGAATGTTCGCCCAGTGTTCAAGTTTCCAGATTCCGGGCGCCAGCGCACGATTTCCGGCCGGATCGGCGTGTTTCAGTATTAACCTAGAAACCGCAGTTGCATCTGTGGCGTTTAGTTCACCCAACCCATAAAGTTGTCATCCTGAGCGAGCGAAGCGAGTCGAAGGACCTGCATTATGGGGATCCCAGGCACACCCTTTCGGTGACCTATTCGGCGCGATCAAACCCGCGTCCTGCTTGCAGTTCGCAACCATTTCAACGATCTTACTGCCGGATCAAGTAGGAATGGTGTTTATAGAAGATGAGTCATTCTTGACGAGCGCTCTTGCCTGTTAACCGAGAGGTGCGCTCTCGGGAAGGAGACCTCGCCTTTCTCGATGCACTCGTTCCTTCCCATTAGACCGCCTGCCAGCCTGGTACTTCGCGGCGAGTTGAATGCATAGGGCAGTGTTCACGATTGGGGAATCAGTTCTCTATGCACTAATTCGCAAAGCTTCAGGGTAAGCGGATTACTTATCCCGTAGAGGACAAACTGGCCGTTCTTTTCTCGCGTGATGATCCCCGCGGAGGACAGCAGTGAAAGATGCTTCGAGACGTTCGATTGCGTCGCCCCTGTGGCGTCCACGATCTCCCCAACCGTCAGTGGCTTCACACAGATCGCCTGCAGAATCTTCAGGCGCATAGGTTCACTCAGCAGGCGGAATTGTCCAGCCACCTTTTCCAATTCGGCATCGGTCAGATTACGCGTCGATTTAGTGTTTGACATAGATCACCATATGATCATATAGTCACATAAGAATATGAGCCAAGTCAACCTCAAATCGATCTCTCCCGTTGCGCTCTCGGCACTGCTCGGTACCGGCGAGCCCCATGAGCTGTTGGATGTCCGCACGCCTCCAGAATATGCCAATGCGCATGTTCCCGGTGCGACATTGATTCCACTCAGCGATCTCAAAGTCGATGCCTTTCTCACGCAGCACAAACCGCGGACGCCCGTCTACGTCCTTTGCCAGGCAGGCGCTCGGGCAGCGAAAGCTATCGAGCAATTCGAGCGTGCTGGCTGCGATGACTGCGTCCTGGTGGAGGGCGGAACGCAGGCTTGGATCGACGCGGGACTTCCCGTCCATCGCGGCGCTAGCAACGTGCTCCCCATCATGAGGCAAGTTCAAATTGTCGTCGGATCACTTTCAGCCATAGGCGCGATTTCGGCACTCGCTGTGAGCCCCTGGTTTGCGATCCTGCCACTCTTCCTCGGTTGTGGACTCCTCTTCGCCGGCATCACCGGCACTTGCGGAATGGCGCTGATGCTCGCCAAAATGCCCTGGAATCGTGGGCGGAAAAGTTGCTCTCACTGTTGTAATCCGGAGTAAGAGATGAAGACTGCACGCAGGATTGTGATTGTCGGTGGCGTGGCAGGCGGTGCTTCCGCCGCTGCCCGCGCCAGGCGCGTCGATGAATCGGCTGAGATAGCCATCTTCGAGCGCGGGCCCTATATTTCCTTTGCCAATTGCGGCCTGCCCTACCACATCGGCGGCGAGATTGAAGACCGCTCGAAGCTACTGATCATGACTCCGGAAAAGATGTGGGTCCGCTCGCGCATCCATGTGCATGTGAACCACGATGTCCTATCCATTGACCGATCCGCCAAGACGATCCGGGTTCGCCGCGGCGACGGTTCCGAGGCGGATTTCCCCTACGACAAGCTCATCCTGAGCCAGGGCGCGAAGCCGATTGTGCCTCCCATCCCCGGCGCTGACTTGCCCAATGTCTTTACTCTGCGCGACGTCCCCGATATGGATCGCATCCTCAGGTTCCTCGATTCGCAAAAGCCGAGGACGGCGGCCATCATTGGTGGTGGGTTCATTGGCCTCGAAATGGCTGAAGCGTTTCATCGCCGCGGCATGCGGGTTACCGTGGTCGAGAAACTTCCGCAGATTCTCCCTCTCCTCGACCGCGATATGGCTCTTCATCTGGAGAACTCCGTTCGCGGTGGTGACTTCGCCATCCTGACTGGGGCCGAAGCGAAGTCCTTCAGCCCGGAAGGCGTGGCACTGACCGATGGCACATTTATCTCCGCGGAGCTGATCCTGCTCAGCGTGGGCGTTCGCGCAGAGGTCGACCTGGCCAAACGAGCCGGGCTTGAAATCGGTTTTACCGGCGGTGTGCGCGTCAATGCGCGCATGGAGTCTTCTGAGCCAGACATATACGCCGTGGGCGATGCCGCGGAAACCACCCACATGCTTACCGGAGCGCGTACTCGCATTCCTCTTGCAGGCCCTGCCAACCGTCAGGGCCGCATCGCGGGAGCCAATGCAGCCGGCGGGCGATTCGTTTATCCCGGCGCGCTTGGAACCTCGATTGTGCGGGTTCTACATATGACTGCCGGCTTCACCGGCCTCAACTCGGTGCAGGCCGCCAAGGCCGGATTAAGTTTCTTCTCCAGCGTAACCATTGACCCCAACCACGCCAGCTACTATCCCGGCTCACGGCCGATCAGGATCAAGATCATTGCAGAAGATGGAACCGGGCGCCTGCTCGGTGCGCAGATCGTGGGCGAAGACGGCGTGGACAAGCGAACCGACGTTCTGGCCACCGCGATCGCCGCCCGTATGACTGTCTTCGACCTCGAGAACCTCGACCTTGCCTACGCGCCCCCTTTCGGCTCCGCCAACGATCCGGTGAACACCGCCGGATTCGTAGCCGATCACATTGTGCGTGGCGACATCGCAACGATCTCACCCGAGGATTGGAAGCCGAACGGAGAATTCCTAATCGATGTGCGCGAAGCCGACGAAGTAGCCGCATCCGGATTACTTCCGAATGCAATCCATATTCCGCTGGGTGAACTCCGCGACCGGCTCGGCGAGTTGCCGCACGATCGCAAGATTCTTGTCTACTGCCAGAAAGGTCAGCGCGGCTATCTCGCTGCCTGCGCGCTGAAGGGCAGCGGCTTCGAAGATGTGGTGAATCTGCGCGGCGGCTTCGCGCAGGCAAGGCTCAATGGCTTCTGATTCCTGTTCAGCGACAGAGCCGGCGAGCCTCGCGAAAATAGTCTGAGGTTTTCAAAGCGATAGCATGGCCGGGATCAGGCGCGCCTAAACTGTGCGCTGAATGAGGATGCTTGCCGTTCTGCCACTGGGCCCAGCGAGCCGAACCCCTAAAAATGAATCGACCCAGCGCAAATCAGGGTCAGTGAGCCCACGGCAACGAAACACCAAAGAAGTGCGCCCTGCAGGAGCGGTCGAACTCCCACTTCGCGCAGAGTCTTCATGGAGAGGCCAGTGCCAATCAGGTAAAGCGTGACCGTCAGGCCGGTGACGCCCAGGTACTTAAGCACCGGGTACGACGACTGGAAGACGCGTACGTAGGTGTTGGCCACCGCAGCCAGACAGAAGAACAGGATGAACCATGGCCATTGAATGCGCGCCTTGCTCTTGTTCGCCAACGCGGTTCCTACCGAGAGCGGTACGATCCAAAGCGCACGCGCCAACTTGACGGTCGTGCCAACAGTAAGAGCCACTGCTCCATACTTTGCAGTCGCGCCGACAACAGAGCTTATGTCATGGATGGCGAGAGCCGACCAAAGTCCGAACTGCGACTGCGTCATGTGCAGCGCTGTTCCGATGGCCGGAAATGTCAACAGAGCAATCGCATTCAACACAAAGACGGTGCCAAGTGACACGGCGATCTCTTCCTGACTCGCATTGGTGATCGGGGCGATCGCGGCAATGGCGCTGCCGCCGCAGATAGCCGTCCCCGCGGAGATGAGATAGGAAATCTTCCTCTTGACTTGCAAAACCCTTCCCAACCCCCAACCGAGGAGCAAAGCGAAACTGATGCTGCCCGCCGTATAGATGAACCCGGAACGGCCAGCCCGCATTACCTGCTGCAAATCCATACCGAATCCGAGACCAACAACGGACGCCTGCAAAAGGAGTTTGGAGAGTATCTTTGCTTCAAGATGGAAAGGGTGCGCAAAAGAGAATCCGTAGAAAAGCCCCGCGGCCAGCGCCATCGGGGGAGATAGGAAGCCGCTGGCGGCAATGATCATGCCGATAAAAAACACATTCTTGGACATGCTTCAAGTGTTGCTAATAAAGTTTTCCATGTCCAAGCAGAAGTAATCATGACCTATTTGCTTATCTTATGGGTCCCTGCAGATTGCGATCGCCTGACGCTAGTCGATGTTCTCTGCGCGCCTGCGCGTGAGAAGAGAAAACGGCGGAACTCCAGGGCCACGCCCACAGGCTCAGGGCCTGCAGGGTATGCGACGAGAAATTCACGTTTGACATTCAGTCTTTCAACTTCGACAATCTTGAAATTCCTGTCGAGCCTCAGATCCTTGGCAATCGCCCAACGCGAAACGAATCCGACGCCAAGCCCAGCTTCCACCGCGGATTTGATCGCTTCGGTTGAATCCAGTTCCATTACGATATGCAGCGAATTCCGCTTGAGTCCTTGCTGCTCAAGCGCCATCTCGATCACATGTCGCGTACCCGATCCGCGTTCCCGCATAAGCAGAGGCATACTGGCCAATTCAGAGCAGAAGACAGAGACGCGCTCGGCCCACTCGTGCGCGGTGGAGACGATCAACACCAGTTCATCTTGAAGAAACGGTTCCGTCTTGACGTCGCGGCTTCGTGCCGGACCTTCGATGAATCCCAGCGCGATCTCCTGCTTCTCCACGGCTTCTACAACGTGTTCCGTATTGCCGCTGATCAGAGTTGGGTGGACACGTGGATGCTCCTTGCAGAATTCGCCGAGAAGACGCGGCAACACGTACTGAGCGATCGTCGTGGAGGCGCCAAGTGCCAATTGGCCCGCGTGTTCTCCGCTCAGAGCTGCAATCTCGTGTTCGGCCTCAACCAGAAGCGAATTGACCCGTTTTGCATAATCGAGCAGCACCCGTCCGGCATCGGTCAGCGCGATGTGCGCACCGCTGCGATCGAACAGCTGCACGCCAAGATCTTCTTCAAGCGCCTTGATCTGAAGGCTTACAGCGGGTTGCGTCAGGTAAACTTCTTCCGCTGCCTTGCGGAAACTCAGCCGCTCCGCTACTGCCCGAAAGATCACCACTCGAAAGTTCTCAAGGCTCGCCATTGGATGATTAGAACACTCCTACCGCCCGTCCACTTCACGCGAACTCACAAGACCGTAAGCAATCCGCGCGGAATCTCTACGATGGGTCCCTTATTCGGAAATTGAATCCCATGTGTTATTGTGCAATCGAGCATTTGTGTCGGCTTAGGCCCCCAAGTAAGTCACAACAGCAAAGCCCTCTCTCGAACAATCGCACCAGATCAAATTTCATGGCCACCTCCAAAGATGAGCGCAAAAAACGATGGTTGCAATCGCACATAAAAGCGAGTCAACCGTATTGATAACAATTGTTTGCGGATAAGATGCAAGGACCAGGCCCCGCGTCACCAAGCCTCTGGGGCACTGGGGAAGGTTGTCGTAGAACTTTAACTTCAGCAGTTGATCCGGATGGCCCACGATCGGCAAGAGCTTCTTCGACGCCGGAGAGTGGGGCTTACGAAGTAAAGGGGGAAAACGATCTATGAAGATAGTTGGCAGGCTTTCTATTGCGGGACTTGTCCTGTTTGCACTGATGCAATTCCTGCGACCAGGCATCCCTTCTAAACCGGCGACAGACGAGGTCCAAGCGCCTCCTGAGGTTAAGCGCATCCTTGAAAAGGATTGCTACAGTTGCCATTCGGACCAGCGGCGGCTCTCGTGGTTCGACCAGATCGTGCCTGGCTATTGGCTTGTGCGGTATGACATCCTGACTGCTCGCGAGCATCTCAATTTCTCCACGCTTGGCGCCAAGCCCGCCGCTGCGCAGAAGGCTGCCCTCTATGAAGCTGTGAACATGATCCAGCTTGGAGCGATGCCGCTGCCAGCATTCGTGAAGCTGCACCCTGAGGCAAGAGTCGCGCCGGAAGATCTTGTTACGTTGAAGGCCTACCTCTCTCCTTGGACGCCCGCCTTGACTTATTCCGTCAGCGCGCCAGAGAGCACAGATGCAAAGACCTGCGGGGATCTTGCGCCCGTCTCTCTCATATCGGTAAAGCAGGAGTTCAATGGATTCCCGCTCGACCCCGACTTTGAGAATTGGAAGTTGATCAGCACAACCGATCGCGGCGATAACAATACGTTCCGGTTCGTTCTCGGAAACGATATTGCGATTCAGGCGGCTCATTCAGGCAACATCTCGCCGTGGCCGGATGGAACGCGGTTCGCCAAAATAGCCTGGCAGCAGCAACTCGGCCTCGACGGTCTGGTGCATCCTGGCAAGTTCGTACAAGTTGAGTTGATGGAAAAGGACGCTCACCGCTACAAGAACACCGAAGGCTGGGGATGGGGTCGATGGCGCGGGCTGGATCTGAAGCCTTACGGCGCGGACGCGCGTTTCGTGAATGAATGCACCGGTTGCCACCAACCGATGCGGGGTGATGACTACGTCTATACACTGCCTATTACAACGGCCGCGTTCAATCATGATGAGGTTGTGAATAACAGCGCTGCCGCGTTGCCAGCGACCTTGCCCTATCAGCCGCTCACTTGGAACCCCATCACAATGTACGTCGACCGAAAGGCGCGCACGATGGCAACGCTCTATGGCAACCATGTAGCCATCGAGAAAATGCAAATGCGTGGTGCTGCTGCTCCTTCGGGCGGACCAAAGTACCCCACGGGGGCGGTGCTGGCGCTCGTAACATGGGAGCAGCGCGATGACCCGCACTGGTTCGGCGGACGCATCCCCTCAACGCCAGTATCCATAGAGTTCGTGCAAGTAGGGGTCACTGAGCAGACCAGCAGCTACCAACGCTTCGCGGGTAAACGGCTCATCGAAGAGCATCCCGCAACGAGCGTTGCAGCACATCGGACCAGCTTCATGCTCGGTCTCACTCCGGCGCCGCTGCCGTAGACTTGTGCTCGCGCGGGTGGAGATAGGAAAGGGAGTCTAACGATATGGATAGTCCTCCAGACACGGGGCGGAAGGCGAGCCTTAGCGATTATCTGGCTGCTGAACGAACTCTGCTTGCGTGGATTCGTACTGGCCTCGCTCTGATGGGGTTCGGTTTTGTGGTGGCCCGTTTTGGACTATTTCTACAACAACTGCAGATCATGCAACAAACGCCCATAGAAGGGTCCTATGGATTGTCGCTGTGGTTCGGCACTGCACTGATCGCGGCTGGGGTACTCGTGAATGCCTTTGCCGGTTGGCAACACCTCCGATTGGTTCGAGAGTTGGATCGCGGCGCTGCATCACACTCTCATTCTTCAACCCAGGCCATTCTGATTGCTTTCTTTTTGGCGTTGGTCGGGTTGACGATGGCAATCTATCTTGTTTCGGTACGAAACACCACTCATTCGAGGTCGGAAGCGAGAAAGGAGACAAGCGTGACACTCAATAGCGACAGGGGAATTGTCGACGTACCCAGCAACCACTCCGTAGATGAGGCGGTAGAAGATTTGAACCAACGGACTTCGTAAGGCATGTTCCTTTTGGAACAAAAGAAACTGCTTTTGCAGCCAACTGCTCACCACCAAATCGGCGCACATTCTCTACAATGAGTAAACTCGCGTGTTTTCAGCACGCTTGCCTCGCAACCGCGGCGAGACTGAAACCAGTGGAAGACCATGGATAGCAGAACCGGATTTGACGTTGACGCGTATCTGGCAACCGCCGGAAACGGGCGGAAGATCGTCCATCTGGAAAGATCGCAAGTCTTCTTCTCCCAAGGGGACCCAGCCGACTGCATCTTCTACCTGCGCAAGGGGCGTGTTCGGATTACGGTGATCTCATCTTCGGGAAAGGAAGCCACGATCCGTCTGGTCTCGGCGGGAGATTTCTTTGGGGAGAAAGCGATGGAGGCCAATCAAGGGTTCCGCGTCACCAACGCCACGGCCTTCACCTCATGTTCCGCATTGCGGATTGCGAGGCCCGAGTTTCTGCGGGTCATGCAGGAGGAACCGTCCTTTTCCAATTTGTTTTCTTCGTTTCTGCTCACATGTACCCTGAAGGCACAAGCAGACTTGGTTGATCAGCTCTTCAATCGAGCTGAAAAGCGCTTGGCGCGAGTGCTTCTGATGATGGCAGAGTACAGCCAACCGGACGCAGACGAAACGCTGATCCCGCCGATCTCACAGGAAGCCTTGGCAAACATGATTGGCAGTACACGGCCTCGTGTGAACGCCTTCATGAACCGCTTTCGTAAACTCGGTTTTATTGAATACGACACCCGTATACGAGTCCGCAAGTCGCTTCTGAATGTTTTCCTGCGCGATTGATGGAATCGCGAATCAAGAAACATGAGCGCCCCGAGGTTGCTCGATCAATCCCGCTCACCGCATGCGGACCAAAGTTCGCTGGCTAAAAGCCCAGCCAGCCATTTTCGGCGCTTTTGCAAGGTGAACCCCGCTTGCCGGAGTGCAGTGCAATGGTCAGGAAGACTGCGGACTTGGAGGCCCGTGAGCCATCCAAAGGCACGATAGAGCATCGAGACTGTCGGTCGCGCGACCAACCAGCCAAACCAGTTTGCGGGAACCGCAAACTCTGACACCACCCAGAGTGCGCCCGGGGAGACCGCGCGAGCCAAGGTGTCAGCTAGCGATTCAATCTCCGAAGTTGTTAGGCAGTCCAGAGAAAAGTGCGAAATGATCAAGTCGTAGGCAAGTTCCTCGGGCTGCCAGACGCGCATGTCGGCAACGTGGGTGCGAACACGCTTTGCATGCGAGCCCGCCTGGTAAACGAGTGCTCTAAGCATGGCTGGACTGGCGTCTACGGCCTCGATTTGTATGGCTGCGTTTTCACTCAGCAAGCGCGCCGTAAAGCGGCCGTCGCCGTCTCCCAGCGCGAGTCCGCTTCGTGCCGAGCAGCATTCATTGAGGAAGGCGCAACGGCAGCGCATGAGCCAAGGACCGAAGCTGAGAATCTCCATCCAACGGTAAAGACGGGCAAGCCTGTTGAAATTGGGAGGTGGGTTCATCGGAGCAGCAAGACCAGCGGTGTAAGCAGGACCAGGTCGGCGACCGAACGCAGAGTCAAAGGGGTCATGTGGCCGCGGAGAACGTCGAGCAGGGCAAGTAGAGCGGCGCTGGCGGCTCCCGCTCCAATCAGGGCGGATGCACGGGAATCGACCACGAAAAGAGTGATAGCGCCAAGTACACCGGACGCAGTAAGCAGGCTCGCCGCGAAGCGGATCTGAGGGGCGGAACAACTCGGCCCAATCGATTCCCATCGCTCGATCGCGTGGCAGTTGAGCCAGGCCAAACCAGCGAAGAAGGCACACGCTACGGCAAACGCAGGGGCGATGGTCGCGCTTCGTCCGATGGCAGGCAGCGCACAACCGAGTGTGAACAAGATCGCTACCAACAACTCCTTGGGAAGTAGCCGTCGGCGTCCTGTCGGCGCGTGGACGCTGCAGAAATAGATCGCACTTGCCAAGGCAAGTAACATGTTGCGTTCACGCGCTCCGCTCGGCATGAAGGAAACGACGATCCAAGCGGCAATGCACGCGTCAACGACGGCAAGAGCGACAAAAACACGCCGGTGCTGCCAGTGGTAGTGGTGACGTGCGCGGAGGTGCTGGGTCCGTTCAGAACGAAATGCGGATCGTGCGTCCAGAAGACGATCACTGATATAGACGGCCCAGGTTACGAGGGCCAACAGGACTGGAACCCATATCGGCAGCGGCACCCTTGCCGCGTTTGCAAAGCCGAGCGACCAGACGACCGCGACAGTAGGAGCATCGAGGCTCAACAGGTGCCAAAGCTGCAAAGGTCGCGCCGCTTCGAGGATACGGCCCTTCGGCTGGTCAGGCACCCGCGAGATGAAAAGCTGCGGCATGCCCCTATTGTAAAAGGACACGATTCCATCCAGTCTTCTCTTCAACTCGGGGTCAGGGCAATCGAATTTGAACCATTGAAGGGTACGGGCTTCAGCCCGTACATTGCAGCAATGCCGAAAAATGGGCTTCAGCCCCCGAGGGATACGGTTGAAGAAGGCAGACTTGTGCGAGTTCAGTCCCTCAGGGGCTAAAGCCCGTACCCTTCCTACCTTTTCGCTTTTTTCAAAGAATGATCCAAATGCGATTGCCCTGAGCTCGGGGTATGCCGCTGAAGCATTCAAATGATTCTATGCAACAGAGGCTGCAAGCTTGTGACAGATGCTCGTCGCCCTCTCGCCGTCGTCCGGTGGCGACACAGGAGCAGGGAGTCACGCGCTTGCGTACGCATGACTCCAAACTCCTTTTGCGCCTTCGCAGGAATGCAGTGCTTCGTCACGGCCGCGCTCGTTCATTTGGTTGTGATCGCTGAAGGCGCATTTGTCGTCGGTGCGTTGCCTGAGTCCTGAGGCGGAGGCGCTGTCTTCTGCACGGCGGGGACAGTTGTACTGACTTTTGATTGTGGGCTTCCCGCGGTGGGCGGAGTTGCTGTCCCAGCAGATGGCTCGGCCGGGCTGTTTGAAGCAGGAGCAGGCTGCTTGTTGTTTGTAGTTGGGGAGGCGGAATCCTGCGGTGCAACTGCGTCTTGTTTGGTGCTTGTCGGGCTGGGACCTGCTGCGGGCAAAGAAGTGGACGGAGCACCTGCAGCGGTTGGATTGAGTGCCGCTGGTTTTGCTGCCACATCACTCGTTGGCGATGGAGCAGTTGCCACCGGGAAGATGATCGAGTTTACGACGGAAGGATCGTCGTGCAGCTTTACATAAAGTTGCCCACCAGTCGGATGAGGCACGGTGAGCGCATAGCCAGGAAATCCCTCGGGAACCTGTGTTGCATGGTCGAATTGCTGATTGTTCGAAACCTGATCCACAAGGAACAGTTTGGATCCAGTGAGTGTGCACGGCTGATCCAAGGAGTCCGGGCACTTGAGGTTGGCGAAGACGGGCAAGCGAACCAGTACGGCAAGGGGTTGCCAGTCGCCGGCAATCCCTTTCTCGATCACGCGGAAACGCAAGGGACCAGAGGCGGAAGATGCAAATGCCTTGCCCGTGTCGAGCGTGGCCAGAGCGACCTCAGAATCTTCCAGGATCAGGCCGCTGGCGAGGGTAAGAGTCGTCAGGAACGCGCCGCGGAGGGTGGATACTTCAACCTTCTCGTCGCCGGAAAATGTGGCTGGAACTTGCGCGTGAATCGAAAAGGTGAGTTGCGCATTTTGGGGAAGATCATCCTCCCCTGCCAGCTGAAGATTGCTGCCAGCGCTGGATGCCGCAAGCTGAATACTTTTTCCGATCAGCGCAACTCGAGGCCGCGGAGACGATACGGTAGTGTCGAGGTTGAGAACACGGCCATCGCTGAGCGCGACCTTGGCAGTGGCATCATCTCCCTCCTTCAACAATTCGGCGGCCTTGACATCGGTGGTCGCCAAGGGGAGTTCTCCCTCTGCATCGGTCGAAGCGAGCGAGCCGGGCGTGAAGTGGACTCCGTTCAGCGTGAGCTCTTTCACTTCGTCAAGATGGCTGCCGCGGAGTACGCCGGAAAGATCGCCGGCGTGGAGAGTGAAACTATCAAGATGTCCGGCCTGAGCGAAGGCTCGCAAGAGGACGGTGTCAGGCTCTTTGCTGCCATATTGTTTGACCAGCAGCTTCAGTTCTCCCGGCTTCATTTTCTTAAGCGGCAAGGTCACCGCCACCTGATTGGTACCGGTTGACTTCCAATCTGCTTTGACGGTTTCTCCGGTGGGCTTTTGCAGAAGAATGCTGTCAACGCAGGCAGCGTCTTCGGTTTCCAGATGCACCAGGTCGTCTTGTCCGGCAATCAATGCCTGCTGATCTTCGTCGACCAGTTGCCAGTGCTGCGGGCGAGTGTTTTCCAACCGAAATTCGGGACCGTTGTAGGATTCGAAGCCCCAATATCCGTGAAGAGACCCGTCCAGAACATCGCCGAAGTTGGTGGGACTCAAACCCGCAGTATTAGCGACAAATCCCCCCTTTTCCGCATCGGCCTTCACCGGCAAATCGACGGATTTGCCATTCTTGCCCTTCAGCCGCAGGACCATATCGTGGGCATAGCCCGTCGAAAACACAAGTGGCGCACCCTCGGCGGGGAGAACCAACTCCGTCTTTTCCGCGCAATAGACCTCCTTCGGGTCCACGGGGTGAAGAGGCGGCATTTGAGGCGACTCGACGGCCGGCAGCGCGACGACGAGAACCGACTTCGGATTGTGGAATGAGGGCGGCGTATTGAGTTCAAGTGAGAGCTGATCGTCCTGTTCGGTTGCGAGCGCGGGAATGTACTGGTACTGCGCCGTATGGAATGAATCCATGATGCGCGCAATGTCCACAACCGAGGCTATGTAGGGGCTATAGTAGCCAAATCCCGCTACCGGGGAACTGCTCAGCTGTTGCACCAGATCGACCGGAGTGCCCCCGGCAAGGGCCTGGACAATCGAAGTGCTGTGCCCATCGTTCAAGACCAGGGAATCCTGCCCCTGCATCAGACAGGACGCCTGTAGCTCCGGTATTTTCTGAAGACAATCAGAATTGAACTTGATCGAAAGGCTACGCGCCAACAGGGGCGAAATCGTCTTCAAATGATCGAAATCGGTCTGGCTGACTTTCTGGATGGATGCCAGATAAACCTTCAGCCGGGAACGATCAAGCGTGGCCTGATTCAGATCCTGCGATGCGCGCACGAAAGCGCCGGGACGCCCGCGGACCGCACCGACAAGCGTCTTGAAATCTCCCCCGGTCTCTGGAGCGAGGAAGACAAGAACCTGTTGAGCATCCTTGGGAACCGTGATCTTCAATCCCTCGTTGTCCTTGCGATTCCAGGTCTCCGACGAGTAAAACCAGCTTTCGGGCGGGGGGTTGGTCGCACCTCGCAAAAACGCCGCAACGAGAAGATAATGAACGGATTGTCCTGTAGGAAGGTCGGCCTTGATGGACACTTGATCGCCAACCGAAAGATTGGGCACCGCGGAGATCGGCAATGTCTTGCCTGCATGAATCACCTTGACTTCCAGCTTGGGGCCAGCAAGATCGAACGGCGCAGGATCGGCAAATAAGAAACTGGGCACAAGAATAAAAAAAAGGCAGAAATCTCTCAATCGTAAAGACATGCAGGACTTTTCACCTCTGTTGCAGTAAGACGGCCTGCGACCCAATTCGTGATTGAAGCGCCGCATTCGAGTCTTGGAATGCGAAAACAAAACTGGGATAAAGGAACGCACGGTACTCTGCCTCATCCAGTCATGAAATTACCGCTTGGGTTGCAAGCACAAGGACGTCAAGTATTGTCAACGGTTCGGCCCTTTCGCAGACACACACATCTGCCTTTGATTCTGGCATCTCACCTCAATCTAGGTCAGTTCCTTTTGGGACAGTCGCCGTGCGATCGCCGAAGGGCCTCCGATGCCAGAGCATCCCGCCTCATTCGGATTGGGCGTGCTCTCGGGCATTCGATTCGGCACGGAATCGCAATGCCCATCCCACCAATGCTCCCGCCACGCCGCTCAGAGGCACGACGGCAGTGTGCCACACGAGCACATGCGCTGCTTGAAAATTCGGGCAATGGAGTTCCAGCATCCCCACTCCGGCCAACCCTCCGAGCACTCCCGCCATCAAGCCAGCGGCCACTGGATTCACAGCAAATCCGCGACGGATCAACAACCACCCAAGCAACGCCGCTGGAATGGCGTGGAACAAACCGGTGAGCAGGCACACGATGCCAATGGAGAAGAAGTGGTCCGTTTGATCATCGCGAAACAGCGATGCAAACAGGGCAAGCAATGCCGCACTGCCGAATCCTAGAATCGCGCCCGGTGAGATGCGGCGCAGGCTGCCTGGAATCATTGCATGAACAAATCCTTCGCCCGCCACCCAGCAAAGAAGAATGAGCGCGGGAAAGATCAACAGACGTTCAAAGAGATCCATCTTGGCAAATCCAAAGAATCCCGCGCGCGCCGCGCCCGCCAGCGAAACTGTGGCGCAGATCAGCACCAGCCCGCTCGACAGCACCCGTGCAGAAGGCAGCGGGCGCACCGGACGGAGAGACGGTTTTATCGAGTCAGCGATGCGCTGCACCGTACCCGGCTGCAGAACATACGGAGCTCGCGCAGCCTTCGCCAGGACACTGTCAACCTCTTCATCTTTCAAGGTAAACCCCGCTTTGGCCCTTCTCGGTCCCCGTGACGCCCATCGTTTCCCTCAATTTTTTATATGCCCTGTGCACTTTCTGCTTCACCGAGCCCACGCTGGACGATGTGGCGCGTGCTACTTCTTCCAACGACATCCCCGCGACTTTCAACATCTCGATCACCTCGCGCTGACTCTCAGGCAGCGGCGCCAAAAGCAAGCTCAGGCCGTCAGCAGATTCGGACTCCTTTTGGACAGGCTCCACTTCTGTCGACATCGCCTCCAGTTGCCGCTCGCCCGCCGCCTTCCGCAACGATTTCCGATAGTGGTCCACGCGAACATGCCGGGCAATCGCGTAGAACCATGGAAGCGCTGGTTCACCAGAGCGATAGGTGTGCCGCACCTTGTGAATGCGAAGCCACGTCTCCTGCAACAGGTCATCGGCATCCGAACGGCTCTGCGACTGCGCAAGGAAGAATCGATGCAGCCGCGGGCTGATGCGCTCGATCAGTTCGGTGGCCGCGCTGAAGTCGCCTTGCTGATAGCGCGCCATCAGCGCCTCGATATTGTCGTCCGGGTGCATGGGCTCGAATGCCTTCCTGCAATCAATCTCAATACCAGCGTGTTCGCGCAGTTCGGTCCTCACCGTCAGGCGCTCTCTTGGACCCATCTTGACCCCGTTATTCGATATTCGATGGGGAGAGCGGAAAAGTTACGCAAGGGCAATGAAATTCAGAAGCTTTTAACTGCCACACCGCCAGAGAAGCCCATCGTAACTTTTCGACTGCCCTGAACGAATACTTCTTTGTGAACGTGTTTCGCGTCCGAGACAGTCTTGCAAGCTCGCGGCAGCGACCCACATTCTACACAATCCCCAAGGAGATCAGGATGATTTTTCAAAGACACCGTCAATTCGGACTGCGCCGTCCCGGCTTTATGCTGGCGGCCATTTGTATCACGACCGCACTGACCGCTTCGGGCCAGAAGGAGCATGGCGCACTGGTGCTCACAAGCACGAACGGCACAACCGGCAATGCCGTTGTCGTGTTCAAGCTGGCTACCATCGGTACGCCCTCGCTCACATGGGCGCAGACACTGCCCACGGGCGGCAAGGGGGGCGCGAGCACCAATGCAGGAATCCTGCAGTTCAAGGACGATCTGGGAGCCGTGGCAAACTTTGGATCGAACACCGTCACTCAATTAAGGCGGTTCGACAACTCCATCGCCATTGCAAAAACGATCCATCTCGCGCCCGACTGTCTCAACCCCGATTCTGTCGCATTGACCAGGGATCACCTCTTCGTCGTCGGCGCCAATTGTGCCGAGAGTCACGCCTGGCCCTGGGGGCATGTGGATGGCCCCGTGGTGAGCCTTGCGAATCCTTCGGCCGCGCAAATCGCAGTGGGAAGAAACTGGGCTGCCGTCACCATGAGTTCAGGATCTCTGCTGCGATTGCCGCTTGAACAGGATGAAGGCGTGCTGGACGGAACCAGTACCTCCATTCCGCTGCCTGCCGACGCAGACATGGTTCCGCTGGGAGCCGCGTTCTGGGGAAACATCCTGGGCTTTACGCCAGCGCATAGTCCTGACAGCTTCGCCATCGTGGACGATGAACAGAACCTTACCCCTATCGCCGGACCGACACCGTCCTATCCCGTCAATGCTCCCTGCTGGGTGGCCAAAGGACCGGGGAACATCTGGTATACGGGCAACTCCCCTGGTCACGCAATCTCCATCTTCTTCAGCGATGGAAAAGCTGGCGTGTTCTACAAATCAGTGCCCTTGCCTGGCGCACCGTCGGACATCACAGTCTCTGCTGACCGTAAATGGCTGGCCGTCATCTATGCCGAAGGCAGTGAGGCTTTTGTGAGAGTCTTTGCCATTGACGATCATGGCGACCTGACCTCTGTGGCGACCTCAAGCCCAATCGGTGTCGCATCCTTCAATGGTGTGGCCATCAGCCAATAACTCAAACAATGGAACATTGTCTTGCCCGTCCGGCAGCGCCCGCCGGGCAAGACAAATGTTAAGGGAGATCTCGCTTAACACAGCAACTCTTGTGCCGTATGGGTTGCGAAAGAAGGTCATATACTTGGACCTGCAATGCACGAGACATCGTCGGGATTCGTATCGTCGGGATTCGTAATGATAAGTCGCCGAGTATCTTTAAGTCTTTGTGTTGCTCTCGAATCCAGCACCTTGACGGAGATCTCTATCCTCACGATTGTTTGAGGGGTACGACGATTCATCGGAGCACCTTCCTCGGCACCCGTAAAGTACGAGAAAAACTAAATCCGGTACCAAACCTCTGCTGGGGCAAGGCAATCGGCTGGCATAGTTTTCGCCATTCGCTTGCCACGAATCAACGGGCGGCAAGAGTGGGCCTCAAAACGGCACAGCAGCTTCTGCGCCACGCAAATTCGCGGATCAAGCTCGATGTCTACACGCGAGCCATCTCCGCGAAGAAGCGGGAGGCCAACAATCGGGTAATGGAAATGGTGTTTGAAGCGGGAAAGAAGGCGTTTTCGGCACCCTCATCTGCACCCGCGCGGGGTGCGCAACCGCAAAAGAAAAAAGGTGCGGATCGCTCCGGCACCTGGGTCAGCACCCTGAGAAGTGCCTCTTGATCTTGCCACTTGCCATAAACCACTGATTCTCTAGGGTTTAAATGGATGGGACGACGGGGCTCGAACCCGCGACCTCTGCCGTGATAGAAATTCCATTAACTGTAACCGATTGATTCTAGGGCATCGGCGGCACCGAAAAGCACCTAAAAGCATCCAAAACGCGCCCTCAGCACCCTCGCCAGTACCCTCAGGCTCTACAAGTGCAGAGGTCAAATCACGGCGGAGGTCGAAGGTGCTGAGGATTTTGAACCATATTCGGACACTAACCTCTCATGTCCACCTGGACCCAGCAAGCAGCATCCTCAAGGCCACTTCATTAGGCCCTAGGTGTTGTTATAAATGAAGGTAGCAAGCTGGTCATGTATCTCCTTGCCCAAATCACCGAGCGGAACGGCGTCCAGGCCTTTGAGAAGCTTTTTGGCATAACCAACCACCCGAGCTCTTGCAGTTTGTGTGTTGGGTACGTCGATTGAATTTCCTTGGCTGTCGCCAGACCCTAAGCAATCAAATCGATTTGAAGGTTGGTTTGAAACGGATGAACACAAACTATCGATAGAGTCGTCGTACGTTGCGGCATTTGTTTTGTTGAAAGTAAGGATTCCGACGAAACCCGTCCCGTTCCAAAAATCCGTTAAATAATCTGCAGCATCGTCGCGGGATCGGCTAGTGACCATCTCTCCTATGAGATTTTGCACCAGCTTATCGGAAACAAAGTGATTGCCGCCAGCAGAGCCTAGGCGAAAATACTCAAAGTCGGCTATCGCTTCGTTGCCATCATACGGCTTTCCACGATTGATTAAAACCTTCCTCTGGATAGCCATCTTCCGGAGCGGATTGGACCTCCTCATCGGCGGCCCCGCGTTTGCCTTATCCATACGTGAAGAGGCCATGTGGGATTGAGCTGGCCCAGCGTTGGGTCTGTAAACCGGCGGTGCGGAATTTGGCTTCGACTCTGGGCCGACGACGGGCCGATAGACTGGGGGAGGAGCCATCCGCGCCTGGACATTTGGGTTGTGTCGATAGACCGGCGGCGCCGCTGGACTAGGTTGCACACCAAGCGTGGGCCGGTACACGGGTGGTGCGGTTGGTTTGGGGGGCGTGTGCGACATGGCACCAACGTACATCATGCTCAGAAATGGATCAACTGAAAAGGTAGACACTGGCCCCAAATTGGCAGCTGTGGATTGTTTCATAAAGAGTGCACAAAGGGAGATTCTCATCGTGCAAAGCACGAGTCATGTCATGTTCTACCAAAACATTACACAAGCAAAACCAGTCCCTTTGGCAGCTAAAGTCGATTTCGTATTCGCCGTTTGTTCGCCTAAAATGGTTTTGTGTTCGCGCTCCCTCCATCCCGTCTCTGTGACTACTTCATGCGAGTTCAAAGGCAACTTTGGACATCTACACGCAGGCGGTGAGTCCACAGAAACATGAGGCAAGCGGGAAAGTACTTCAAATGATGTTGCAACCAAAGAAAAAGAGTGCTGGGGTTCAGCACCCTTCAGCACCCTTGGATTATTCTGTCACAAATTCGCTTGCCGTAAACCTTTGATTCTCTTAGGTTTATGGCGGGGACGACGGGGCTCGAACCCGCGACCTCTGCCGTGACAGAAGTGCTTTTGATCGTAACCCATTGAATCCATGGGCATTGATGGCTAACAAGAGCACTCTAAGTCCTTTAAAAGCACTACAACAAATCGCCCAGCACCCTCGCCAGCACCCTCGCAGACCTCTGCTTTCCTGGCCTAAACCCCTGCCTTCCAGCGGCAGAGGTCTGCAAAAGTGGACCTGTGCCGTTGCACAGCAGAGGTCTGGAGCGGTTTGACCTCTGCCTTTGTTCGGCAGAGGTTTGAACGTCCGAATTGCATCCAGATTGCCGTTTTCTCCCATGAGCATCATTTTTCTGCCAATCGGCACTCAAATACCCGCATAACATACTGATATACAACAGCTTATTCACACTATTTCGAGGGTGCGGATGAGGGTGCCTGCGAGACACCAATTCTGAGACACACTCTTCAACACCCTTGAGGCCTGGTCAGCCCTGGGAATGACAGAGGTTTGGGCCAAGACGCATTGTGTGACTGCTTTCTGCCCGTGAGTTCGCTTGCTGCTGTTTGGGTGCTGCAGGCTTGCTCCGTTTGCAGAAATGGGAGTGGCTTCGTCCGCTTAATGGTGCCTGGGTCGGCTGAACAACAGATGATTAGCGGTTCGAGCTGCTTCGCAGTGAGGTTGGCCGAATCTTCGTGGGACGGTCGATGGCCACTGTGGTTGCCGTTCTATTGCCCGTCGCGCCCTCACCCGGCCAGCTATGAACAGCATTCAGCTTGGGGTCCAGACTGCCAGCCGGCGCCGAGACCTGATCACCAGGGAAAACCGACGCCGGAGTGGCCGAGTAAGCTACGGTCACCGGTGGTGGTGGTACGTAACGCCAAAAGCTAGACGCAGGTCGTTCTGAACGTCGTCGGCGTTGTTGGGCAGCGCGGTGCGAACGTAATCTACCTCAAACAGACGCACGCCGAATTTCTCTGTGAGGTAGTAGTTCAAGCCGCCACCTGCCTCAAGCGCAAATGCGGTGGCGCTCGATGTGGTGGACGAGCTGGCTGGATAGACGCTGTCGAAGCCGTGAGCGCCGCCGATAAGCCCCTGGACGAAGAATTGGTAGCGAAGCTTGGTCGCTGCGCCGTCAGGTCTGCCCCATGCCGAATAGGTATAACGTGGGCCTGCCGAGTAGGAGATTTTATTTACATCCACGGCTGACGTGACGTTTGTGGCATGACTGCCGGAAAAACTGGAGGCGAGGCCAAGACCCTTCCGCCAGGTTACCGCCGCATCCACGCCGCCACCCTGCAGCCAGAAGCATCCGCAGTTGCCCGGAGCAAGTTGTGCCCGCTCCGGGACGTAGGTGACGGCCAGGTCGATGGAAACCGGTGTCTGTCTTACAGCGCTCTGGACTTGCTGCGCCCAGGCAGTTGATGAGGCCACTATGCATGCGCCCACAAGGAGCACCATTCCGCGAATCGAAATACGCATCTAATTCTCCCTGTTACTCGACCGTGAGTGTGACGGTGGTGGAGTGCGACAGCGTAGCCGAGGTTGCGGTCACTATCATCGTGTAGGTCTTCTGTTGTTGAGCGAAGAAGCCGGTGCCAGAGCCACAACCGCTGAGGCTGCTTATTGCTGTCATGCCTGCGATAAGCAGAAGCACAGACAACATGCGGCTGAGCTTCTTTCCAGTGCGGCGCATCTTGCCCGCAAAGGGCAAAAGAAGCCCCCCAAAAAGAATGAGCGGCAACTTGCGGCCGGGCAGGCCTTTTGCATCCAGACTCGCCCTGGCCGACGGCAATTGGACAGTCAGAGCAATACCGCTCAGCGGGGTATTGGCCGGAAACAACCATGATGTGCTGGTGAGTTGAGTCCAGGAA